>JAANMV010000080.1_pt1 | contig 100759 bp, 95 predicted proteins | sample 7279661 | NCBI WGS metagenome assembly JAANMV01 (sample SAMN14094540, study PRJNA606508) | bioreactor metagenome | isolation source: A lab-scale SPAN reactor treating ammonium-rich wastewater day 121 | place: Ireland: Galway | collected 2017-05-16
CCTGTAATTTCTTTTCCAAAAGTTATACATACAGAAAATATCAGCGCAAGCGATGAAATGTTTACAGCATCAAGAAATGAGGTAAATATATTTGATCCCCGGAGTTTTTTTATAATAAGACCAAGCAGTCCTACGAAAATAAACGAAGGTATAAATACTCCCGCTGTAGAAACCAGCGCGCCTTCAAACCCGTTTACCTGCCACCCGATAAATGTTACTGCCGAAAATACCGGGCCCGGCGTAAACTGACCAACAGCAATTGCATCAACAAGCTGCTGCTGCGTTAATATTCCTCCTGTAACAAACTCGCCTTCAAGAAATGCAAAAAGCACATACCCGCTTCCGTATAAAATTGAACCTATCTTCAGGAATGTCAGGAATAAATTAAGATTATCCGTTTGTAATATAAGCTTAAACAAGCTGCCTGTATAGGCAAACGGTAAAAATACTCCTGCTTTGTTTTTGCTGAAATTTGATGTAACAAATTTAAGCAGCAGCATAATCAATCCTGCCCCAAAAATTATCAGAACTTCATTTACACCAAGCAGACTTAACGCAAGAGCCAGCACGCCGATAAATATCAATGTTTTGGTTTTACCTGCTTTAATTACAAGTGGAAAAACATTAACTGCTATAATGGCAATTATAGCCGGCTTAATGCCGAAAATAATTTTTTGTACATCAGGCAAAGCGCCGTATTGTCTGTAAAACCAGGCTATCACAGCAGTTATTATTACTGCAGGTATAATAAAACACACTCCCGCAGTTAGCAATCCTTTCCATCCGGCTTTTTCTTTGCCTATATGTATTGCAAGCTCAGTGCTGTTCGGTCCCGGTATCATATTAACTGCGCCAACTAGATCTATAAATTTTTCCTCGCTCAGCCACTTTCTTTTTAATACTACTTCATTTCTCATCATAGATATATGCACAGCGGGTCCGCCAAAACCGGTAATACCCAGCTTAAGAAAAAGCAATGCCAGCTCTTTAAGTGATGGCTTATTTTCTGCTTGTTCAGACATTTCAGGAAAATTGATAAAAGATTTCCCAAGATAGAAGTCAAATAAAAAATCTTACTTTATTTAGAGTTTTGACCTTTAATGTTCATACATATATTTATATTTTTAAGTAATGTTCCATTTGCTATATATAGGCATAGGCGGATTTATTGGCGCAGTATCACGCTATCTTGTTTCAAGATATATCAGCAACCTCGTGCCGGTTTTTCCTTTAGGAACACTTACTGTAAATGTTTTAGGCAGTTTTGTGCTTGGCTTTTTAATATATTCTGTTACAGCCGGAAGGAATATTTCTCCTGAAATGCGTGATTTTATTGCTATTGGCATTCTTGGAGGGTTTACAACAATGTCTTCTTTTGCATATGAATCATTCCGTCTTATAGAGCTTAACCAGGTTATGCTGTTTGCGCTGAATGTTGCTCTTAATATCATTCTTTGCATCGCTGCAATTTATGCCGGCAAAGAACTTGCTTTAATTATCGCTAAGTAATTTTTTTGAATCAATATTTGTTATTATAATAAAGAGAGTTCATTTAATTTTATTTTTGCATCAAATTAACGGGGTCTCCTGCGGGGGATTTATTACTATGCAAAAAGAATCTATGGGAACACTTTTAAGGATATTTATCGGTGAAAGCGATAAATACGAAGGCAAAAACCTTTACAAGTATCTTACAAATTATTTAAGGGAGCACAAATATGCAGGCATTACGGTGCTTCGCGGAATAACCGGATTTGGCAAAGCAAGCATTATTCACTCAAGCGACCTGCTTGAGCTTTCCAGCGACCTGCCGATAGTAATAGAAATTACCGATACTGAAGATAATATAGAAAAGCTGAAAAATGTTTTCGAAGAAACGGGGATGATAGGCAGCTCTCTGATAACCGAAGAAAAAGTGAAAATAATTAAATACGGCGAGTAAGATAATCCGCTTGCTCCTTTGTGGTACCTGTGAATAATTTTATTGATTTCCCGGAATAAAAAATTATTATCCTGAAATTTTTTTATATTCCTCTAACTGATTTGAATTATTAAATCATATACTGCTTATTACTGTCACACCTTTGTCAGATATTCCTCTAAAATGCATTAATGTTATTAACATAACTGCTTTTTAACATAATCATAATATTAAACTTATTAATTTTAACAAAATTTGTATTTGAAATTTTAGTTTTAAATTAATATTTTTATACAATGCAAAATAACACAATATTTTTTAAAGCCCCTAATTTACTGTTTTCAGAGTCACAGGTCTTAAAATTATTAAAATTCTTTAAATACGAGCTTATCAAGCTTCTGGTATTTTTATTTCTTTTCTTTGCATCTGTTTATTTTGTAAATTCGCAAAGTAAGGAATATTACAGAAATAATGTTTCAATGATAAAATAAAATATATTTTACAGACCAACTTTAAACAGTACCTGTATTAATTCCTGTAAATAAAGCTCTTTACCTTAATTTTCCCGCAAATTTTTTCAAATTGTATTTAATTACTAACTTTCGTAATTTTCCTTAAAATTATACTAAAATTATGCCCAAAATTAAATATTTTCTCAATTTCACTATATTTATTTTATTTTTAACCGCTTTTTCGGGCTGCGGATATAATTCTCTTGTTGAGCAGGATGAAAAAGTTAACCAGGCGTGGGCGCAGGTAGAAAATCAGTACCAGCGCAGAGCCGATCTTATTCCCAACCTTGTTAAAACAGTACAGGGTTATGCTGATTTTGAAAAAGACGTTTTAACTGAAGTTACAGAGCTGCGCTCAAAAGTCGGACAGATAAAACTTTCCACAGATGACCTTAGCGATGAAGAAAAATTCAAACAGTTCTCAGATGCGCAGGATAAATTATCCGGCGCTCTTTCGCGCCTGCTTGTTGTAGCTGAAAACTACCCGCAGTTAAAAGCAAACGAAAATTTCCTGCAGCTGCAGTCTCAGCTCGAAGGTACTGAGAACAGGATTTCGGTTGAAAGAAAAAAATTCAATGAAGCCGTGCAGGAATTTAATACTTCAGTACGCAGGTTCCCGACACTTATCACCGCAAAAATTTTCGGGTTTAAGGAAAAACAGTATTTCAAGTCTGCCCCGGGAACCGATAAAGCGCCGGATGTAAATTTTGATTTTGATAAAAAGAAAGATAAGTAAGCAAATAAAAAGGCAAAAGAAAAAAAACAAAAATACATCTTTCATGATTTTCTTTGGAGTGCATTGACTGTGTCAATGCTTAATAAATAAAGGAAAAATACCATATGCAGGCAGTTGTGATGGCTGGCGGGTTTGGCACCAGGCTAAGACCCCTGACAGCAAATATTCCGAAACCAATGACACCGCTTTTAAACAAGCCTATCATTGAACACATTATTGAACTCTTAAAAAAGCATGATATCACTGATATTATAATGATTCTTTATCACCAGGCAGAAATTATCCGCGATTATTTTAAGGATGGCAAAAAATTTGGCGTTAAGATACAATATGTAAAACCCGATGCCGACTACGGCACTGCCGGCGCAGTTTACTGCGGGTACGAGCTTATCAATGACCGGTTCATTATCATCAGCGGAGATGTTGTTACAGATTTTGATCTTTCGCAGGCAATTAAATTTCATGAAAAAAGAAAATCTGTTTCTACACTGGTTTTAACCCGCGCAAAAAATCCGCTGCAGTTTGGTATAGTACTTACTGATAATGACGGCAAAATAACAAAGTTCTTTGAAAAGCCCTCCTGGTCAGAAGTTTTCAGCGATACCATAAATACCGGTATTTATGTGCTTGAAAAAGATACTCTCGGGCTTGTTCCGAAAGCAAGAGGCAATAAAACGGATTGTGATTTTTCAAAAGACCTGTTCCCTTTCCTTCTGAAGAATAAACTGCCGTTATACGGCGCTACGCTAAGCGGCTACTGGCGGGATGTTGGCTCTTTGGAAGATTATATAAAAACTAACCTGGAAGCCCTTAAAGGAAAAGCTGATCTGCCGCTGGCAAAAGGACTCACAAGGAACGGCTGCATTATTGCTCCTTCATCAAAAATTTCACGCACTGCTAAGGTTATAAACTCAGTAATCGGACCAAAATGCTATATTGCTCCGGGTGCTGTAATAAAAGATTCTATTATATGGAATAATACTTCTGTAGAAGATAACACCCGGATAAATTACAGTGTAATTTGCAACAATGTAAGGATAAAACCCGGCTGCAGGATAAACGAAAATACATTTATAGGCTCTAATGTGGCTATTGGCAGCAATGTAACTGTAAGAAGCGATGTAAAGATATGGCCCCAGAAAAATGTTGACAGTAATTCTATCGTAACAAAAAACCTGATATGGGAAGAAAGATGGAAAGATACGCTTTTCACCGATTCACGTATCACCGGCATCAGCAACATAGAAATTACCCCCGATTTCAGCGCAAAGCTTGGAATGGCTTACGGTGTATTTTCCGGGCTTGGGTCAAAAATACTTATTTCCCGCGATATTGATAATGTTTCTCTGATGATAAAAGGTTCTATTACATCAGGCTTGCTTTCAAGCGGTGTTACTGTGCTTGATTACCAGACAACTCCTATCCCGATTTTAAGACAGGAGCTTGGCAAGGGGGCTGCTTCAGGGGGTATTTTTGTCAGGAAATCACCTTTTGACTCATCACGGTGCGATATTATTTTCTTTGATTCAAACGGAAAGGATCTTTCATCAGCCAAGATAAAATCGATAGAGCGTCTGGTTATTTCCAATGATGCGCGTCCCATTCCGTTTGATAAGATCGGCGCAATAAGCTATGCTGAAAGGACCTATGAAAGCTACCGCGAGCGTTTTATATCAATGGTTAACGAAGAGATAATCAATAAAAGAAAATTTAAAATTGCCATCAACTTTTCGCACGGTGTTACATCTACCATTCTGCCCAATATAATGGGTGATTTTAATATTGAGCTTGTAACGCTGGACTCGCATCTTGACTCAGCCAAACAGTCCCGCTCACCCGAAGAGTTCAAAAATGCCCTGCAGCAGCTTTCATATATTGTCACTTCGCTTAAATACGATGCCGGTTTTTTGATTGATGCCGGGGGGGAAAAAATATACCTGGTTGATGATACCGGGAAGATCTTAAGCTATGACCGTTTCCTTAGCCTTGTGGTTTATATGTATCTTACATTATACCCTAACACAAAAAAGATTGCGGTTCCAATTCAGGCATCCGGTGAAATTGATATTGTTGCAAAAAAATATTACACTGAAGTTGTTAGGGTAAAGGACTCGCATTTTGCAATAATGAATGCAGCTTCGCTGCCTGATGTAGAGCTTGCAGGCGGAACCAAGGGCGGGGTTATTTTCCCCGAGTTTTCTTTTGCAACAGATGGGATGTTTTCTATAATGAAGATACTGGAGCTTGCCGCGCGCTCTCATAAAAAGCTGAGCGAAATAGAAAAGAAAACTCCTTCACTGCATATGGCAAAGAATAATATTTTCTGCTCGCTGGACCAGAAAGGCAGGATAATGCGCAGGCTGGTTGAAGATTCCGAAGGCAAAAAAAGGCAGATGATAGACGGGATAAAGATATTTTTTGATGATTACACCTGGGTGCTTTGCATACCAGACAGCGAACGAGAGATATTTCACGTTAACGCAGAGGCAAGGACTCTTAAGCGCGCAGAGCAGCTTGTTAAGGAATATTCGCAGAAAATAAAAAAATATCACGGCTGATAATTTATTTAATTTTATGTAAGCATTGATAAAAGCTCCGGTAAATATATTCCGAGGTAAACGAATGCCCGTTATAGGCGGCTCTGTTGTAAGAGGCGACCGCGAAACAATGCTGTACAGCGAAAATAATTACAAAACCGAGCTGGTAACAAGCATGAGAGCGCGGGTGCTGGCAATATGCATCTTCCTTTATTATTTTATCGAAAACGGAACGATGGGGCTTGTACCACAGAAGTTTTATATAGTTTACCGCAGTATCCGGATTTCTGATATGCTTCTTTATGGCATGGTTGCTTATTCTATTTATCACTGGAAAGAATACCGTGACCTTTTTAAAAGCAAATCGTTTTTATTAGTAAAGATTTTTCTGTTTTATCTGATGTTTGAATTTGCTGTTAGTTTTTTAAGATACGGATTTAACCCTGTAGAATATTTTTTCAGGTTAAAGGGCATCTGGACTTCTTTTCTTGTTTTCCCATACTTGCTGCTTGTAAAGCGAAACGGTTTTCCCTTTCTTATTAAGATTATTTTTCCTGTAGCTATTATTTCTAACCTGCTTTATATTATTACTGCATTAACGGGTATTCCGTTTCTGCCTGATGTTTCTATCATTAAACAAAGACTGCCCGGTGATATTGAAGTCTTCAGGGTTTTTGGCGGCACTTTTTACGGAGAGCTGTTTTTCCTGGGTACAGTTTATTTCTGGATAACAAAAAGGTTTAAAGCATGGCAGATGGGGCTGGTGATTCTGTTTATCATTCCGCATATTCTTGCTTTTGGCAGGCTTGCCTGGGTTGGTTTTGTTTTTACAATTCTCGTTATGATCGTTCTAAATTCCCTTAATAAAAGGAATTACCACATTCTGTTAAGGCAGGCGGTTATAATGATTATAATGGGTATATGCCTTTTTTATGCATTCATCAAGTTTATACCCGAGTCTGATTATTACTTGGATGCCCTCAACGCAAGAGTTTTCCAGGGACAGGAGGATGTGAAACATGATGAAGGTACTTATGGTACGCGTGTAATTATGCAAAATAGTGCGCTGGTAAATTTATGGCTTCATAATGATCTTTTCCTCGGTGTTGGTTTTCATCCTATGTGGGTTCTCGGTCCGGAGTCCAGAGAGGAAGCAGTTATATACGGCGCTTTTTGTGATGTTACGTGGCCCTCTGTTTTAGCTGCATACGGTTTAATTGGTTTTATTCTGGCTCTGTTTATACAGGTATATTACATTTATTTATCATTTAAAATTTTAAGGAACTCATCACAGCCAAATCTATATACGTTTATTCTTATTCTTTTATTTGCCAAACTTGTTTTTGACAGCACAGTAGGTTTTTCGTATATTTTTCTCTCTACCGGTTTATGGGGTTTCTTTACGGGTTTAAACATTTATATACCTGTATTGGTTTATATGTATGAAGATTACCGGAAAAAAGCAATAATATGATTTTTTAAAAAAGAAAAAAAATAAATTTAGATTTAATTTAAAAAATTTGGTAGTAAGATTAGCAAATAATTTCAGGGTATCACGCGTTAGATATTCTAAAAACGACCATTCATTCGGAAAGGTACTCGAAGAGAGGAATTACCTTACCTTGAACGCTAAACTGCTTGCCTGGGGTATATTTCTCATCTTTTTTATTGAAGTAGGAACGCTTGGTTTAATACCAAAACAGTTTTATTTTGTTTACAGGAATATGCGCGTTTCAGATTTCCTGATCTATGCACTTACGGTTTACTCATTATTTAATATTAAAGAATTCTCAAAATATTATCATAGCAGGGCTATGATTATACCCAAACTACTTCTGCTTTATTTCCTTTTTCAGTTAATTATAAGTTCAATATCTTATAATTTCAATTTTATTGAATTGTTCTTCAGGCTTAAAGGAATCTGGAAGAGTTTTTTAATTTTTCCTTTCCTTCTTTTAATTTCAAGAAGAGCGCTGGGTTATCTTATTAAATTAATGCTTCCTGTAGCAATAATTTCCAATATATTATACATACTTTCTGCAATAACGGGTATTGCTTTTCTTCCTGATATCGGTATTTCTCAGCAGGACCTTCCCGGGGGGTTAAAAGTATTCCGTGTTTACGGCGGTACTTTTTACGGTGAGTTGTTTTTCCTCGGGTTTATTTATTTGTGGATGACTAAAAAATTCAGGCTTTACCAGTTTATGCTTGCCATTCTGTTTATAATTCCGCATATACTCGCTTTTGGAAGGTCTGCATGGATTTACTTTTCTCTTGTTATAGTAATCATGTTAATTTGGTATTCTGCAAAGAAAAAGGACTTTAAGCTGGCTTTTCGCCAGATAATTGTCATCAGCATTCTTATTGGCAGTTTGTTTTTTGCTTTTTCTCGCTTTGTCCCGCAGGCAGATTATATGTTCGAAGCTATAGAAGCAAGAATTGAACAGGGACAGGAAGATATAAAATACAAAGAAGGAACTTACGGAACCCGTATTGCAAACATTGAAGCCCTGCTTACTCTCTGGCAAAGCAGTAATATTTTTGTAGGTATAGGCATGCATCCGTTTTGGGTTGTTAGACCTGAAACTGTTGAAGAAAATATTTATGCCTGGGGGTTTTCTGATGTTGGCTGGGCATCAGTTCTTACTGCATACGGGCTCATTGGTTTTATATTGGCTGTTTTGTTTCAGGTATTTTATTTTACTTATTGTTTAAAGTTGCTGAAACGTTCACAATATAATGATATTTTAATTTTTTTTATTTTAATATTTTTATCCCGGTTATTTTTTGATAGTGTTATAAATTTTACATATATGGGTCTTTCTGTTGGTTTATGGGGTTTCTGGTCAACTGCATTTTACGTTTCTGTGTTAACTTTTAAATATGAAAATATTAATGAAGAGTATAAATTTTAACATTTAAACAATTACTTTCGTGAAAATTAAAAAAAATTTATCTTTTTATACCGGTTTAATTTTTTTATTATTTACAGTAATACAAATTTTATTTTATTTTATTAAGCCTTCTGATATTCTTCTTAAACTTAACTTTTCCTTTAATACGCCCGATAAAGTAAATAATTTAATCGCTAAACAAATTTTCTTTTTACTAATTATTTTTTTTATAACAACTGCCATTTTGTGGCTATATAAAAGCAGGTTTTATCCGCTAATTTTGAGTAAGTTTATTTCGCTTCTAAATAAAATTACATTAATTATAAATTATAAGTTGTTATCTGTTATATTAATTTCATACCTGGCGGTTTTATTTTTACTGAGTATAATAAATTTTGACCTGGGGTTTGATGAAGCATGGTATTTACACTGGGCAAAGAATTTTTCTGCAACGGGTATAGCATTATATTCTACAAATGGTCAAATTTCTTTAATAGATACAATTACGATGCTTCCTTATTATCTGGTTTCAACTGTGGTTTTTTGGTCAGGAGGCAGCGAGGTTTGGCATTTTAAATTATTAAGCACCCTGTTTTCTATAGTTGCTTTACTTTATTTTTTTTACTTCATCAAAACAATTTCAAACAAAATTGCGGCTTTGTTATCTGTTCTTTTTCTCATAATCCAGCCCGGTTTTGCGTTTATTTCAACATCATTTTTCGGTGAATTATTTCAGATTTTTTTTGTTTTAATTGGTTTAAAATTCTGGCTTTATGATAATTATAAAAATGATTCTAAAAATATTATCCTCCCGTCACTCTTTTTTTCCATAGCAATTCATACTAAATTTCAGCTACTGATAGTATTATTTTTAACTATTTTTATTTTCAGCTTTATAGTTAAAAAACAAAATACCTCTAAAATATTATTATACACATTATTATTTACTGTTTTTATTATCTTTATAAGAACTTTACCCGTTGTATTTACTGATATTAAAAATCTTAGATATCTGCTTATTATGGATTGGGTTAGCGGTAACTCAATTTCTCAATCATTAAGTCTCACAGCATTTGATAAAATCCAGTTATTTAATAGGTTTTTTTCTGTTCCTCTGTTTTTAGTTGTTATTTTTGCATCCTTTTTATATTTTAAAAAACCAATTGTAATTTTCTTGACTGTTTTTTCAGCTGTAACTTCTGTCTGGTGGATCTTGCTTTTTCCTTATTCTACTTATCGCCATCCATTCATAGCTATAATTTCTATTTGTATATTAAGTGGACTTTTAATTTACAATTGGTATAACATTACTGATTTAAAAATAAAAAATAGTTTGCGGTTTAAATTCATAGTAATTTCAACGTTTAGTTTTCTTATGCTTTATGGCTTCTCGGCTAATATTTTTTACTCTTATATCGGTTATAATGATGGCGTTCAGTTCGATTTGGACGGCTTTAACAGCAGGCTGTTCGAACCCGTTAAACATGATAACTCGCAAAAGGATTTTCATGCAGAGCTTAAAAAAATTGTAAGTCCGCTTGATACACTTTATAACGGCTCTTTTGTAACAAGGTTTTACCTGCCAAATACAATTTTTACAAAAGAAAAAATTTCTGAATCCCTTAAAAACTCGCCTGATGGCGATACAAAATATTTCCTGGTAACCAGGGATGTTTATCCGCTGGGGTTTACAAAGATCTACGCAGAGCTTGATTCACTTGCTGCTGTTGATACGCTCCAGGTACAGCTTCTTCTTAAAAAGGGAGAGCATGAGCTGTACGGCATTGCAAAAACACAAAGGTAAATACAAAAAGCCGTTTATTTTCATAAACGGCTTTTAAAATTCTTACTGCTTTTTAACTAATCAACCAATTACCTTGTGATCCTTAATGTTACATCAGGAATATTACCCCTTTGCGTGAACATATTATCATGCCTGTTGCAGCCTAATCCGGCAATTATAAATCTCTGGTAATAAAGCCTGAACACAAACGGTGGTAAGGAGCTGGAACGGAATTCAGGTTCAACCGTTGCAAACACTTCATGATTACCATCCATAATATTTGTTAAGCTGCTGCAGCCAAATTTTACCCAGTCCTGACCCGGTTTTGAATACGGGGCGCCGATTGTATCTGCGCATGCACCTGCGCCATCTGAATCAGGATTGAACGGATCATAAAATGTACCCATATCAAAAACCTGTCCGGATATTTTATTCCTTACATAACCGTGATATTGCCACCCTCTTCCGGGCGTAAAACTGCTGCCGGCAGGCCAGGAATCTACTCCGTTCTCATCTGCAAACCATAAACCTTTCCCGCAGTCAAACACATTTCCTGTCGGTGCATTGATAATATAAAATACACTGTTAGGACCAATAGCAGATGCCATTGCAAAGCCCATTGCCAGTGTATCTGATACCCTTAACCGTGCCGTTACAGAATCAGGATATACCGTAACCGGTCCGGCAACAATTCTTGTTGGTCCGGGCTGATTTACTACCCCTATATCTATACTGATAATTGCATAAAGCGCTCTTCCAAGATCAACAGTATCGCTTGGAAGCAGTGTTAATGCCATAGGGTTACCTGATGGATCAACAAGATTGCCGTTTTGCTGTACATTAAATCTGCCCATGTGTGAGGCTCTGGGAGAGCCGAATGAATCTGCAAGGATCAAAAATAAATTATAATACCCGTCATTTACCGGATCAAGGGTTAAAAGATTTACTGTTTGTGTAAAGGTTATTGCGCCTGCTTTTTCTTCAACAGGAATTTTACCTGCATCATCACAGCCATAATATAAACCGCTAAAAGAAATAACCAGAAATACTAATATGTAATATCTTATTTTCATTGCATTTTTAATTTTATGATATATAAATCTAAAAACCAATCATTTCAACTTCAAGGCTTTTTTAATACCCTTATTTAGTGAGTTTTTTATAATATTAATGAAATAAACTCATTTTTTACTGTTTATAAATACCGCCATAAACTATATTTGAATTAAATGTCTTTAAAATATCTGAAAATTGCAGGTTTAACTTTTTTAAATTTATGAGCGGAAATGGTTTCCCGGGTACAGCGTTTATCATTTTCCCAAGCGGAGCTTTTGGCGGAGCCGAAAAAAGGTTTACCAACCTTTTTCGGCATCTGAGGATCACGTATCCCGGCACGGTTCATTTTATTATCAACCCGCTCATGAAAGCGCATATCAGCCGGATCTACCCCGGGTTTGATTTCAGTAATGTACACGTAATTAATACAGGCAGCTCAACTGAATCAGCCGGAAATCCGGGAAACCGTCCAAAAAAATATTTTGATAACTATCCTGATCCCGAAACAGCCGATAAAGATATTTCATACACACGGAAATATTACCGCTATTATAAAAACAAGCTTAAGCAGAAGGAGCTTTACAGGCAGATAGAAACTATAAGGTTAAACAATAACATAAGTGTGCTTATCGGTATTTTTGCCGGAGGCCTGCCGCTGGTTTTTTACAAAGAAAAAAATATCCGGGGCGTTAAAATCATTTTTTCTGATATGGACAGCTGGTTCACCGATATTCTAAGCGATACAAAAAAATTCTGGTACCGCAGGTATTATTCATTTAATAATATCATTCAGCTAGCAGATAAAGTCGACTTCTTAAGTCCATACATAGCCCAGGGAATTAAGCAGCGCGGTATAACGCTTTCTGATGAAAAAATTTCCGTTGCGCCGTGTTCGTTCATTGATTTCGGCAAATGCATTATCGGGAAAAAGGAAAATTTAGAAATAGCATTTGCATCCCGGCTGGAGCCGGATAAAAATCCGATGCTCTATCTTGAAGCAGCAAAGGAAATACTGGAAAAATATCCCGGTGTAAAATTCCACCTGCTTGGGGAAGGCTCACTGGTTGATGAAATAAATGATTTTATAATACAAAACGGACTGAAGGATAAAATAAATTTTACATTTCATAACAACCCCCCTGAAATATTTTCACACACATCCGTATTTGTATCGCTTCAAAGCGGCACAAACTATCCTTCGCAAAGCGTGCTGGAAGCAATGGCCTGCGGCAATGCAGTCCTTGCCTCTGATACAGGCGATACTCGCCTTTTTGTAAACGAAACAAACGGTATGCTTGTGCCGCTGGATAAGAAAATCATAATCAGCTCGCTTATATCTATGATTGAGGATAAACAGAAAACAAATATGCTTGGGCTTGCTGCCGTAAAGTTTGTAAAAGAAAACCATACTATAGAGCGGGTATCACAATATTATAAGGAACTTATTACTGGTGTTAAAGACGAGGGTTACATTGGCTGAAACCGCAGTAATAATTGTATCCTACAGGCAGAAGCACAACCTGGAGCTGCTTTACAGCTCGCTTGCTGCGCAAAGCGAAAAAAAATTCAGGATATATTTTACCGACAATAATCCTGATAAATCTGACAGCGAGTTTTCAAAAAAGCTGAATGAAAAATTCGGGCTGGATATAGTTTATTCACATGCCGGTGAAAATTCGGGTTTTGCCCGCGGCAATAACATTGCCGCCGAACGTGCTGTAAATGACGGCTGTAAATACCTGTTTTTCCTGAATAACGATACAATACTTGATGATAAATGCATTGAAATACTATCTGCTGCTGCCCAAAGCAGCGAAAGTATTGCTGCGGTTTCTCCGCTGGTTATGTACTGGAATGGAAGCAGGGAGTACGGCATTATCCAGGAGTTCGGTGCTATGGCAGATTTTGATTCTTACACCATCACAAAAAACTTTGAAGGCAGAAATTATTCTGATACTGAAAAAGAAATTCCCGCAGAGCTAAAAGTTGATATCCTCCCGGGGGCGGCAACTTTTATAAAAGCTGCTGTACTTAAACAAACAGGGCTTTGGGAAGAAAAATATTTCGCCTACGGCGATGAAATAGACCTGGCTTTAAGGATCAAAAAAGCAGGTTACACCTGCGCTGCAGTTAAAGGTGCAATTCTGTGGCATAACCATAAATGGAACAAAAATAATAAACATGGATATTACTTTGAATACTACCTTATACAAAGAAATAAATATTTGTATTTTCGTAAATTCAGGCTTTATGGAAATATGTTATTGGCTTACCTGGCCGATTCATTAAAATTTCCGCTCAAACTTTTATGGTTTGCAAAAGTTTGTGATCTAAAGCTTGGATATTATTATTTAAAAGGAACTTATGCCGGACTGCTTGGTCACAGCGGCAAACCAAACCTGTGGTTTATAAAATAAATTTTATAGTGTAAGATGCAGAATGTACAGCCGTATTTTTTCCCGAAGCTGTTAAGCTCAGAGGGTTTTCAGTTAAAACCGGAAAAACTTTCAGGCAAAGAGCTGATTATTTTTGCCGCGGCAATTGTTATTACAATTGCCTTAAAGATCTACCTTATTCCGTTCAATATGATGGATATGGGTGACTCTGCCACACGCGTGTGGAATGCATTATGGTGGTCGCAGAATCCCTTTTTTGTACTGCCGGAATCAGGACATCCGTTTTGGTTTTACTTTATGGGTCCCCTGATCAAAATAACAGGTGAGTTCTTTTATACTTCTGCATTTACAATGATAGCAGTAATGACAATTGCCTGCATATATGTATTTAAGATCACCCTTGCGCTTACAGATTATAAAACAGCGCTGATGGCATTTTTTATATCATCGCTAAACCCGGTAATTTTCAGGCTTAACTTCGAGCCGTATGCACAGCAGACATTTCTTGCTGCTGCCTGCATTATGCTGTATTATTTCATCAAAGCGCTTGCTGCGGAAAAAAGCTTAAAATATTTTGTGATTGCCGGAGTATTTTCGTTTATAGCGCTTGCTTCCAGGCCTGAGGCAATATTTGTAATAATACCAATGTGCCTGCTTGCATTTTTGACCCGCCGGAAAGGAGCATGGTGGTATATTATTCTCTCACTGCTTTTCCAGTTAATATGGATAGCGATAAGCTATGCAGTTTATGGCGAGCCGTTTAAAACCATAAATTCCGCTGACCAGTACACCGATACTGTCAATATACAGGGATTAAGCCTTGGCTTAAGGGCAAAAGGATTTTTCCTGCCATTCTATTTTCTTGTACTTGGGTTAACTATATTTCTGTTCTGGTATTTTATAAAAGGCCTTATCTGCTTTTATAAAGGGTATCCAAAAGTATTTTTGATCGCTCTGCTTATTCCGGTGTTTGTACCCGCTCTGGTTAACGGAGCTGCAGGAGCCAAGTCTACAATTTATCATACTACACATTATATTTACCTTATGTTCTTTATTGCGCCGGTTTTAGTGGCTGCCGGTCTTAATACAGACCTGCTGAAATTCCGTTCAGCTATCCTGCAAACTGCGTTTGCATCAGCGGTGATACTATCATGTATCCCGCTTTCACATATAAAAGATTTTGTACCTGAAAAATACAGCACGCTTTTCCCAAAGGTTATACAGTTCACCGTAACCGCCGATGAGCCTGAAGAATCATGGAAACTAATTTATGTTGTTGATCATTATATTGATAAATACCCTGCATTGATATTTGATGCAGATGATAATGCCTCAAGCATTTTTTATGTGCCATACAGGACAAAGCTTGCTCCGCCCGATAAGGTGCTTATAAGCAGCTATAACGTGCCCGTTGATAAAGAAGGTCTTACCGAAGAAATAAAAATGTTCATGAAAAAAAATCCGCGCGGGCTCATTATGTTCCGTAAAAACCCAAATACACTAATGAACCGCGTGCTTAGCGAGCTTACAGCAAAACGCCCGTATGTAAGAAACGGGACTAACCTGCTTATGGAAACCGAAAAATGGGTTGTGTTAACATACGAACCTTCTGAGGAGCATTGAAAATAAAATAGTTAAACAGCACATGTAATAAAATCCCGTGAGAGATAACTAATGATTAAATAAATGATTCGCCGGACTTTGCTGCTCCATAAGGTATTTTAAGGGGAAATTTAAATAATCAACATGAAAAACAGAAAACTGATTCAGAATATTGCATTTATTATAGTTGCATTTTTTATAACAGGTTACATATTCCTGTTTTCAGCTAAAAAAACAGCAGATGACGAAAACCTGTTTAAATGGATAACTTCTGAAAAGGAGTACTATTATTATAAACACTCCCCCGATATACTGCCAACCAGCGAAGAAACCGAGCGCGCACATGATAATTTCATGCGGGTAAAATTCAACCATAAAGCAGCATCAGTGCTCAATTCAGATGGACACCTGCCCAAAGGGATTATGTTCCCTGATTCTTCCATCATTGTTAAAGAAATTTATTCCGAAAAAAACGGACCGGTTGAATTACTGGCTGTTATGGTAAAGCTAAAAGGAGCGCCTAACAGCGCTAAAGACTGGCTCTGGGCTGAATATTCACCTAACGGTGATGTTGAATACAGTGTCAGCAAAAACGGAAAGGTTTGTGTTTCCTGCCACAAATCAAACTACGATAACGTCAGGATATTTGAAATTTACAAATAACGGGTTGGGCATTATTAAGTAATAAATTTATCATGCAAAGCCCCGAAGGTGCGAAATAATATTTTTACATAACATAAAAATTCTTTTCAGCTGTTCTTTCACCGTTCACAATTATTCCGAGAGTATGCCTGCCTTTAAAATGTTTACGGATCGTAAGGTCTTTAAATGAATGTTTTCTCGCAAAGCTGTAAGTTTTTCCTTTTTCAAACTTACCTTCAGTTATTTTAAATATTTTTCTGCTTGTTTTACCCGATGAGGTAATAAAATCTATCGTATATTCAATCCTTATATTCTCATTTACCGGCTTAACGGGTTTTATTGAAAAAGAAAATTCTATCTTTCCCCCGTTCTGAATTTTTGTGCTGTTAAGTTTCAGATTCTTGGTTTCAATTCCATCCGACCCGTGCCAGCCGAAAAGCTGTAATGCATCTTTATTCCCCTTTTTAAGCAGACCCCGCATTGCATGTTTAACTATCCAGTCAGTATTTTTATCTTTCCCGTACCATTTTTTTGCAGTTTCCAGCGCAAGCCCCGGATTATCTTTGGAAATATCGTTCAGGTTATTTGCGACACTTTTCCTCACGTATTCAGACTCATCATTCTTAAGCAGCTCCAGCACTTTTAATACCGGCTGCGGGTTGCGTTTAAATTCCGGCAATGCAATTGCCCATGGAAGCCGGGGGCGGATTCCTTCGCTTGCAAGCCTTCTAACGTGGTGATTTTTATGCTTTGCCCACCTTAAAAAAACCGGGAGCATTATATCCGGATACTTTATTATGAAAGGTCTTACAGCAAATTCGCTGCTTCCGTATTGAGTGAACAGCTCAAGTGCGGGTACTGATGTTTTGGGATCATCCAGCCCGAATTGCTCCGCATAATCAGGGAATATCATTGATAAAAATCCCCTGAAGTGCGGCACTGCTCTTTTTAAAATGGAAATGTTCCTTTTATAGTCACCGGGCAGAACTTCGTTTAATGAGCGTGCTATATGGCTCATTCTTGCTTTAAGCTCTCTGCTTTCCCACTGTTTATCAAAAACAAGTTTCAGGAATTTTTTTGTATCAAACCCGGGATATATTTCTTTGAAGACCTCTGCAAATTTTTTAAGGTAAGTTTTGTTATACATGTTCTTTAACGGTTCTGCCATAAATATAAACTAATATAAATTATTAACTAACAATTATAATTTTACATTATTAAATTTGCCCTCTAATTATAAGCAAGTTAATATTAATTATTGCCAATATTAATGAAAAAAAATTTATCTGCTCTGTTATTCCTGGTATTGATTAGCTCTGTGTTACATTCCGCAGATGATACCTGCAAGGTTGGAATTTATTTTAATTCTCTTACCGATTTCAACATCAGTGACCAGAGCTTTTCTGCTGATTTCTGGATGTGGTTCAATTACAAAAATGACAGTCTTCAGTTCAATGATGCGCTGGAGGTAACAAATTCCAAATCATCGTCATTTTCCAATTATGCCAGAATGAAAAAGGAAGGTATTAACTGGGATATGATGAAATTTAATGCTGTTGTTTTTAAGGAATGGGATGTCACCGCATTTCCTTTTGATAAACAGAAGCTGACACTGCATATAGATCATACAATATATGATACCAAAAAGCTTGCATTTATTACTGATGCAGGAAATTCTGCAATTGATTCAAACCTGTTGCTTAGTAACTGGAAAATTGATTCTCTGGCATTTTACGTAGAAAATCAGACTTACAACACAACATTCGGCGACCCGGTAATTAAAGGTACCAGTACATATCCTTCGGTGACAGCAGATATTTATATTACCCGCGAAAATTCATGGAACACGCTGTTCAAAATGCTCACTGGTGTATACGTAGCTTTTTCGATCGTTCTTCTTGCATTCTTTGTAAAGCCGGGCGACAGGCTCGGACTCTGCGTCGGAGGCTTGTTCGCTGCAGTCGGAAACAAGTATATCATTGAATCCGTAGTGCCTTCAACAGTATCAAATACGCTGTTCGATAATATTCACAACATAACATTTATAGCAATTTTTGTTATACTTGTAATAGCAGTTATTTCATTCAGGTGGAACGAAACCAAAAAACCTGAGATGCTGGCTAAAGCCGTGAAGCTTGACAGGCTGAGCTTTTATTCGGTTACGCTGGTATATATATTGCTTAATACATTTTTAATATTGAGGGCTGCGGGTTAGTAAGTCAACGCACCCGTGTTATCCAAAAAATCCATTAAATTCAATCAACAGTCTGTTCAAATCAACCTGCTCCAATGGATGCGGAGTGCGGGGCAAAACTGTTAGTCCTGCATTTGGCAAAGACCTGAATGCAGTAATTGTCTCTTCAAGTGTTACCATTTTATCACTGTCACCAATTCCAACAAGTATTTCGTTGTGTATATTATTCATCAATTCAGCTGTAAGAACATTATTATTCCCCAGTTCTGTCATCATTTCGGCGGTTTTTTTTAGAACGTTTTCCCATTTATCCGGTCCGTGCCTTGCTGCAAGCTCTTCAGCAAACTTAGGGACTTTTTGCTTTATTTTGCCGGTATCCAGCATTTTAATTTCACGGTCTGCAATTTCGGGTGACCAGTCAAACTTGGTTGCAAGAGTGAATATTTTACCGAACAGTCCCGGATGTTTGGATGCTGCATATAATGCAGCATACCCGCCCATACTGTAGCCGAATATATCCGCCTGTTTAAGGTCATTAGCTTTAACAAATGTAATAATTTCATCAGCAAACATATCAATAGAAAACGGTTCATCAGGTAAATCCCTTCCCCCGTGGCCATTAAAGCTGAAGGTAAATACATTATAGTGTTCGGATAGCCGGTGGTTCAAATCCGAAAATTGTTCTTTTGAGCCAAGCGCTCCGTGCAGAAGTAAAATATCTTTCATTTATTAAAAACCCCTCGTTAAAAGGGGCTGTATTTTTTATAGTCTATTTTAATTTCACAAGCTGTTTATAAATATCCTTCAGTTTTTCATAATTTTTATCCCAGTCAGCGCGCGCTCTTGCGGTTTTTACGTTCTCAGCAGCATGCTCCGCTGCAAGTGTGCGGTTTAAATAATATCTTTCCATTGCGCGGGAAAGTTCATCAGTGTTTGCTCTTGGCACAACTATGCCGTTGCTATTATTAACCCACTCTTGTATTGCCGGCACATCTGTTACTATCAGTCCTGTGCCGCATGCCATTGCCTCCAGTAACGAAAGCGAAGTGCCGTCGCTTAACGATGTGGATACATACACATCTGCCGCATTCAGGAAACAGGGCAGTTCTGAATTGGGGACTCTTCCTATAAGGTTAATTTTATCATCCACTCCGTTTTCAGCAATAAATTTCACTACATCGTTTTTACCGGAACCATCGCTTATCATTAATAACTGAACATCGTTTTTATTTTCTGAAAATTTTCTGAATGCTTCCAGCAGGTATTTTACTCCGTAAACAGGCTCCAGGTACCTGTTAAACAGCAGTAAAAATTTTCCGCTATCCAGCTTGAGCTGCTTCCTGGCCGATTCTTTATCTGATTTACTGAAAATTTGCAGGTCGATTCCCCATGGGAACACAGTAATCTTATCTTCATTAAGCCCGTAATCATCCATTATCTTTTTCTTTACAAACTCCGCATCGCACTGCACATGGTCGCATGTTTTCATCACCCGGCTTACAAGCCTTTTCCTTATGAAGCTGTTATCCGGTTCGGTAAGTATATCGCTGCCCCACGGCATCGATAGATGCGGGTGAAATCCCGAATTCTCGGCAAGTATCCCAACCTGCCAAACATAACCGGAATGAATAATATCGGGTTTAAATTCAGCTACAATTTTTTTAAAATGTGTCCGCTCGCTGATAAACGGCATTGACCTGAACGCAGGGCGTTTGGAAATTATTTCAAGATTTTCAAGCTTATCAATTTCCTCAATTATTTCTCCTGCAGCATAATGCAGGAACAGTACTTCATAATCATTAACAAGCTTTTTCAGAAACCTGTAATCATGTATCCCGCCGCTTGAGCTTACATATAATACCCTCATAATCTGTTTGTCAATTATATCCGTTACGATCAAACAGCCTCTCAACTGGCTTTAAAAATGAGTTCTCGAAAGAGCTTAAAAACATCAGGGTTAAAATTAAAACAAAAGGAATAATTGTTATATAATTTCTGATCTCTTCTATGCTGAAGTTTATTAGTACAGATAATACATAAGGAACTGCAACCAGGTTAATATAAAGAAGAGGGCTGCGGTATTTTTTCCAGGTACCTGCAATAAAGAACACCAGCACGAATATGTGCAGACCCCCAAAATTAAACAGCAGGTCCCTTAGTATAATATGGAAAGGCAAAACATGTATCATACTTAAATTTCGAGGCAGGTTGTAAATTACAAAATAACCTTCGGTGCTTGGAAAATAAGCATCCATCAGCTTATAAATGCCGATATAAATAATACACATAATAACGGTATAAATAATGGTACGTATCTTAAAAAGCTTCCTGTAGTTATACAGAAGAAACGCCGGTATCAGATATCCAACCGAAGGGTGATTTAAAACCCCAAGGAAAAATATTACAAGCAGCCAGTTATATTTTTCTGAAACTATTGCATAAAATCCAAGAATTATTATCAGCAGAATGCTGAAATCCATATAAAAGAACTGCCCGTTCATTATCACAAAATTCCAAATCATCGGGTATATTATTACTGAAGCCAGCCAGCAGTTCATTGCCTTTCCCTTAAAATACTCTCCAAGCAGCATATAGAAAGAAAACAAAATCATATAGCAAAGCATAATGGTAATAAAGAAAAAGATCGCTTTATCGGGTATGGTTTTAAATATAAATAATACGGTTTGCACCACCTTAAATATTATTGGTATAAGTATGCGGAATTGTATCGGTTTTATTGCTTCCCCGCTTAATACAGCATAAATAGCTCCGCTTGAAGTTGGAGAATAAAAATCAGCTTTGGCAATGAACTTGTGATAATAAAGGTAACACAGCGTAAGGGATATCATAAAATAATATATATGTATCAGGACTGACGGGTAATTGTCATTCGGAAATTTTTTATTCAGGTATTTTATCAATGTACTTTAAAAGTTTAATTACCGGTGATTATTGTTTTTTTCCTGTAACATAATGCTGTGCCCCCAAAGGCAGCCACCCGAGAGCTGTTTCAATTCCCCTGAAAAGCTTTGCTTTAAACGGGAAAAATACAATGAACTTATCTTCAAACAGCTTTAACCCGGCGGTTTTAAAAAGACTTTTTATTTTACCGTGATGAAGCAGAACTGCGTCGCGGTCAAACTCGCATCTTGCAACAGCAAGCCTTGTTAACGGGTTTAGCGGGTTATGCTCAAACACAGCGGCTAAGCCGCCGGGTTTTAAAACCCGGCGCATTTCCTGCAAAAAATTTTCCCACAATGAAGGCGGTACGTGGTGCACAACGTTTATTGCAAAACACAGGTCAAACGTATTGTCTTCAAACGGCAGCTTTGAGCCGTTATAAATGCTGTAATTAACTTCCGGGTTATTGTACTTTGCCTTTTCAACAACCCCTTCTTCAACATCAACTCCGTAAAGATTTTTAATTTTCCCTTTCAGAAAACTGTCAACAAGCCCGACTCCGCTGCCTATATCCAGCACTTTTATTGCAGAAAGGTCGCGGAAATTCTTATCAGCCAGCTTCAGCAAAAGCTCTGCTTTTATTTCTATAAAGAAATCAACATCCTGACCAATAAATCCGATCGAGTCATCAACTTCATTCTTATATGATTCAACGTAATCATCAAAGCTCACATCTGAAACTTTGCTTTTCTCTGTTTTTTCCATTAAATAATGCCGTTCCGTTAAGTTTTGTTGTATGCCGGAACCGGTCTTAACCTGAAAATTTTGAAATTACTTAAAAATATTAAAAATAAAACTGTTATCATAGGAATAAGTTCCGTATAAACCCTCACTTCGGTAATATACGTTATATAGATACCGAATAAGTAATAGGGTACTATTGCAAGATTTATGTATAATTTTCTTTTATCTGGAAATCTTTTCCACAAACCAGTTATAAAAAGCAGGATAACAAAAATATACAATCCCCCGAAATTCAGCAGAAGGTTTTTAAGTAGAGTGGTATTTGTGGTAAGCGCTTTTACTATTCTTATATTTTCATAATATCCTACTTCAAAATTATCTCCCGGATTGTTCCGGAATAAATAGTTCAGCAGCAGCTTATAACCTATAAATATCACCCCAAGAATAAACGTATTAATTATTACTTTTTTTGTGAACAGGTTTTTATAATTGAAAAGCATGTAGGAAAATATCAGGTACCCCGCTGTTTCTTTGTTAATTACTGCAATTACAAAGAATATAAAAAATGCAGCGGTTTTTTTATTCAGAATGTAATAAAGCCCAACGGTGTACAGCAGAATTGCAGTAAAATCGTAATACTGGAACGACTGGTTAAGAATTATATAATTGAAAAGTACAGGATAAAGTATTACCGGAGATATCCACAGCAGGTATTTTTTATTTACAAAATAACCGCAAAGCAGCCTGTAAAAAACAACCTGCAGAAGAAATATTGCAGTAACATTCCACGCATTATACAGATATTTGCCGTAAACCATATACAGCGGTTTAAAAAAATCAAAGATCAGCGGCATCAGCAGGCGGAACTGGTACGGCTTTGCCGTTTTGAATGATGCAACTGCATCCAGGCTGTTTGGCGCATACCAGTCAGCCGCAGCAATTATTTTTCTGTGATACAGGTAACATATTATTACTGATAACAAAAAATATAATAATAAAAACGGATACGGAATTTTATTAGGCTCACCCCGCTGGTAACCTGTAAAATCCACGCTGTTCGGCGTGTAATCGTAATATTGTGTCGGATTCATATTATATTTAAATATCATTCCATGCCTGCGTGCCGGAACGACGGTGAAGACGGGAAGCAGGCAAAAATTTCAATTTTCTACTTTTCCACCCTCACTTTCGGGGAGGGTTGAGGTGGGGTAGCTCTACGGGTTATAATAAATCGGTACGCACCAGTGATTCTTTGCAATCCAGTCGCTGTTAGGAAGCTCAACATTGTGTTTTAATATATGGTGGCATTGCTCTTCGTAAACCTTGCCGGTTGATTTTTCGATGGGGTCAAACACAATATATTTATAATACCCTGATATCATCCCCTCCGGCAGCTTAAGCCTGTTTGGGTGTGAGGAGTGCAGTGTATCAGCGTAATTATTTTTGAAATCAACTATTTCCTGCAGTCTTTCTGTTTCAATAGCTCCGATAGCTGCGGCAAATTCAGTTATCCTGTAGTTAAGACCGTGTACGGCATAATCAAATTTTCCGTAGTTGCGGTATTTTTTTCCGTGTTCAATAACTTCTTTATGTTTTGAAACAAGCATGCCGCCTTCGCCGGTTGAAATAGTTTTAGTAGCGTAAAATGAATAAAATCCCGCATCGCCCCACATTCCCGGTTTTTTGCCTTTGAATGAAGCCCCGTGCGCGTGAGCGCAGTCTTCAAGAAGTATGATATTGTTAGCTTTGCAGTATCCGGCAATCTTTTCAATTTCAAATGCTATATGACCGCCGATATGCACAACCCATATTGCAGCAGGTTTAAATTTTTCTGCTTTCTGCACCATATCATCATAGCTCATGCACAGGTCAAATCGGTTGCAGTCAACAAACCGTACTTCCGCTCCTGCCTGCAGCGTTGCCAGCGGAGTAGCCATAAAAGTATTGCTTGGGCAGAGCACGGTTTTACCTTTCAGCTTATAGAAATCCAGCGCTGCAAGCGCAGCGCCCGCCCAGCTTGAAAAGGCCGCTGATTCCAGCTCGTTCCACTTTGCCCAGTTGCCTTCAAAAAGCTCTGTGTAATAGCCTTCAGTCCACTTGTTTGATGCAACTATTTTATCAAATGCTTCGTGTACCCTGGGCAGGTCTCTTTTATCAAAACCAATTGCGAAATTCATGTTTTATAATTATTGCTTTTGAAAATTTTTTACTTCGCCCCTGAGGAAGCTCAATAATCATGCTGTATAAACCCTGCAAACATAACGCTCCTGCGGAGCTAAAGCCAAATTCCAAATAACTGTTGCTTTTTGTTCTTTGCTCATTGCTCATTGCTACCCTATCAGCTCCTCGCTTGCATCAAAATAATGGTTGTAATAAACCTTCTGCTTCGGGTCTTTAATTTCCTTCGATTCAAGCTTGCCCCATATTTCAGCAGCGGAGCTGCTTATGGAATGCTTAACGGAAAATCCAAGCTCATTTTGTATCTTTTTGAATGATACCCTGTAATCGCGGGCATCAACACTTTCGCCTTCGATGTTTACGGGTATATCTTTTCCGCTTGCTTCCTTGATTCCCTTTGCTGCAAGATTTGCAACATCGGTTATGATATAATTCTGCTCTTCAGAGCCTACGTTATAAATTTTCCCGGCTGATTGTTCATTCTGCAGAACCTTCAGGTATGCTTCTGATGCATCGGGCAGTGAAAGCAGCGGGCGCCACTGGTTTCCGCCGAAAACATTAATTTTTCCTTCGGTAAATGCAGTCATTGTCATGGTATTTACAACCAGGTCAAAACGCATCCTGGGTGAATACCCGTATAATGTTGACATACGCATAATTACCGGCTTAAAATTATTATCTGCAATACCCATTATACTTTCTTCGCTGGATATTTTAGTTTTTGCATACAGGCTCACGGGATTCAGCGGTGCTTCTTCATCAAGAATATCTTTTCCAACACCGTAAACACTGCATGTTGATGCATATATAAACTTGCTTACTCCCGCAATTTTTGCAGATGATGCCACAACCTGCGTGGCAAGAAAATTTGTTTCAACCGTCTGCTCGGGCCGCGCCTTGCTTGCCGGGTCTCCCACAACTGCCGCAAGAAGTATAACGCTGTTGGAATCACGTATAGCAATATTCACTGTTTCAATATTGCGGATATCGCCTTCTATAATTTCAATGCGTTTATCGCCTGCAAATTTTTCCACTGAACGTTTGCCATATATAAAGCTGTCAAGTATCCTAACGGAATATCCTTCGCTTAACAGCCGTTCAGTTAAGACCGAACCAAGATAACCCGCGCCGCCGATGACTAAAACTTTTTTATTCATATTTAAAGTGGCACAGGCATTCTTGCCTGTGCACCAATTAGCATATTTTATTTTTCATTTAAGCACAGACAGGAGAGTCTGTGCTGCTTGTCTATCAGCCAACAACAGTTTTCACATATTTTCCCATCGCTTCGCGGTAAGAATATTTCGGCTTCCAGCCCAGCATACGCTCTGCCTTCTCGCTTGATATATACCTGCCCTTATAGTTACCTTTGCGGTCTTCTATGAACTTCACCTTTGCTTTTTTTCCCAAGATCTCTTCAAGAGTTGTTACAATATCAATAACCCGTATAACTTCCCTGCCGTTGATATTAAAAATTTCGTTCTCTCCTTCGGGTTTTAAACAGCTTACGTTGCCTTCGGCAAGGTCTCGCACATAAATGAACTGCCTTGTCTGGCTGCCCGTTCCGTGTATTGTTATTTCTTCACCTTTCAGAATTTTATCTATAAATATCGGTGTAACCGTTGCGGGCCTTGCCCGCTCGCCAAAGGGGATCCCGTACCTCATTATGGTATAATTCACCCCGTAAAGGGTTTTATAATTTTTGCAGAACATTTCTGCTGCTATTTTTGATGAAGTGTACAGGTGGTCCGGGTTCTGCGCATAAATTGTTGCTTCGGTTATCTGTGTCTCTTCATTTCCTTCAACGCTGCCGTAGATCCACTCGGTTGACGAAAGCAAAACCCGCCCAACATTGTTTTCCCGCGCAGCTTCAAGTACGTTAATTGTAGAGTTTGATGTATTCAAATTCGATACAACAGGCTCGTTAAAGAAAATATTAACATTAGCCTGCGCTGCCATATGGTATATGGCATCAATACCTTTGACTGCCTTTTTAAATTTATGGGGATCATTAACATCACCAACAATGTTTTCGCATTTCTGTCCGTAAACAGGCGCTTCGAGGTCATATATTATTACTTCGTGTCCCTGTTCCATCAGCACATCAACTACATGAGAGCCAATGAATCCCGCTCCGCCTGTGACCAGTATTTTCATTTATTTGCCTGGAATTTTATTTTCTGCGCTAAAATAGCCATATCTTGAAGCATTTGAAATATAATTATTTTCGGGAATTTAATGTTCGGCTCCTGCGGAGTCGGCATTCACTGAAAATTTATTTTTATAAGTGTTTGACTCCTAACATAGTTATCTTCCTGCGTTCATTATCTCAGTTTAGTTTCAAAAAATAAAACTTTTTCAGACCGCATGCGATCACACATTTTCAACTGCTTCTCCAAAAAACATTTTGGCACCATAGAGGTCACACATCCTTAGCGCTCTTTGCGTTCTCTGCGGTTTATGCTTTTAAGCCTTCGCACACTTCCTGAAATTCTCTATATATTCACCAGCCAAAGCCTGCATCGAAAATTTCTTCATGGCGTTTTCTTCAATTCCCCTGGATAGCCTTTTGACAGATTCCGGATCGTTGATTATCTCTTCCATTTTTGCAGCAAGTCCGGATGCTGTATTATCAAACATCATTCCGTCAACATCTTCAGTAACGTATTCCCTGAAACCTTCAAGATCACTGCAAATTGAAGGTACGCCCTCGCTGTAACCAATAAGCAGGGGTCCGCATTGTGTAACCTGCCTGTAAGGCAGGATAAGTACATCGTTGTTAATATAAACTGAATGAATCTTCCGGTAATCGATAAATTCATTATAAATGCTGGCATTTACAAGGCTGCGTATCCTGTCAATAATAAGCTCTTCGTCATATTTTATCCTGCCGTAAATATTCAGTTCATACTTAAGTCCTTTTTTCTGCAGCAGCTCTGCTGCATCAAGCAGCATTTCAATACCCTTATACCTTTCAACCGAACCGAAGAAAAAGAATCTGACTTTATCAGAAGGTTTCACGGCTGCTTTATCGCCGGTTTCTTTGTAATAGTTTATTGCCGGCAGCTGAAAAACCGGCGGGTAAAATCCGTGCTGGCGCTTAAAAATTTCAGCCTGCGTTCTGCTTGCTGTGCATATTTTCTTAAGAGCAAGCTTCATTGTCATTTTAACTGAAAACAGTCCGTGCCTGTCTTTGCTTTCGGGGTGAAGGTCAACATCGTGCATTACTACAAGGAATTTATCCAGCAGCAAATCCGCAAGAAGCACCTGGTAAACGGTCATTGTGTTGAACCATACAACATCGGGTTTCATTTTCCTGATCTTCAGCAGGAAAAAAATTTCACTGATAAAGCTTAACGGATTGCGGAAACGTTTCCTTTCTACAAATTCAGCACCGAACTTTTTGCACCACCTGTCAATTTCCACGGTAGCTTCCCTTGCCTGCAGAAATATTTCCAGGTCAGCGTGTTTCTTAAGTTCCTGCACAACTGTATAGCTGTGGTCAATGTAACTTTCGGAAGTCAGGTAAACTATTTTCAAATTATTTTCTGCCAAATTATACTAACGGTTTGCCCCAAAGAGCCCGGATATTTCATCAGCTTCAAGTGTGTTCATGCAGTTAATTGTTTTGGGGCATGTATTCAGGTAACAGCAAAGGCAGTCTACTTTTTCTGAATAAACCACTTTTCCGTTGCCGAATACATCCAGCTCTGTATTTGAAGTTGGACCAACTATAACAACTGTATATTTTCCCAATGCTGTAGCTATATGAAAGCAGAGCGAATCTGAGGTAAAAACTTCATTCGCAAGCGAAACAATGCATATAAAATCTTCCATAGAGTTTTCTGTTCCCCAGAAAACAATATTATCTCTTTTAAGTAACTTTAATTCTGCAGAAATATCCGAATAAAATTCCCTGTCTTCATCACCTGCAATAATGCCAATTACAGTATCCGGATATTTTTCGCTTAATATATCTGCCAGATTTATATAACCGGCAGAAGTCCATTTTTTATACTGCCAGCGGCTGCCGCCCCCCAGGTTAATAAGTATATAGCTGTTGAACTTATCAATCCCGTGCTGCTTACCAAGTTCCGCTGCGTGTCTCCTGTTTTCAGGTGTCAGGTATATATACGGCTCAGAGCCTTCATACTCCAGGCAGCATATCTCATGAATTATTTTGTGGTATGATTTTTTGTTGGCTTTTTTTACAGCATCGTTAACACCCATCAGATACCATTCATTTGCTGCCGTATTTACCGGGTACGGTTTGCCGTTAACAATAGTATATCCGTAATAATATTTTGAGGTGATAAGATTCATAATTTGGCAGCTTTCAGTCCCGCTATCCAGATTTATTGCAATATCAAATTCATTATTAAATACATGGCTAAGCTCGTCAGTCGTAAAATAGATCTCATCTATCATATCATTATCTTTAAGCAGCTCGTATGAGCGCTCCTTTGTTATCCATGTAATATTGCTGTCGGTGAATTTTTCCTTAAGGCTTGGAAGTATTGAAGTTGTCCGTAAAACATCGCCTGCTGCATCAAGCTTAACTATTATAATTTTAGTATACCGGTCTGTGAGATCATGCGGCACTGCCGCGGGTACAGGGGGAAATTCCTCCGTTATTGATTCATCCTTTTCGTAATAGCTGCAGTTCCCGCAAAACACTCCAAGCTCCTTGTTGGGTTTGCAGGGTCTATCCCCGTAAAAATGCAGACAATCGAAATGTATTACCGGAAGTTCAGTCATTAAATATTCAGCTTTGTTTTGGTTAAAGGTGTTTGTGATGCCTTTATAAGACTGCTTCGGGAGATTAATCTCCCTCGCAGAAAAACATGTTAAATATTTTTTGTCTCCTCTACTATAAAAGTCGGACGCTTTCTTGTTGCATCGAAATTTCGCCACAGGTATTCGCCTACAATCCCAATACTAAGCAGTATCAGTCCGCCGGTTACAAATATAGAAGCAATCAGCGCAGGCACGCCGAACAGCGGGGCATCAAGAATTATTTTTCGTAAAATAATATAAAGCGCCAGCAGAAATGCCGGTACCCATGTAAGCATGCCTATAAAAGACGCTATCCTTAAAGGTCGCGCTGAGAAACCGAAGAATGTATCGAAAGCCAGCTTTAAGCGTTTAAAGAAAGACCACCTTGATTTGCCGTGTTTGCGCTCGCGCCTGTGGTAATTTAAGAACCGCCTGCCGAATCCAAGCCATATTATCTGCACGGTTAAGTGAGAGTTCTTCTCGTCCATATCAACAAGTATCTTAGCCTGCTGTTTGTTTATCATGCATAAGTCAAATCCGGTTTTGGGATACTCCGGGAGAACAAGGGCGCGGAAAATTTTATAAAATGCTGCGGAAAACATTTTTGAGAAAAACGGGTCTGACCGGCTTTGCCTTACGCACAGCACAAGATCACGTTTGTTTCCAAGCACCCATTCATCATACATTTGCGGAATTAGCTCGGGCGGGTCCTGCAGGTCAGCTGCCAGAAAAACAACAGCATCGCCTGAGGCATAATTCATGCCGGAAAGTATTGCAACGTATGCGCCGTGATTTTTGGAAAGCTTTACCAGTTTGGATTTTGGATCAGTTGTAGCTATTTCCTGCATAACGCGGTATGATGCATCCTTAGAACCGTCATCAACGAAAATTATTTCGTAGTCAAACTTTGCGGAGTACTCCGCCAGCACACTCGTCAGCGTTGAATGAGTTTCCTTAAGCACATCAGCGTTATAATAGACCGGTATTACTACGGATATTTTATCCAAGTCCTGAATTTACCCCAAAATTTATTTTTTTGCGTAATTTTGCAATTAATAATAAATATTTTTTTATTTATATTAAATCCTATAAAAATTGTTAAAAATTCGCTATTTACATTTTAAACTGCTGATAAATCAATCTGCCTGCTGAAAATACATGAGTAAAACCGGATTTCCCGTGTGCCACCTGCTTTATGAAGAGTATCCCCGCGACCCGAGGGTGCGCAGGTATGTAAATGCGCTTAACAGCGCCGGCAGAAACTGCATTATTGTTTGCAGTAAAAAGAAAAATGAAAAGTATTTTGAAAAAATAGGCGGTAACCTTGTTTACAGGATTCCCGTTTCAAAAAAACGCGGCAGCTTTTTTTTGACATTGGTTGAATATCTTCTTTTTACATGGATATCATCAATACTGCTTTTATACCTCCAGCTTCGGCGCAGATTTAAGGTTGTTCACGTTCACACGCTGCCTGATTTTTTGATATTTGCTGCGCTGTGGAATAAAATTTTCGGCGTAAAATTAATCCTTGACCTGCATGAAATCTTCCCCGAGCTGTATATGGCGCGTACAAGGGCTGATTACAATTCGTTTAAAGTAAACCTGCTTAAAACGGCGGAGAAATTTTCCATTAAATTAGCAGATAAAGTTATTACTATTCATGATAACGCTAAAGAAATTTTTTTAAAACGGAATAATATCAGTGAGGAAAAAATAAGTGTTGTTATGAATTCCGTTGACCCTCGTGAATTTCCCGACCCCGCATGTCCAGATGAAAATGATTTTATAATTATATATAACGGCACAATTGTAAAGCTGCTTAATTTAACGATGGTAGTTGAGGCTTTAGCGAAGCTGAAAAATCAAATGCCTGTTAAGGATTACGGTAAAATTATTTTCCGCCTTTATGGCGACGGACCTGCGAAGAATGAAATATTGATGCTGGCTGAATCCCTGGGCGTGGCTGATAAAGTGCAGTACATGGGCTACCTGCAGCCCGCAGAAATGCGAAAGGAAGTTTTAAAGACAAATGTGCTGATACTTCCGCCATTAAAGAATATTTACAGTGATCTTTTCTACACAATAAAGCTTATAGAAACAATATATCTCAAAATCCCCGTAATAGCCACAAGGCTTAACACATATAGAAGATATTACCGCGAAGATTCACTGTTTTATTTTGAATCGGGTAATGTTGATGAGCTGACGGAAAGAATAAAGGAAGTGTTTTACAATAAACAATTGGTACAGCAAAAAACAGCATGCGCCCGCGCTGATTACGATAAGCTAAGCTGGGAAATAATGCGGGAGCGGTATTTGCAGATAGCCGGAATACTAATCGGATGATTTAGAGTCATCCGATGAGTGAGAACTAAAAAAATAGCCGCCCGGTTATAACCGGACGGCTGGGGGAATGGAGAAGAACAACAACATGAAGAAAAACAACTTTTATTAATTTACCTGTACAGTTGTTCTGTGGGTAATTTCACTTACCCGGATGGTACTTCTTTAGATGGAAAAGAACTTTTATTTACTTTTTTTATAAGATTGCTTCTACTTCGGCTCGCAAAAATTGTTATTTTATCAAAACCATTTTCCTGCTCTGTACAGATCTAACGCCCTGCCTGTTAACGGCTTCCAGCCTGTAGATATAAATTCCGCTTGCAAAACCTGAAGCGTCAAAACCTATATTATATATACCTTCGCTGCGGTTATCATTCAATAGTATTGCAGCTTCCCTGCCTGTTATATCAAACACTTTGAGTGTTACAAAGCTGATATCTGCAATATTGAATTTGATGTTTGTTTTCGGGTTAAACGGGTTAGGATAATTCTGTTCCAGCTTAAATTCCCTTGGCAGAGTGTTTCCTGTTATGCCGGTTAATACAGGCTTGGGGGTATATTTTACAATATTGTTAGCCGCAACTCCGGATGCACTGTGGAAATCTCCTGCAATGATCAGATCATTATTATATACCTCAAGCGCTCTTGGTCTAAGATCAACACCGTACTCAACACTGCACCAGTCCAGTCCGTTAAAACGGGCAAGCTTGTTTGCAACCATACCGTTCATAAAGCTGAACTGACCAGCTGCATAAAGCTCGTTATTTAAAACTTTAAGAGAGCTTACAAATCCCTGTGATTGATTACACAGAGCGCCAGTTGCTCCGCTGCCGGCAGCGTTCCAGGAAGTTCCGTCATACTTAGCAATATTATAGCAGAACTCACTGTTCATTTTAATAAATGAACCCCCTGCATAAAGCTTGTCATCATATACTGCAAGAGTATAAACGGTTTTATCGCCGCCAAGCACTCCCGTGCCAACTGCATTCCATTTGAAACCATCCCACCGCGCAATACCGCCTGCGGGTTCCCCGCTTGCCGTTGTAAAGCTGCCGCCTGCATAAAGCTCGCCCCTGTATTTACAAAAAGTATATACAGGACCGCTCATCCCTGTACTCATTGGCTCCCACTCATTATTATTGTTCAGTCTGGCTGTGTATTGTATAATTGTATTCCCTGAAGAAGTAAACCAGCCGCCTGCAATTAACTGCCCGTTAAAAACAAACAGTGTGTTAACTATACTGTTAAAACCTTCGCCAACCTGCTGCCAGTTTGTACCGTTCCATTTTGCAATATATTTAGCGGCTGTTCCGCCTGCAGTATCAAAAAATCCGCCGGAATATAATTCCCCGTTAAATGATACCAGCGCTAACGCTTCATGGTTAAGTCCTGAACCCAATGGCGACCACTGGCTTCCGTTCCATGCCGCAATGCGGTTAGCGGGTACTCCGCCAGCAAGATTAAAAGATCCAGTAGCTGTCAGCATTCCGCTGTGTACGGTTAAAGCAGTCGAAAAATGTTCTGCAAAATATTCCATCCCGTTATTGCTTACAAAATACTGAGTACCTGAGCCAAGGGATGAAAATCTTGAGATAACCGGTTCATCAAAAGCAGACCACACCGGGTCGCAGGTATCTTCTGCGGGCATATAGCCAAGCATTAGGTGCGTTCTCCCGCAGGTTGAGCTGCCGGGGTATGTCCTGTCTGAATAAAAATATGCAATCGAATCTCTGGCAACCTGACCCCCGCCCTCGTTGAATCCGTAATTAACCAAAGAATTCAGGTTAGCATCAATTCTAAGCATTGCTATTGAACCTTTAAACCAATATGATGAAACGTTAACTGATTGCGGTCCGTATTGTGCAAAAAATCCTACGTTGCCTACAGAAAAAGCGCTTACATCTGTCATATCAGAGTATGAAAAATTCGTATAAAGGTTGGTCTGGTTTCCGTCAACAAAGGTCCTGAGTGTTTGTGAAGATTTATCAAACTTTATTTCGTAATCATGCCATGAAGTATCGCTTCCAAGGTAATATATTCGTTTCCAAGTGTTGTTTATATAGATACTGAGGTAACCATATTCATTGTTGTGATAACCAACTATCCAGCCAGCTGAACGGTATTTTCCGAAAATGTTCATTGGCCTGAACGGCTGGTCTATTTTCAGGCGCGTGCTTATCGTAAAGCTGTCGGTAGTTTCATAGGGAAACTCCAGCTGGTTCAGATCACTGGTTCTGAGAAAATCACCCCTGCCGTCAAATGTCAGGTAACCATCTGCATATGGAGAAGGCGGCATCAAAGAATTTTGCAAAGGATCGCAAACCGTTTGCGCTTTTACGCCAAAAGAAAAAACAGAGATAGTTAAAATAATTATAAAGGTATACACAGTACAAACAATTATGTTATTTGTTTTTCTAAATATTAAGTTGTTTTTCGACACTTTAAATAACCTATATCGCTAATTAATTCCCCGCTCAAAAATAGGGTATATGGTTAGTGATAGCTATACCGTAATATGGTTAGATATTAAATAAATGTCGTTAACTGCCTGTTTTAATAGCATATTAATCATAGCGTAAAGGCGTTAGAGTCGACTGAAAATATATTTGCAGCTGTTTAAATTAGAATTTAGATCTTCAGGTCAATTTCTATGGGGCAATGATCGCTTCCCATTACTTTTTGGTGTATTTTAGCATCTGTAACCAGCGAACGCATTTCTTTTGTTATCATAAAATAATCTATCCTCCAGCCAACATTGCGTTCGCGAGCACGGGTTATTTGGTCCCAGTATGTGTACTGATCCGGTTTATCGTTAAACTCACGGAAAATATCTATATAACCAAGATTTATTATCTGGTCTATCCAGGCGCGTTCTTCAGGAAGGAATCCGGTGTTCTTTGAATTTTCTTTTGGGCGGGCAAGATCAATTTCCTTATGCGCTGTATTATAATCACCGCAAACAATTATATTCTTCTGTTTCTTCCGCTTTTTTTCAACATTAAAGAACAGCTCGTTATAAAAATCGAGTTTATATTTTACTCTTTCAGGTCCCCTGCCCCCGTTTGGAAAGTAAACATTATAAATTGTGAAATCCTTGAAATCGGTCTGCAGTACGCGTCCTTCATTATCGTAATAGGGATTGCCAAACCCTTTTTTAAAATCAATTGGGGGAATTTTTGAATATGTTGCAACACCGGAATATCCCTTTTTTTCAGCTGAAAAGAATTCGCTCCAGCAGCCGCAGTATTTTTTTATTTCATCATCAAGCTGCTCAGCCTGCGCCTTGGTTTCCTGCAGGCATAAAATATCCGGCGAAGTTTTTTTGAACCACTTCGGGAAATCTTTCTTCCATATTGCCCTTATTCCGTTAACGTTCCAGCAGAATATACTGATTTCTTTTTTTGCCATATTTATAAAGTGTCACACAGAAAATTATTAATTGTCTAAATTAAAATGTCATATTATCAGGAAAAACAAAATTAACCTGTAAAATACAATTTTCATAGTATAAAATTTCAGGGTATCAAATAAATAATATAAATTTTAATCAGTTAAATTATTATATTTAAATGAATTTTGAGAAAAATACCTGTTATTAATAAAGGCGTTTTAAATGGATATTATAATTAAAGAGCTCATATCTGCTGTGCTGCAGATTACTGTATTTGCTTTGGTCCCGTTTATATTTTTTCTGTTCAGAAAAGACAGGAATGAAAGATTCTTCGGTTACATCGGGCTTTACGGGGCTCCGCTAAACTCAATAATGCTTGTTCTGCTGGCAGGAATTTTAATGATTGCTGCAGGAATTTCCGTTTCGTTTATAAGCTCCGGATTCAGGGAAGTTTTGTATTCGCCTAACAGCGTGACCGGCAAGCTGCATGCTATGGGGCTCTCGCCGGTTTCTGTTGCTGTACTGCTGATTACTGCACTGCTGAAAACATCGCTTTCGGAAGAAATATTTTTCAGGGGATTTATAGCTAAACGGCTGATAAAAAAATTCGGCTATAACACAGGAAATATACTGCAATCGGTTATTTTCGGGATTGTACACCTTTTGCTGTTTTATTTTATAGCTAAATCGGATGTTGGTGCAGCGATATTTATTTTCATATTTTCTTCTGCAGCGGGCTATATTATTTGCTACATTAAAGAAAAATATGCCGAAGGAAGCATTATCCCCGGATGGGTAGCTCACGGACTTGGCAATACTGTATCGTATTTTATCATAGCTTTTGTTATCTAAAAAAATAAATATCATATCGAACAATGAATACAATAATAACAGAAATTATAAATGCGGATGCCGTAAAGGTTTTTGATGCCTGGGCAGACAGCAATAAACTTTCAGTATGGTTTACAACCAACGCAAAATCAGATTTCAGGGTCAACGGAAAATATTCAAACAATGATGGCGATGAAGGAGAATTTCTGGAAATAATCCCCGGTAGGCTGATCCGGTTTACATGGGATAACAAACAGCACTGTCCCGGTACAGAAGTCACGGTAGAGTTTGCCGAAAAAGCTCCTGCAAAAACCGAAATTAAAATTACACACCAAAAACTTCCGTCTCAGGACCATGTTAACAGTATGAACGAGGGCTGGAGCTGGGCTGTACAGTCACTTAAATCATACCTGGAAACCGGTGTTCCGGTTAGTTATGAAGATTGGAAGAATAACAGAGAAATAAAAAGTTAAGTCTTTGTTCTTAAAAGTTAATTTAACATTCTGCCTTTAAACAATCTGCTTTTATTGTTATTTTTGCATTAATGATAACTCACTTCAGAAAAATAGCATTGCTTAATCTTTCAAGCGGTCTGTAATTCTTTATTCCGGCTTTAACCCTGCATTTTATTTAATAATCTAAACTTAAGAACAATGAAGAATATAATTGTGCTTGGCTCAGGTCTTGTAGGCAAAGCAATTGCTATGGATCTGGCAAAAAATCACAAAGTAACCTCCGCTGATATAAACGAAAACTCGCTTAATGAGCTTAAATCTTCGGGAAATATAAACACTCTTATGCTTGATGTAACCAATAAAGCAAAGCTGGCTGAAGCCGTTAAGGATTTTGATCTGGTTATATCGGCCGTGCCGGGCTCGCTTGGATTTGAAACAATGAAAAATGTCATTTCCTGCCAAAAGGACCTTGTTGATATTTCCTTTATGCCCGAAGATGTTCTGGTGCTTGATGAATCAGCAAAGAAAAATAATTCAACAGTTATTATGGATACAGGCGTTGCCCCGGGTCTGCCAAACTATATACTGGGATATCAAAATGAGTTAATGGAAATCAACAGCGCTGAATATTATGTCGGCGGCTTGCCTAAAGAAAGGGTATTCCCCTTTGAATACAAAGCGCCGTTTTCTCCGGCAGATGTTATCGAAGAATATACCCGCCCTGCCCGGTTTATAGTGAACGGAAAGGTTATCGCAAAACCGGCAATGTCAGATGAAGAGATAATAGATTTTCCCGAAGCAGGCCGGCTGGAAGCCTTTAATACCGACGGGCTCCGCTCGCTGATTAAAACAATGGGTCACATCCCCAACCTAAAGGAAAAAACACTCAGGTACCCCGGGCACATTCACTTGATAAAAGCTTTAATTTCTGCGGGCTTTTTTAATAAAGAAAATATCAATCTAAACGGATCAAAGGTTTCACCTTTTAACCTGACGATTAAACTGCTTTTTGATAACTGGAAGCTGGAGCCGGATGATGAAGAATTTACTGTGCTGAAAGTAATTATAAACGGAATTAAAGACGGTGAAAAAATATCTTTAATTTACGATCTTTACGATGAATATGACAAGGTTTCCGGGATTTCTTCTATGGCGCGCACAACAGGTTATACGGCAACTGCCGCAGCGGAGCTGCTTCTGCAGGGAAAATTTACATCTAAAGGTGTTTTCCCGCCGGAGCTTATCGGCAAATACCCCGGTTGTTATGATTTTATTTTAAACTATCTTAAAGAAAGAAATGTTAAATTAAAATTAACTATTAAAAAGTAAAATTATATTTGTGATTAAACTGAATACTATAAATCAAATAATACTGATATGGAGCTATATGTCACACAAGAAACAATTGAGATAAAATCCCGGGACTGGATGCAATCTGTTGAACGCGTAAATAAGCACGGTTTGAAGATAAATAAAGATAAATCAGCTTTGCTGGTTATTGATATGCAGAACTATTTCCTTGATACTTCCTCTCCGGCATTTACCTGCGGGGGTCCGGCTATTCTTCCTAATATTAAAAAGCTTATATCGGCATTTCGAAATTTAAACCGCCCGGTAATTTACACAAAACATGTCCATCATCCCGGCGGAATTGATGCCGGAATTATGCAATGGTGGTGGCCCGGTATGTGTATTGAAGGAAGCCCTGAAAGCGGTATCCATAATGATATTGCACCGCTTGAACATGAGAAAATAGTTCTTAAACACAGGTATTCTGCGTTTTTTAATACGGATCTTGATACAGTTTTGCGATGTCTTAAGATAGAAGACCTGGTTATTACTGGAGTAATGACTAATATGTGCTGTGAATCCACTGCGCGTGATGCATATTTCAGGGATTACAGGGTTTTCTTTCCTGCGGACGGAACCGGCAGCGTTAACGAAGAAATGCATAAAGCAAGCCTACTTAATCTTGCTTACGGTTTTGCGCAAATAACTACAGCGGATACGCTGATTGAACAAATGCAAAATCAGGATTAATGAACTGTATATTACATGAAATAAATAAAAGCGGAGAACAATCGGTTTGATAAAATGTATCCGTACAGATTCTTCCAGCAATGATTTCGTAATGCTTGTTGCGATGCTTGATGCAGAGCTTGCCGAACGCGATGGCAGCGAACACACCTTTTATGCACAATACAACAAAATTGATACTATTAAAAATACTGTTGTTGCTTATATTGAAGACACACCGGCAGGATGCGGAGCATTTAAACATTTTGAAAATGGAGTTGCTGAAATTAAACGGATGTTCACTCTGCCTGGGATGCGCAAAAAGGGAATAGCAGCTGCCGTATTGAAAGAACTTGAATTATGGGCTGCTGAGCTTGGATATGAAAAATGTTTACTGGAAACAGGCTTAAAACAGCCTGAAGCTATTGCTTTGTATGAACGAAGCGGATACAATAAGATCCCGAATTACGGGCAGTATACAGGAATAGAAAACAGTGTGTGTTTTGAAAAAAATCTAAGATTATTACCTTTTTGAAAATCCTCTTTTAACCGCTGTAAAACCTGATTCAAAAAAATCCTTTACCAGTGCTGCCTGCTTTTCTGCAGTATCTTTTTCAAGTATTGATTCATACGGCAGGATAAATCCCTGCCAGTTACTGTCATGAAGCATTGCGCCTTCGGGAATATCAAGCGTATTGGTTTTACGTAGTTCGGGTGAAAGGGTAATATAAACATAGGGCAGTTCATACATTTCGTCACCGTTTGAAACCCCGATTCCCATTTGTTCATCTGATTCGTTAATTTTCCGCCCGCTGAACCATTTGAATGCATTATCAAAATGGTGCGGCCACAGGTAAATTCCCGTTTTTATGCCGTCATTAAGTCCTAATGAGCCGTGAAAACTTTTTAAACATCCGGCAAATGATACTAACTGTGCAAGGAAGTCTAGAGCATCGGTGTGCTCAATATTAATCACGGTTTGCGGGTCAAACTCATCCGCACTTAGCGCAGGACTTACGCCGAAATCAGAATTCAGAATGTTTAATGTTTCTCCCGCAAGAGTTTGCATCGATTTATTAAGTACACTTACAGATGCATACCGGTTTTTGTTGTCGGCAATTTCAATTACAGGAAGCTCTGCATTAAACCCGATTTCCAGCTCATTATAAGCCGTCATGGGCGGCGTGCAGAAACCTTTATCAACAACACTAAGCCACAGGTTATCATTTTTTGCAAGGGGCTCAACAAGCACTTCGCGCAGTCTGCCCAATAGCCTGGCTATTGAGTGGATCCTGCGGCGGGTTTTAACATACTGCTGCTCCTGTAACGATGGGAAGTTTTGCATTTTCTTTCATTCCCGCGCATACGGGAACTTTTACCTAAAAAATATTACTTATTTTGTGAATTCTGATTCCGGTTATTGAAATTTGAATCTTGTAACTTGTAACTTGTAACTTTCAACCTGCAACTTTTTTCATCTCACTACCGGCATTTTTTCTGATTTCCAGTGTTCGATCCCGCCTTTCAGATTATAAACCTGTTCAAAACCCATGCTTTTCATCTGCTTAACAGCGCCAACGCTTCTGGAGCCTGTTGCGCAGTAAACCAGGTATGGCTTGCTTTTATCAAGCTTGTTTAAATACTGGCTGAATCCGCTGGAAGTATAGCTGATATTCTGCGCGCCGGCGATCTTATCGCCGCCGAACTCAAATGCGCTGCGCACGTCAAGTATCACCGCTCCGGATTCTTTTGCGATCTCGCTGAATTTTTCGGGTGTTACATCTTCGGCGGTGGATTTAGGTCCGCTTAAGAAAAACATATACACAAAAATCAAAACTGCCGCTATGGCAATTGCTATTATTACTTTATTGTTCATTAATAATATTAAATTAACTTTTTACTTTTTGTTTTAACCTCACCCCTAACCCCTCTCCTTACAGGAGAGGGGAACAATAATTCTGAACTATGGCGCTCCCTCTCCTTTTAGGAGAGGGAGACGGAGGGTGAGGTTTTCATTTCTTCGCCATTAAATTCAGCGCGCTGCCAACTTTGAACCAGTCTATCTGCTGTTTGTTCATTGTGTGATTAAGCATAACGGTATCGGTTGAGCCGTCTGCATGCTTCAGCGTCATCTTAACCTGGCTTCCGGGAGCAATATCTTTAACATCAAGATCAATTTTATCATCTTCCCTTATCTTATAATAGTCAGCAGGATCGGCAAAGGTCAAAGGCAGCATTCCCTGCTTCTTCAGGTTGGTTTCATGTATGCGCGCAAATGATTTAACTATAATAGCTTTGCCGCCTAAATGGCGGGGTTCCATTGCTGCATGTTCACGGGAAGAGCCTTCCCCGTAATTTTCCTCACCAACAACAACCCAGGGAATATTTTTTGCTTTATAAGCTCTGGCAGCATTTGGCACTTCATCATAGTTACCGGTTAAATGGTTTTTAACATAGTTGGTTTTATCGTTGAATGCATTAACAGCGCCTATGAACATGTTGTTTGAAATATTATCCAAATGACCGCGGAACCTTAGCCACGGACCCGCCATTGAAATATGGTCTGTTGTGCATTTGCCTTTAACCTTCAGCAGCAGGTGCATATCCTTAAAGTCTTTTTCAAAATCCGGGTGAACAAACGGAAATAATCTCTGCAGGCGTTTGCTTTCAGGATCAATTTCAACATTTATGCTGCTGCCGTCTGCGGCGGGAGCTATATATCCATCTTCCCCTTTCAGGTAACCTTTCTTCGGAAGCTCATCACCCTTAGGCTCATCAAGCTTTACCTGCTCGCCTTTTTCGTTGGTTAATGAGTCTGTTAACGGATTAAACGTGAGCTTGCCTGCAAATGCCAGCGCAGTAACAATTTCAGGCGAGGCAACAAATGCATTTGTTGCGGGATTGCCGTCATTGCGTTTTGAAAAATTCCTGTTGTATGATGTTATAATAGAATTCTTCTCGCCTTCTTTTACATCATGTCTTTTCCACTGGCCTATGCACGGACCGCATGCATTGGCAAGAACAATTCCCCCCGCTTTTTCGAATATTTCAAGCTGACCGTCGCGCTCAATTGTTGCGCGGATCTGTTCGCTGCCGGGAGTGATCGTAAACTCTGATTTAACCTTCAATCCTTTTGCAAGCGCCTGCTTTGCAATGCTTGCAGAGCGTTCCATATCTTCGTAGCTGGAATTTGTACAGCTTCCTATTAGTGCAACTTTCAGCTCCTCAGGGTAATCTTTTTCCTTAACTGCCTGCGCAAATTTTGAAATTGGCCAGGCAAGGTCTGGGGTAAACGGTCCGTTAATGTGAGGTTCAAGCTCGCTTAAATTAATTTCGATAACCTGGTCGTAATATTTTTCACTTCCTTCATCAGGTCTTAAATAACTGCCAAGCTCTTCAGCCATTTTTGCAACGGCTTCGCGCTCTGTTGCCGCAAGATACTCATACATTTTCTTATCAAAAGCAAATAGCGATGTTGTTGCTCCTATTTCAGCGCCCATATTGCAGATAGTACCTTTGCCGGTGCAGGAGATCGAATCAGCTCCTTCACCAAAGTATTCAACTATTGCACCCGTGCCTCCTTTTACCGTGAGAATACCTGCAACTTTTAGTATAACATCTTTTGAGGAAGTCCACCCGTTCAGCCTGCCTGTTAATTTTACCCCTATAAGCTTTGGGAATTTTAATTCCCACGGCATCCCGGCCATCACATCTACTGCATCAGCTCCTCCAACGCCTATCGCTATCATTCCAAGTCCGCCTGCATTCGGGGTATGCGAGTCTGTGCCTATCATCATTCCCCCGGGGAATGCATAATTTTCAAGCACCACCTGGTGAATAATACCCGCCCCGGGTTTCCAGAATCCAATTCCGTATTTATTTGAAACACTTGCAAGAAAATCATAAACTTCTTTGTTCTCATCGTTTGCTCTCAGCAGGTCTTTAACTGAACCGACTTCTGCCTGTATCAGGTGGTCACAGTGAACTGTTGAAGGCACCCGTACTTTTGGAATGCCTGCAGACATAAACTGCAGCAAAGCCATCTGCGCAGTTGCATCCTGCATTGCAACCCTGTCCGGGGCAAAATCAACAAAATCCTTACCGCCTGCATAGGGAGCTTTCGGCTGGTTCCATAAATGGGCATACAGTATTTTTTCCGCATACGTCATAGGTCTGCCCAGCAGTTTTTTGGCTGCATCAGCTTTTTCTTTAAATCCCGCATAAACTTTTTTGATTAAATCCAGATCAAACATTTTTAATTCCTCTGTTCCTGCAAAAGCAGGAATCCAATATTATATAATTTATAATTTACTAATTTGTAAAACTGATATTTTCAGGCTTCAGCAGTTCCATCCCTTTAAACTTCAGAAGCAGCTGCGCAACGGTAACAACATCCTTCATACAGTATGTTTTTATACGCTCAAGGTCTTTATCTATCCAGTAAGTGCTCCATACCTGGCTGCCGTCAATATCATCCTTTGGAGATTCAATTCCGAATATCGCTGCAAGCAGGTTAAGCGATGTAAAGCTTTTATAGTCGCCGAACTTCCACAGGTCCATTGTATCCATAAGCTGAACTTCCCACGGTTTTTTACCTGCATTATCAAGCAGGTAGGGAATATCCAGGCCGTTAACTAGGCAACGCCTTGCAATATAGGGAAAGTCAAACTCCTTGCTGTTGTGCCCGCAAAGCATATGTTCATCAGTACTGAAGCTTTTATTCAGGGTATCGCTGAACTCTTCCAGCAGTTTCGTTTCGTCATCGCCGTAAAATGCCTTTACTTTGAACTGCAGTCCTGAGCCGTTATCAAAAAAATAACCTGCGCAGATACAGATAATTTTGCCGAACTCTGCATAAATCCCCGCTCTTTGATACAGCCCGTCAGGGGTCAGCCCTTCCTTAAGCTCGCGCTGCATCTTTTTCTTCCAGAGCTCTTTCCATTCCTCTGTAAGCTCTCCGTAAGAAGAACGCTGCGGCACTGTTTCAATATCCAGTACCAGTATATTTTTCAGGTTTATCCTGTTAAGCATTTATATAGATACTACTTTTTTTCTTTTTGCCTTTTTACTTTTTACTTTCAGATCACATTTTCCAGGTGCCTTAATTCTTCTTTGCCGCCTGTGATCATAATTGAAGCAACATCAAATCTTTTTTCGTAATCTTCATACTGCGGATTCATCATAACAAACCCCTGGGCTGATTTGATTAACTGCTGTACTTTTTTTTCGCTGATTGATTCCTCCGGCTCGCCGTACTTTTTATTTCTTCTTGTTTTTACCTCAACAAACACAATCAGTTTTTTTGAATCATCTTTAACTATCAGGTCGGTTTCAGCGCGCTCAAACCTGTAATTTTCCGCTGCAAGATCAAAGCCCAGTTCTTCAAAATATTTCCGCGCTATTTCTTCTCCCCTTTTGCCCAGGTTCATACGGGTTCTTGACTATAAATTAAGAGTTAGCTGTTCAACCGCTTTAAGCCTGAATGACTTCCTGTGTATATCTGTGTAGCCGAACTCTAGTATTTCATCAATATGCGACTGCGTTCCGTATCCTTTGTGATGAGAGAATGTAAAATTCGGATACTTCTCCTCGTACCTGCACATGATCCTGTCCCTGGTAACCTTTGCGATAATTGATGCCGCCGCCACAGAAAAGCTTTTTTCGTCTGCTTTAATAACATTCTTTACTTCGGCTGCAGGATTAAAATAAAAATTACCGTCAGCAATTATAACTGCCGGAAGTTCTGTTAAATTTCCAATTGCTGCATTCATTGCTTCTTTTGTGGCGTTCAGAATATTAAGCTCATCAATTATGCCGCTTTCAACAATACCAACCCCCCAGCAAAGTGCATGATGGGTAATTTCATCATAGAGCTCTTCACGGCGTTTATGTGTAACTTTTTTTGAATCATAAACGCCTTCTATATAAACATCATCGCTGAATATTACAGCTGCCGCAACCACCGGCCCCGCTATCGGACCCCTTCCTGCTTCATCCACACCGCAAAGCAAACCCTTCGATACAGCCCGGATATTGTTATCATATTCAATTATTTTCCGGGTTCTTTCGGCTGGAGCTTTTGTCATTATTCCTTAAAAATTTGCAGTTATGCTAAAAAAGCGGGATTTTACATAAAGAATGAATTTATTATTTTTACTTTGAATATAAAATTCAAAAAAGTATCTTAAACAACTAAATTAATATAATTTAACGCATAATTTATAAACCTGATTCCCCTCTCCCTTTGGGAGAGGGGTTAAGGGGTGAGGGCTTTAATTGTTTTTTAAACTATATAAAGGTTTTTTAAATTTTATCCTGCCTAACACCTGTTTGGCTTGCAGTGAAATTGTTGATGAAAACAAAAATTTCCTTTGCTCAAAGTGTTATGATAAGCTTGAAAGGTATAATGATGTTCACCCCTGGCGGGCAGAAAAAATTTCCGAAGGAATTATAGATAATTCATTAAGCGTCTTTTGGTTCCGTGAAAACACACCGATACAGTCACTTTTTCACTCGCTTAAATACCAAAAAATAATAAGCGCGGGAATTATGCTCGGCAGGGAGATCGGAAATTGTATTGCTGAGCTGCCGGAAGCAGAAAAATTTGATATGATAATTCCCGTGCCGCTGCATAAAGCAAAACAGCGGGACCGTTCCTATAATCAAAGCGAATACATTGCAAAAGGTATAAGCGGAGTATTTAATCTGCCGGTTATTAATAACGCTGTTCTCAGAACCCGTTTTACTCCAACGCAGACAAAGCTTAACAAAGCCGAAAGACGCGAAAATGTTTCAGGCGCATTTGAGGTGAATACAAACAGCATTAATGATATTGCGGGAAAAAATATTATTCTGTGCGATGATGTTATAACCACCGGCGCAACAATTCTTGAATGCGCTTCAGCGCTGAAAAAATCAGGCTGCGGCAGGCTGTGGATATGCTCTGCAGCTTATGCCGAATTAAAAATTAATGTTGTTTAATTGCAGATTTATAACACCTGTAATTTTTCATTATATTTGTAAAATAAATAAAACTAAATTTAATTATGAAATTATTACTAATCCTGATAACCGTTTCCGTTATATTTGTTTCATGCGGTCAGAAAAAAAATGACAGCCCTGTGCCGGATACCAAACAAACCGTTACAGAAAACAAAACTGCCGAGGTAAACCCGGTTAAGTTCTCTGATAAATCATTCCTTAAATCATACAATAACTGCCAGCCAACAGATACCTGTACATACTTTAAGGTTGATTATATAGAAGCAGTTTCAGGCAGCAACATGGATAAGGTAAATAAATTAATCACTAACATAATAAACAGCAGCTTAACTTTCGGGGATAAGGCAGTTACAAATATACAGGCTGCTGCAGATACTTTTATGGCTCAGTATATATCAATGCGGAAAGAATTCCCGGAATCGCCCCAATACTGGTATCTTGAGCTTTCTGTTTCTGCTAATTTAGATCACCCGAAAATTATAAATATAGCATCGGGTAATTCATCATACATGGGCGGAGCGCACCCAAACAGTTACCTGGAATATTACAACATAAGCAAAGAAACCGGTGATACTTTAACGCTCGGCAATTTGTTTGCTGCCGGCTTTGAAAAGAAGCTTAATGAGCTTATAGATGCCAAATTCCGCAAAGATAACAAAATTGCAGCCGGAGAAAGTCTTTCGGATAAAGGAGGTTTATTTGAAAATAAAATCTCATTTAACTATAACTGGGTAATTTCTAATGACGGTTCTATAACTTTTCTTTATAATCCGTATGAAATAGCATCGTATGCGCAGGGTCCGATAGATATAACTCTGACTAAAGAAGAAATTGCCCCGCTGCTTTCTGAAAACAGCCCGCTGAAATAAAAAACAGCATAAGGATTTAAAAAAGGAGGCTTATATTGAGCCTCCTTTTTAAATTTCAAAATCTTTATTCAAACTTTTCTTCATAGGCGCTTTTTTTAAGGAATGCTTCAAAATCACTGACTTCAATTATTTCCTTAACTGCCCTGTTTTTATCCTCTGAATTTTCATAATATGCTTCGCATATTTTATACCCAATAAAATATCCCAGGTCGCTTGGCCTGCCTATCGAATTATTGCCTGAATACAGCCAGCGCGAATAATCGGTGCCGTACATTTCTTTTTTAAACTCTTTCCATAAACCTTTTTCGTATTTTCTGCCGTATATATAATGTGCTGAATTCAGTTCGTGGCCGGTTACCATAGAGGCTATAAAATCACAGGCCCCTTCTTTAATGGATGCGCCTAAGAGATTTGCCTGGTTATATTCCTGCAGCGTGTGGATTGATTCATGCATTACTATCTGTTCGATATTATCGATTTTTCCGATATTGCCTTTGAGCCAGCTGTTTAGCTCGCCGGTGGGTGAGTTTTCATCTGCACACATAAGCTCAGATCCAATTAACAGCATTCTGCCTGAAACCGTACCGCCGGTACTAAAGCACCCTATTGTGAAATAAATATCCGGGAAATAAACCTCCGGATAAATTTCCTGAAGCTTCTCAAAATAACCTATAAGCTTTCAGCTGATATTTTTTAAACTTAAGGTATTGCTTCTTATTGACTCAAGAAATTGGGGATATATTTTTAAAACTTTATCCATTTGACCGGCATTGATGACCCTTACTTTTGTAAATGCATCCAGACCGGCGCTTTTTTTATCGAAGTACAGCTTTTGAATATCATCAACGCTTCCGCTTTTCTTATAAACATCATACATAACCCAGAAGTTATCTATATCCGAAGTTACTATTTTCATATTCCCGATATCTTTTCTTTTGTTAAGGTTTGCCTGTATTTTTTCTATCAGCGGTTTCCACCTGGTATCGTTTCTTAGCGGCTCAAGATCGGTATCACCTGATATCCAGCTTACATTTTCGTATCCAATCCCCGGAAGCTGTTCAAGCTTCGAAAAAGCTTCATCGGGCTTTTTAAGCAGCGAGTATACGCAGGCTGCATTATAAACAACGTTAACATTACCCGGATCAAGCTTAAGCGATTCTTCGTATTTAATAATACTATTACCGTAATCATTTAAGTAATACAGCGAGTCGCCCTGTTTTGAGAGTGCTGATGCATCCTGACAAAACAGCTTTGCTGAAAATACAGAAACAGTAAAAATTACTGCAATTAAAAGCCTGGTCATCATTGATTATAAAAAGATTTGGAAAAATTCAAAAATGCTAGTTTTTCTGCATCAAAGCTATTAAATACCCGTCAGGATCTTTTATAAAAAATATATCATTATTGGCGTTTACGGCTTTGTTTGTAAAGGGTCCGGGCAGAATTTCAACGCCCTTTTCAAGCAGTATTGATTTAACTTTATCCAAAGGTGTGTTAAGCGCCATACGGAATATAACTTCATCCTTATCTATAGGACTGGCTTTATCTGTGCTTAAAAGCCTGATCTTCTGGCTGCCGAACTTAAGAAGAGCTTCGCTGTTGTTTGATGTTTCTGCTTTCCCATTGCTTACATTTTCCACTCTGAACACATCCCTGTAAAACTTCTCCGATATTTTTACATCTTTAACGGCAAGTGTCAGATAATCTATATAGGAAACCGATATTCCCCCGTGGTTATGCTGCTGTTCGTATTCGCTGAAATTTTCTGCCAGGTATTTATCCAGCCTGGAGAAAATCAGTTTTATCTGCTTTGAGTGCATCCGGCTCAGGTTCATAACTTTAGAAACTGCCTTAAGCCAAAGCCTGTTACAGCTTATATCAATTTCCATTGTAAGCTTTGTGCCGCCGTTAATTTCTTCGAACCGCCATGCTGTTTTTCCCTTCCATGCCCCTTCAACATAATCAATTGCCAGCAGCCGGTTGGTTTTAAATCCGGTAACTACCGATTTCCACTTAACCAGCGGTCCGTTCTGCACATTAATCCTGGTGCCTATGATTGCGGGGTCAAGATATTCAAGCTCTGATTTTACCTCATGAGGCCACCACTTGCTGTAATTGGCAATATCGGTCACAGTCCGGTAAACATAATCTACCGCGTAATTCAGAATAACTTCATCTTTTGCCCTAAGCTCTCCCATATTACAAAAATAATCAATTATATTTTTTTATATAAGGGATTTAAATAAAAACGCAAGAATTATCAATAGCTATATATTGTTTGATTTTTTAAAACCGGCCTTTTAAAAATCGGCGTTAAAAAATTATTCGAGCAAGCGTAAGCAAGAAAAACTGTTTGAGTCACGCTGAAAGCGTGATGAGTTTTTTTCTTGCAGTGCAGCGAGAATAATTTTAGCAGATTTTTAAACAGCCTTGACTTTTTTGGTTCTTTTTGTGTCAAGACAAAAAGAACATATTGAAAATTTCAAAACCGAAATTACGGTATGAATTTCTATTTTGAAAATTGACCGCATTACATCGGTACATTAACTTCCTCGTAATACGCAACTGCGCCGTAACCTTTAATGTAATATTCTTTAACATAACTCATTATTTCACCAAGCTTTCCCCTGCTGCAAAGCAGCTGAACTTTGGTAATTTCCTTTTCTTCCGTATCGGCGGGTCTGCCGCCTTTAAGATCATACCTTACATAATATACGATCTCAAATTTTTTAATGTTCGGTATTAAATGATCGGCAACACCGGGCTTGGTTACTATGTTAATAAGAAAATGCGGAGCGGAAACGGTAAACATAATGTTATATTGTTAAATTTTTATATAGTATTTTTGCTTTATTTTTTCGTGCAGTCTCAGATAAACCCGAAAGATATTTTTCATTTTCAATATCTTCAGCCCACTTTACAGGATTCATCCTTATGTAATCAGATATATTTTCAAGTGCCTTATCATTTCGGATAATATGATCATGAAAGTATCTTTGCCATTTAAAAGCTTTAAATTTATTGTTTTTACCGATTTCACGCGTAACAGCCGATTTATAAGAGCCAACAATGTCCTGTAATCTGGTACTTTTCGCAGGGGTCATGGCTTGCCCGACACCGCTGTTCGTAGGCGTCGCGGCTTTGTTTACCCCTTTGGGGCCCGACGCCAAACAAATCAAACATATAAATTACCATATGCACATGATTTGGCATTACAACAAATTCCCCAACGTCAACATTTTCATAATGTTTTGGGATTTCTAATATTTCGTTTTGAGCTATTATACCTTTTTCGGTTAAAACCATTTTTTCTTTTTTAATATCACCAAAATAACAAAATCTTTTATAGGTACAAATTGTTATAAAATATGCGCCAGGTTGAGAATAATCATAATCCTTTAATCTCAAAGGTTTGTATTTTTTATATGCCATATAAAATTTTTATCCTTTTTCATTGCGGTTTACCCCGCCATTGCTGTTCGTAGGCGTCGCGGCTTTGTTTGCCCCTTTGGGGTCAGACGCCGTTACAGCCATTACTTGCGGGCGGGCAAGCCGCGCCCGCTACAAAAACATGATCTTTATTCCGTAGGCGTCATGCCTTTGTTTACCCCTTTGGGCCTGACGCTGTGTTAACTTTTTAACTCGTTTATTTATTTCAATTCTGAATTCAGTGTATGCTCAATACATACCGGGTGGCTTGAACCGCCAACCACAAAAACGCGTTTACCCTGTTTAACCAGTGTAATTATCAGGCATGACAGGTATTCATTTCGTACAAAATTACTTTCAGCGGCAATTTCACCCAGCCACAAAGGCAAACCGTATTCATCGGATGTTTCGCGCCAATCCTTTACAGGCTCGCCATCCTTATATTTCCCGAGGAAATCCCTTTGCCATATAACATCAATATCACCGGCGGATTTTATCGTATTCTGTAATGCCGGATGTTTCGTGCGTTTTTCAATATATTCCTTTATATATTCATCAGGATTACCCGGCTTCCCAAACCTGATATTGCTGAAATACGGCCGCAGTATATAAAACATTGCCGCCTGTTCAGGCTTGAATTTTTTGAGCACTGCGGTAATTTCATTATCCAGCGGCTGCTCCCATGTAAATGCCTCAACGCCGTCGCGGCGTGAAAGCTTATACGCAAAACCCGTTTCGCCGTATTCCTCAACCGGATCCATCAGCCCCGGAACCAAAAATCCCAGCCTCCCTTCAACAAGGCAAATATCAGGCTTAAAGCTCTCCCACCTTGATTCAATATCCGCTATCTGCGGGTCTTTAGGGTCACGGGTATGCGTACTTCCGTAAAAAAACACTTTGCCCCATATCGGGTTTTTCTTCGATGCGTCAATATCTATAATAAATGGTCTTGGGTGGGTTTGTGAAACGCTGTCATATTCCGCCATTGTCATCGGGGGTACGGTAAATCTGCAGTCTGTCCTGCTTTCATAGAAAGCAGGCGAGCGCCAGGCAAAATAAAAAAGGAATATTGCGGCTGCAATAACCAGCAGGAATATTCCCATCAATACTTTTTTTATCATTTATGAAATTTATGGATGAAGTTGATTTATATCTTACAAATATCGCTATAATATTTTAAATATAATTATTTCTGTTAAAAGGATTTGTTTTTTTCCGCAGGCGTCGCGGCTTTGTTTACCCCTTTGGGGCCCGACGCCTTTTCAGGGGCAGGCAAGCCTGCCCGCTACAAAAATATTTTTGACATTTGAGTTTTGTCATTTGACATTTTGCTTTTCTTTCATTCCCAAAACGTCTCGGTAATTTTTTTGATATACTTCAGCTCCGCAAGTTTTCTGATAATCTCCTTAAAACCAGGCTTGCGTGTTGATGATATCACAAGCCATTCTTCATCTGTGCAGCCTGAGCGCCCTTTTGAGCCTTTCATCTCGCCTGCAAGCGGATCTATTGCTTTTACTTCAGCAAGCAGCGAATCATTTGCGGGAATGCAGAACTCATAACTTGTAGCGCTTTTTTCACCATCGGGGTAAACACGGTAACCCTCATCGTTAAACTTTGTGAGGTCTATTCTTATCTTTCCCTCAATTAATGTATTGCCGTAGCCCGATTGGTTTAAACTTACTTCAAATACATCAACCCTGTAACCCTGCATGTTTGCAGTATTGGGTTCACCAAAAATTATTCCATATTTTATATACCCGTTAATGAATACATCTTTATCCAGATATTTTTCAAGGCTCAGATATTTATCTTTCCTTACGGGTACGCGGTAATTATCCTGCGTTACAAGTTCATAATCCCAAATTTTTTCATCGCCTAGCTTGCTCCCGTCGCGCGGAGGCACATACTCAACTATCCTGCCAGCAATAATTACATCCTTATCGGCAAACGATTGTACATCAGCATAGACCCAACAGGTATCTTTTATATTAACTGCCGCATCAATATCAATTCCGTCTGCATCTATCCTGAAGCCCGTCATGCTCTGGTGTTCGGGATTGCTGTCGCCGATTATAATTCCATAAAATACCTTTCCGTAAATTAAAACATTGCGGCTTTCGTATTCATCAAAAACAATTGATTCGCCATCGGATTTATTTTTATTCACCACCGGAATTGCGGTGCCGTCGGCAAGCTTTATTTCCCACTGCCAGAACATATGTCCCGCACCCTTGCCGCTTTGCCAGGGAGTGAACTTCTGCAGCCTGCCGAAAATCACAGCATCTTTGTTCCTGAGTTTTTCGGCATCGCTGAATGTGCGGCATGTATCGCCGGGCGTATTGTTAACGCTCCGCAGCTCCGCTGATTCGGTGTATATTGCAAATATTAACATCAGAGAAATAAACAGAGAAATCATTGTAATCTCCTTTTATATATAATACTTGGAGTAAGGAGGTTTTGTTTCAAATTGAAAAAACATCTGCGAGGAACGATAGTGACGAAGCAGTCTCCTGATGAGATTGCTTTCATGCCTTCGGCAGACAAGCTGCTTCGTCCGCAAAATGTATAATAAGCAACTCTTAATTCATAATTCTTAATTTGTAATTCCTAATTCGTAATTTGCTTCACTTCTACGCCATCCTTCTTATCAACCACTTCCCAGCCCAATGATTTCAGCTCATCGCGCAATACGTCAGCTTTCTTGAAGTCCTTAGCTTTTTTTGCCGCAATGCGTTTTTCAACAAGCTCCATAATTTCAGCGGGTACGTTAGTATTCCCGGCTTCGATATCTTTATCAAGATCAAGTCCAAGCACGCGGTTAAAATCGTTTATCAGATTTTTCTTCTCGATACTTGTTAGCTTATCATTCCTCACAACGCCCCACAGCACGGCTAATGCCTGCGGCATGTTAAGGTCATCGTTCACGGCTTCAAGGAATTTATCCCTCTCTCCTTCCGGCATCGATGCATCGCGCTCATCAAAATTCTTCTTCGCATCGTCGCGTATCTGCTGAATGTTCTGCTTAAGGCGTGTCATTGCTGTTTTTGCCTGCTCAAGGATTTCCCAGCTGAAAAGCAGGCGCTTGCGGTAATGTGTGCCCAGGCACAGGTACCGGTAATCAAGCGGCGTGTAACCGTGTTTTATAAGTGTTTCCACCCGCAGAAACTCGCCCTTTGATTTGCTCATCTTGCCGGATTCTTCTTCAAGGAATGCGCCGTGCATCCAGTAATGAGCAAACGGCTTTCCCGTGCAGGTTTCTGACTGCGCAATTTCGTTGGTGTGGTGAATAGGCACGTGGTCAATCCCGCCGCAGTGAATATCAAAAGTATCGCCCAGATATTTCCTGCTCATTGCAGAGCACTCGATATGCCATCCGGGGAAACCTTTACCCCAGGGAGAGTCCCATTCCATCTGCCTCTTACCTTCTTTGGGAGAAAATTTCCACAGCGCAAAATCGGTTTTGTTCTTCTTTTCCGTGCTGAACTGTATGCGCGAGCCTTCTTCAAGTCCCTCAATATCAAGGTTTGCAAGCTTGCCGTAATCGCTCAGCTTCGATGTATCAAAATAAACACCGTCGCTTGTTACATATGTGTATCCTTTATCATCCAGGCACTTTATCATATCAATTTGTTCCTGAATGTATTCAGTTGCCTTTGTATATCTTGTTGGCGGAATTAAATTCAGCGCTTTTGCATCATCCAGAAAGAACTGCGTATAATACTCCGCAATTTCCCACACGGTTTTGCCTGTGCGTGCTGAGCCTTTTTCCATTTTATCTTCGCCTTCATCGGCATCGCTCACCAGGTGGCCAACATCAGTGATGTTCATAATATGCGTAACATCATAGCCGTTATAAAAAAGTACGCGCTTCAGCAGGTCTTCGAATAAAAATGTGCGGAAATTGCCGATATGCTGGTAATCGTAAACCGTAGGTCCGCAGGTGTAAAGACCGGCTTTGCCCGGTGTAATGGGTGTAAATACCTGTTTTTGCCTGCCTAATGTATTAAATAAAATAATATCCATCTGTTGAGTAATTTGAAGTAAATATAACTTTAATTATTTACAGGTTAAATGTAGAAATGGCGGGAATAACTGAGCTGAAATAAATACATTAAAAAACCCGGAAGCTTAATGCTCCCGGGTTCGCTGAATTCGCGGTTTAATAGATCAGTTAAAAATTATTTCGCGGGGTATGTTATTTCAAAAGTACCGTCTGTAAAGCTGAACATATTGTTTGCCGAGCCGGCATTGTTTTCGGCATTTGCTTTAAAGCTGAAAACCCCTGAAACTGTATTGCCGTCATTGTTTTTAACAATAACCAGGCCTGAGCTTGTTGTATAATTATACGGCTCGTCAAAATTTATATATTTTACAGATACATCGCTTCCTCTTTCACTGAGGTCAAAGATGTTCACTTTAATATCGGCCGGAGAGCCTGCATACTTCCACTCTATCTGCAGCTCGTAATTTTTGTTTCCGCATAATATGCGGTATGAGTAGGGATTAACCTCTTCGTAAAGATCTGCAGTATACTGCACACCGTTAAGCTTAAATGTCATTAATCCGGCTTTGCGCGGCGTTGAGCCTGCCTGGTCTCCGGATGAAGCAGTGCCGGTAAATGAAAATATAAATAAAAATATTATAATTAAGAGTTTAGTGTTAAATCTCATATTCAGCTTTCCCCCTCTGAATTTACTATTATTTAACTATATGCTGAAACTTTATTCTGCAAAGATAATAATTTATTCTTTACCGTAAAACACTTATTCAGGCGATATTTCATTTAATATCATATCGTTACCCTGTAACGTTGATGCGGTATAACAGATATTATGTTCGGTATGGCTTTTTCACGGTGGCACATATTGCTTGTGCTTAGGTTTTAATTAAAATAACAATCCCCGCGGTTAACGGGGATCGTATTCAAAATTCACAAAAACATTCGATGTAACATTCAAATAACCATTTTAGCAGGACTGCTCACAGGAAAATTACAAAATAATTTTCGTCCCGAAGGGACTCCTTCGGGGCAGTCGCTTGCTTCTTTGCAGTTAGATGCCTGTTGCTTTTGCTTTTGCTTTTGCTTTTGCTTTTGCTTTTGCTTTTGCTTTTGCCTTTGCTTTTGCTTTTGCTTTTGCCTTTGCTTTTGCTTTTGCCTTTGCTTTTGCTGTTGCTGTTGCTGTTGCTGTTGCTTTTATTTTTGCCTTTTGCCTTTTGACTTTTTACTTTAAAGCTATTTGTGTTCTTCCTTCGGGTTGCATAAACCCACTATTGTATGGAATGTATCATGCAGCGCATTCAGGCTTTTGAAAATTTCTTCATTGGCTGCGTTACCTTTAATTTTTTCTTCCAGTGCTTTTGAATCAGCTTCAAGCTTTTTTGCTGCTTCAAGAATTTCTGTTTTGTTGAACTCAGCCGGTACGGGATTTGAATTCATCTTTGCTGCTGCTTCCACCATTTCGCTTATACGCGTTTTTACCGGTTCAAAGTTTCCTTCTTCGGCGGGGTGGAATGTAGCTGACATAACTTTATGGAACGCTTCAAGCTCTGCCCATTTTTCGCCTGCTGTTAATTTTGATGATGCAAATACAACGAACAGTCCCAGGATGATAATTAATGCTTTTTTCATGTTGAGTAATTTTTAGAATTATGAAAAATATTTACGGGTAAAATTAATCAATATTTGGTATGTTTTAAATTCAAAAATCCTTGCTGAAACCCTTGCGGGCTTATATTTATTTATAAGTATTTCTGCTGTAACTTCGGTGATTACATATATTTCCAACAATCATAAAATACCGTGACCCATATCATAGCAATTAAGCTGCGCTGCCTGCTATTTTGCAGGATGTGGGAATATTGTGATTAGTTTTTGACCGGTTAAAATTCTATGCAAACCGTTAATAAAATAAAGATGAAAAACAAAGAACAGATAGAACAGTTCATGAAGCTCCGCTCGTATGTTTTGTTCGGGGCTTCGGCGAAAAAGAAAAAGTTCGGCAATATGATACTTGCCGCAATGAAGAAAAAAGGATACACCGTTTACCCAGTTCACCCGACCGCAAACATAATAGATAACTCCATAACATATAACACGCTTGACCAGATTCCGCAGAAACCCGAAGGAGCAATTATTGTTCTGCCGCCCCATAATGCAGAGCGCGCTGCCAATGAAGTTATTGCTGCCGGCATTAAGAACATATGGTTTCAGCAGGGCTCTGAAAGCGAAAAAGCTGTGCGTTATGCCATACTGAACGGTGAAAATGTAATAAGCGGCCAGTGTGTATGGATGTTCCTTAAACATGCGGGGTTCCCCCACAATATTCACAGGTGGGTATGGAGCTTAAGCGCATCAGGATAAAACAGGTTCACAGGCAGTACTTATAAAAATTCCGTGAATTCCTTTTACCTTTTATTGCTTGTATATGAGCAATAAACTTTCTATTTTACATATCATTTGTTTCGCCCTCTATAACATTTCAATAATTAAATAAATTATACATGAACAGGAAGAACTTCTTAAAGTCCTCTGCTTTAGGTTTGGCTGCTGCTGCTTTTGCGCCGGTTAATTTATTGGCGCGTCCCCTTTCGGGTCCTGACCCGTTAAAGCCGGAGCTGGTTAAAGAATTCGTAGGTGCGGGGCATAAAGATCTTGAAAGGGTCAAACAAATGCTGGCTGAGTATCCGAACCTGATTTACAGCAGGTATGACTGGGGCAACGGCGATTTTGAAGAAGCTATTGAAGGCGCAGGGCATGTTGGCGATGAAGACATTGCTAATTACCTTATTGAACAGGGCGCAAGAGTAAACCTGTTTGTGTTAACCATGCTTGGCAAAACAGGGCTTGTTAAGCCCGTGCTGGAACAATACCCCGCTCTTGTGTTTGCAAAAGGCGCACACGGATTTACACTGCTGCATCATGCAGAAAGAGGCGGCGAAAAAGCTAAAGAGCTTTATGATTATGTTCAGTCAAAAGGGCTAACGGAAAAACAGATCAAGATAAAATAAAAAATTTTATTAAGTTTTAATTATAGAAATATCAAGTCCCTATGTGGTTTATAGCTTTCAGCCTGCAGTTAAAAACCTGTAACATGAAACCTGTAATCTGCAATCCCGGCGTTTTTTGCCGGTCCCGCTTTGCGGGATGCAATTTGCGGCTTACCCCAAAAATCCGCCTGCTTTATCCATAATTTTTGTGAAAGCCGCTTCTGTTTCTGCGGAGTGCTTTAGTGCGGGCGAAAACGGGTTTACATGGCTGTACGGATACGGGAAGTCTTCGATATCAACCGTAATATCTATATCGCGCATTTCTCCCCTCAGGGTATTTATCACCTCAACAGGCGGCACAACTGAATCCTGCTTCAGCGCAGCGGCGCGTATGCGCCCTGCTGCATGCCTCAGGCGGCTTTCGCGCAGCGTTTTGTAATGGTGGTACAGCAGCATCGATTTAAAACAGCTTTCTTCCCCGTGCTCCGCGCTTAAATAATGATCAAGCCTTGGCGTACTTTTAAAATCATTGTTCAGCAGCTCCAGGTAGTAACTGCTTATTGCCGCTGCTGCATTGGCATCAAGGATGTATTTTGAAATCGGGTACATTCTGTCCAGCGTTGCGCCGCCGCAGAAGGCAAAAAGCCTGGAGCTTTCCGTTAGCCGCCCGGCGCCGGCCATTAACAGTATCAGCCCGAAAAACGCGCCGATTGAATAACCGAAAATATCTGCCGTGCAGCCTTTTGCAAATCCGTTTACCCTGCCGCTGTTAAGCTCATGCAGAAACGCAGAAACATCCAAATAACTCTGTAAGCCTGACCAGAAAAAGCGCTGGGGATTTGCTTCAAGCCTTAAGCTTATCGCTGCATTTACAAAAGAGGTGTGGCTGTTAAGCAAACCGGCATGCAGGCGTTCTTTTGCTGCTGCGTTCATTTGTTTGGGGGCAGACCAGTCCTTTGGGGCGCGGTCCATATGAAAAGCCAGCGGAAATAATATTACCGGTTTGCCTGTGTTTTTCAGCAGGCGGTAAGCCCATGGCAGATATTTATCCCATTTTTTTTCGTTAAGCCCGTGAAATAATATTATTGCACTTTTTGCTTCAGCGGATATATTATTGTTTATGATTATATAATCAAATTCTTCGTTGCATGTAATTTCGCTGTCGTGAATGTGCAGTATATATCTTTCTTCGGATTCCGGCAGCCCTTCGTAAGAAATTTCCCCGGCAAAGGTTTTGCCGTGTTTGCCGCAGTAATAGCTTTTCCTCCCGGGAAGTACCGCTGAGCCCGGTGAGCGGAATTTGTTGCGGGTTATTTTTAATTCCAGCTCAGTGATATTAATTTCCCGCTCTGCCGAAACAAATTTTTGTTTTAGTAAATTATATAATTCCAGGTAGGGTAAGTGTTTCATGTTAAATATGAATGATTCTAAAATATTTGTTGTTTTGGTGTTTTTGAAACAACCCCTGAGCCGGGCTTACAGCCCTGCTCTTTTCCCTCCTCAAAAATAGGAGGGGGCAGTTATGGTTTTTGCGTTTCAAGAAACTGCGAAGGCAGTTTCGAAGTCCCGCGTTTCTGCTTAGCGGGATTACATTAAACAGCCATAAGCTCTTTTGCGCTTTTTATGCTTGCATCTGTGACCTTTTCGCCGCTCAGTAATTTTGCAACTTCAATAACCTTTTCATTTTTTTCAAGCGGGCGTATTTTTGTTATGGTGGAATTCCCTTCCGTCTCTTTTTCAACCAGAAAATGTTCGTCTGCCATGGCTGCTATCTGCGCTAAATGTGTAATTGCTATCACCTGGCGGAATGCTGAGAGTCCTTTCATAACCCTGCCGACCTTCTGCGCTATCCGGCCGCTTATGCCGGTATCAATCTCATCGAATACAAGTATATCAACCTTATCGGCTCCGGCAAGCACTGATTTTACTGCCAGCATTATCCTTGAAACCTCGCCCCCTGATGCAGTTTTTCGCAGCGATGAAAATTCATCCCCTTTGTTTACCTTAACCATAAACTCAATGTCATCATACCCGTTTTTATTAAGGATACTGCCCCCCTCTCCTTTCAGGAGAGGGGCTGGGGGTGAGGTCACGCTCGCCCTGAATTCCGCATGTTCAAACCCAACTTCTTTAAGGATCTTCACAACCTCTGCTTCAAGCTGCTTTGATTTTTCTTTCCTTATTTTTGACATATCCCCTGCTTTTTTCAGCAGGTCTGCAGCAATATCTTTAATTTCAGTTTTAAGCCTGCTTATCGTGCCTTCAAAATTATCCGCAATGCTTAAATCCTTCTGCAGCTGTTCCTTTAGCTTTATAACTTCATCAAGCGAGCCGCCGTATTTTTTCTTTAAGAACTGCAGCTTATATAAACGTTCGCGAATTTCTTCAACCATCGCCGGATCAAAACTTAAGTTTTCCATAAGCGAGCTTATCAGGCGGCTTGCTTCGCGCAGGGCAGTGGTTGATTCACTTACATCGTTAAGTATTTTGTTTATATCAGAATTATATTCGCCTATTTTACCAAGCTCTTTTTCAACTATTTTTATACGCTCCAGCACGCTGCCGTTATCATCATACAGGTTTGAATAAGCCAGTGCAAGCGATTCCCTTATGCTTTCAACATTCTCCCCTGTTTTAAGTTCATTTTCAAGCTCATCATCCTCTCCCGGCTGCGGGTCTGTTTCACTTATTTCCTTCAGCTGAAAATCTATAAAGCTTCGTTTCTGTTCAAGCTCGCTTTGCCTCGAGCTTATTTCACTCAACTCTGCCTGTTTTATTAACAGCTGTTCATAACCCTGTTTATAATTATTCAGCTTATCTTCAAATTTTCTGCCTTCTTTTTTTATAAGGTATGAATCAACCAGCTCAATATGAACCTCTTTTTTTAATAATGACTGGTGTTCATTCTGCGAGTGTATATCAATTATTACATCCCCTATTTCTTTCAGCTCGTTTGTACCAACCGGAGTGTCATTAATAAAACACCGGCTGTACGCTTTTGAATACAACTCTCTCCGGATAATAATTATTGATCTTTCAATTTTATTTTTTTTGGATGGTTCTCCCCCCTCTCCTTTTAGGAGAGGGGCTGGGGGTGAGGTGTTCAGATGTTCAATCTCATTCCTCTTTAAAATCTCATTAACAGCTTTTTCATTATCTTTCGATATACTTACAATACCTTCAATTATCATCTTATCCTTATTTTTGCTGATAATGGAATAATCAGCCCTGCCACCTAATAAAAGATTAAGCGCATTTATAAGTATTGATTTGCCTGCACCGGTTTCACCGGTAATTATGTTAAAGCCGTTTGAAAGATCAATTTCAATGTTCTTTAACAGCAGGTAATTTTTTATTGTAAGCTTTTCTAACATATAAATTTTAACTCACCAACTTATCAACTCAATAAACACACCCACTTACTATACTTATTCTTTATTATATAAATAAAAAAAGATGTAGCAGTAGTGATGTTAATAAGTATAAATTTAATGACTTATCTTTAAATATAGAATGAAAATAAAACAAATGAACCGGTTTTATGTTAACAGATTTGTTAATTATATGCTTATTTGTTAACAATAATCTTATCATATTATATAAAAAGCAAAAGCTATCCGTTTATTGTGGATAGCTTTTATAAAATTTCAAATGTATCAACAGTTTTATGTTAATAACATCTCCTTGATCTGCTCGAGTTTATCTTTAAAGCTGTGATCAGTGTTAATAACTTCTTCTATGCATTTGCAAGCGTGAATAACGGTTGCATGATTTCTTCCGCCGAAGTGTGCGCCTATTGTTTGCAGTGATGAAGAAGTAAGCTCCTTGCTTAAATACATTGCTGTATGCCTGGCGTGAACAATTTCCTGCTGTTTTGATTTAAGCCTTAACAGTGATTCATCAATATTAAAATATTTGGCAACGGCAGCAATAATTGTTGATATATCAATATTCTGCTTCCTGTTCTTGATGCCGCCGAATTTTAGCACGCTGCGTTTTGCCATATCTATATTTATCGGCATTTTTGATAATTCTGCATCAAATAACAGGCTTTTTAAGCAGCCTTCAAGTGAGCGGATGTTATCTTTAATATTAAGGGCTATAAATTCAAGTACATCATAGGGAACGTTAAAACCTTCTTTTTCACACTTTTTATTCAGGATCGCTATCCTTGTTTCCAGATCAGGCGCCTGGATATCAACAGTTAGCCCCCACTGGAATCTTGTTATTAAACGTTCTTCAAGCCCTTCAAGCTGGTGAGGCGGCTTATCACATGAAAGAACTATCTGCTTCTTCAGCTGGTAAAGCGAGTTGAATATCTGGAAAAATGAATCCTGAGTGCTTTCCTTGCCTTCAAGGAACTGGATATCATCGACTATCAGCAGGTCAAGCGATTTGTAATATCTTTCAAACTCATGCGCCCGGTTGGTACGGATGCTCTGCACAAAATTTGTTGTGAACTCCGGGCCGGATACATACATAACTTTCATTGCCGGGTTGATGCCCTTTACGTGGTTGCCTATCGCCTGCATTAAATGTGTTTTACCAAGTCCAACACCGCCGTAAAGCATTAAAGGATTATACTGAGCGCCGGGCTTGTTGGCAATTGAAATTGCCGCAGCTGTTGCAAACTCATTATTCTTGCCCTTAACAAAATTTTCAAATGTATAGTCCGGATTCAGAAAACATTTCTGCGTGAATTCAGGGCTGCCTTCAGGGGTTACCTGTACTGCAGTTATGCCCGGCCTGTAAAAATCCGGGTTAAAGGCAGCAGTCTGCTGCGCAGATGATACCGGCGGGGGAGTATCGATAAGCTCCGGCTCCTGTGAAAAAGTTGTCCGGGGATCTATTTCATATACTATCTTTCCTTCGTTGCCGAGTATTGAGCGGATTGCGCGTGTAACTATATCGCCGAAGCGTGAAATTATCATTTCATAATAATCCTGGCTGGGTACCGATATTGTTAATGTGCTTCCGGTAAGTGATTTTGGTTTTATAGGCTTGAACCACGTGTTAAGCTTAAGGTCAGAAACATTAAGCTTAACTATATCCATAAAACGGGTCCATGTATTAAAGGCATCCTGTGCAGAAGTATCAGTAATTTTATTTTCCTGCGAAATGCTGCCTGATGAAATATTATCTTCTGTGTTGTATATCTGTTCCTGCTGGCTGGTCATTTAATTTTAAATCGTATCAGAAAAATTTATATTCAAAAATAATTTATTAACTTCTTATTTTAAATGAGAAAACTTTGTTAGCTTAATATTAAAATTAAATTAAGCGCTTTATTTATATGAATAAATGAATATTCATAAAGTAATTAACAACACAGGTAAAAACGTAAAACTATGATATTTTTTAACTTAATACCGGTTCAGAGGGGTTATTAACATAAAAATGTTAATAACTTTGAATCATTGGTATTAAACGGGGAGAGTGTTTTAAACAATCTTTAACAGGATATGAACAGTTATTCACAACTTGTTAACATTAAAAATCTCAGACTCGCCCTGCATAATAATTAAAAAAACCAGATTTGTCAATGTTTTTATAAGAAATACACCGGTTTTGGTATGAGATTTGGTTAATTTAGGTTTAATAGTGAATACTTATTAACAAATTGATTTTTTTGAATGACCCCTTCTCTCGGGAAGAAGGGAATTCAAATTTTGTCATTTGAAATTTTTAATTTGTTATTATCTTTTTGTTCTTCATTTTTTCGCTCACCTTTAATAACTATCTTTGCAGTCCATGAGCTTTGATAACAGAACAATATTTGCTCCAGCTACTATGGTGGGGGAGTCAGGCATAACGGTCATCCGCCTAAGCGGCATGGATGCGTTTTTGCTTGTATCTGACTGTTTATCACTAAGTTATAACGAGTTTGTTAAACCTAAAATTGAAAATTTTAAATCTCATACAACACACCTTGTTTATCTTTTTAACGGCGGTGATTTTATCGATGAAGCGCTGGTAACTTTTTTTAAAGCACCCAACTCATACACCGGCGAAGATGTTGTTGAAATATCCTGTCACGGCGGAAGCTTTATTTACCGGAAAGTATCTGACCTGCTTGTTAAGCTGGGAGCGTTTCACGCAGAGCCCGGTGAGTTTTCCAAACGCGCTTACCTGAACGGAAAAATGGATCTTGCGCAGGCCGAAGCGGTTGCCGATCTGATTAAAGCTAAAACCGACGAAGCAAACAAGCTTGCGCTTGCGCAGCTAACCGGAAAATTCTCAAACAAAATAAAAGAGCTGCGCAATGACCTGATAAATTACTGTTCACTGCTTGAGCTTGAACTTGATTTTTCTGAAGAAGGAATTGACCTGGTTGAAAGAACCGAACTGCTGAATAAGATCAACAAACTGATTGAAAAATTCAACACTCTAACCAAAAGCTACGAAAGCGGCAAAATAATCAAAAATGGTGTCAATTTGGCAATTATTGGAAAACCCAATGTAGGTAAGTCCAGTATTTTCAACTTTTTCCTTAATGAAAATCGTGCAATTGTAAGTGATATTCCCGGCACAACACGAGACTATCTTGAAGAACCGCTGATAATGGGAGGAATTCGCTTTAATCTGGTTGATACAGCCGGATTAAGAGATACATATGATGTGATTGAAAAAGAGGGAGTAAGGCGTTCAATGATCAAGATTGACGAAGCTGATATAGTGCTTGAGGTTGAAGATGTAACTGATTTAGATAATTCCATTGTTAATAAATCCCGAAACGGTTATTCAGATAAAACTATTAAGGTATATAATAAAATTGATTTAGCAGGAAATATTACAACAAAAACTCTAAGCGTTTCGGCTAAAACCGGCGAAAAAATGGATGTTTTGGAGCGTGAAATTATATCAAAAGCACGCAGCCTAATAGCCGGAAGCTCGCAAAGCGATGTTATAATTACTAATGAACGGCATAGGGACTGTCTGTTGAAAAGTTGTGAATATCTTGTGAATGCAAAAGGCCAGATTGAGCAGGGAGGAGGTAACGAGCTGATTTCTTTCGAAATAAGATCGGCTATGGATTCAGTTAGCGAAATAATTGGTAAGACTTCAAATGTTGATATCTTAAATAATATCTTTTCAAAATTCTGCATCGGCAAATGACCGGATCAAAAAGGATTTTTTCCGTTTTATTGCTGCTTGCTGTAATGCTGCCCGGTTGCGGCGAAGATTCAGTTAAGGAAGATATTTCGGTTTTTAATAAATCAATCGAATTGCGAACCGATATAAGCTCTGCCCGGAATGTTATGGTCGAATTCTACAACACATTTTACGGCGCTATTAACGAAAAGTGTAAAATAACCGAGGAGAACTTAACCCCCGGCAGATACAGGGTAACGCTGACAAGGGAACCGATATTTGAGGGTCCGGTAGCGGCAGAAAAATTTGTTATGATCGTTAAGTTTGACGGAATGAAATGGAAAGTCCTGATTGTTGAAAAGAGCTGGAAATGCAAAGGAAATCCGACAGGGGAGTGGGGCACAGAAAGCTGTAATTAATGTTTCACGCGAAACCTTACGGTGAAACAACTTATAGTTTTGTGTTGATTTTTTAATATTTTTCAATTATGTTTCACAGGAAACATTACGGTGAAACAAAATAATTACTATGATAACCGATTTTGAAGAGGGTTTTTTGCTGGGAATATTAACCGGAGAGGGACACTTCGGAGGTGACGGAAAACAGCCTCAGGTGACCCTTAGAATGCATACGAAACATGAAAAATTATTCCGCTGGCTGATTGAAAAATTCCCGGAATCAAAACTATACGGACCCTATAACCATAGCGGCAGAAGTTATTACCAATGGATGGCAAGGGGTCAGGTGTTGAAAAATCAAATTATGCCATTATTGCTAAAGCACATTTCCGGACTGGATGCACATACGCAGGAAAGAATTAATCAAATGATAGAAAAATATAAAATAGTTTAATGCCTGTTATCGAAAATATATATTTTGATATAATTGTTATTGGCGCGGGACATGCCGGCATTGAAGCTGCCTGGTGCTCAAGCCGAATGGGGTGTACTGTTGGAATGGTTACTATGGATCTTGATGCAATAGGCAGAATGTCATGCAATCCCGCAATTGGCGGAACTGCGAAGGGTCACCTGGTAAAGGAAATTGACGCCCTGGGCGGAGTTATGGGCAGAATTGCAGATGACTCAGGTATTCAGTTCCGCCTGCTGAATAAATCAAAAGGACCGGCTATATGGTCACCCCGCAGCCAGAATGACCGCGAATTGTATTCTAAAGTTGCTAAGGAATATATTCAAAGCTGCCCAAACATTACAATGATACAGGATACAGTTGATGAACTCATCAGAGATCAAAACGGAGAAGTTTGCGGAATCATTACTGCTTCCGGTAAAAAATATTCCTGCAAAGCTGTTATAATTACCAGCGGTACATTCCTGAATGCTGTAATGCATGTGGGTCATACACAAAACGAAGGCGGCAGGTACGGAGAAAAATCAGCCAAGGGATTGAGTAATTATCTGTTAAAACAAGGATTTATAACGGCTCGTCTAAAAACAGGTACACCGCCAAGACTTCAGCTTGATACTATTGATTTTTCTGTTTGCCAGGAGCAGCCCGGAGATATTGAGCCGCAGCCGTTCTCGATTTTTTCCAATGGATCATTTCCAAAGCTTCCGCAGATATCATGTTATCTTACTTACACAAACAGCCAGACACATAAAATACTTGAAACAGGTTTTGATGATTCGCCTATGTTCACAGGCAGGATAACCGGAGCGGGACCGCGGTACTGCCCTTCGATAGAAGATAAAATTTTCCGCTTCGCGGATAAATCGCGACACCAGATATTTCTTGAACCGGAGGGAATTAATTCCAGCATAGTTTATATGAACGGCTTTTCTTCAAGCCTGCCTGAAGATGTTCAGTACAGTGCGGTTAAAACAATCCCGGGCCTGGAAAATGTTAAAATGCTGCGGGCAGGTTATGCGGTTGAGTATGATTTCCTGCCGACCTACCAGACAAATCTGACCCTCGAAACTAAACTTATTCCCGGCTTATATGTGGCGGGCCAGATAAACGGCACTTCAGGCTACGAAGAAGCCGCAGCACAGGGTTTGATAGCCGGTATAAACGCAGCGCTTAAGATTCAGGGGAAGGAACCGTTTGTACTTAAACGCAGTGAGGCATATATTGGAGTTCTGATAGATGACCTGATAAATAAAATTCCCGAAGAACCGTACAGGATTTTCACCTCATGCGCTGAGTACAGGCTTATATTGAGGCAGGATAATGCAGACCGAAGGTTAATGAAGTACGGCAGTCAGTTCGGGTTGATTCCCGGGGATGTTTTTAACAGTGTAAAAGAAAAAGAAGAGCTGATAAACGGCGGCGTAAATTATTTTAAATCAAATTTTGCTGCGCCTAAGGATGTCAATGAATACCTGGCTTCAACCGGCTCGCCTGAGCTAAAGCAGTCAGACAGGCTGTCACAGCTTATCAAGCGCAACGAAACCAAGCTTAGGGATTTCATAAATCTGCCAATGTTTAACGGAAATCAGCTTATTGAACAGATCAGGCAGAAACCCGAAATTGTTGAACAGGTTGAAATTGAGCTGAGGTATGAAGGATATATAACCCGACAGGCTGAACAGGTGGAAGCATTCAATAAAATGGAATCGGTTGAATTGCCCGAGAACTTTGATTTCAACAAGATAAAATCACTTTCAACCGAAGGCAGGGAAAAGCTGAATAAGGTAAGACCGCGCTCAATTGGCCAGGCATCAAGAATTGCGGGCGTTTCACCCAGCGATACCTCGATACTTTCAATTTATGTAAAGGGATGATATAAAAGCAGTTTTCCTCCTTTAATAAAGAGGAGTGAGAGCCGGGCTGCAAGACCGTCTCAGGGGTGGTATCATATTTGCAAAACACAAATTAAAACTAAAGTGAGCATAACAGATAACTGGCAAACATTAGTTAAAGAGCAGCAATATAACGATCTGCTGATGGAGTGGAACGCCAAGATAAACCTTGTTTCACGCCAGAAGAAAAACGTGCTTGACCTGATAGAAGACTCAAAGCTGTTTTTGCAGGGAATAGATTTCACACCCGGGATAAATATTTTAGACCTTGGTACGGGAGGGGGAATACCCGGCATTATTCTTGCAGTTCACCACCCTGAAGCAAATTTTACGCTGGTTGATTCCATACAAAAGAAAATTAACGTAGTTGCCGATATTGCTAAACGGATGGAGCTTACAAATGTAATTACAGTTTGCGGAAGGGCAGAAGAGCTTGCCGGAAAAGGTATTTTGGAAAAGCAAAGTTTTGATTATGTTGTATCGCGCTCCGTAGCCGTGCTGCAGGACCTGTGCGCATGGTCAAAGGACCTTATAAAACCCGGCGGAAAGCTGGTAACGCTTAAAGGAGGTGATGTTCACGGAGAGATTGATAAAACCCGCAGGCTGCCTTATGTTAAAAATATTCACAGAAAAGATTTCGGAGAAAGGATTCTGCTTACAGTAGATTTTGTATAAAATTCCTTTCTTGAGAAGCTTGTCCCGCCTTGGCGGGAGGGTGGCTCTTTAGAGCCGGGGTGTGTTTATAAGTCCCGATGGCAACTAAGCCCCGCCGGCTGGTAATATATTTAAAGTTACTTTCTTTTGAGCGATCAAAAGAAAGTAACCAAAGAAAAATCGCCCGCTGCTGAAAATTTCCTAAAATCCGCTTTGCCATGCAGGAAAAAAACTCGTCCGGCTTGTTACGCACCAAAGGTGCGATTTGCCGGACTCAAACAGTTTTTCCTGTGTTTTTTCTGCAAAGCAGATTTCTTAACGGAAATTTTCAAAGGCGGGTTTAACGGGCAAATAAAATTTTTTAATTATTAAATACTTAATCAACAGATAGTCTTTGAAAAAATTATCTATAAATAATTATACAAAAAGCCAAGCAGTGGCGAAATAGTTTTCAGTTAAATAAAAAAAAGCATACAATATTCTTGTACGCCGCTTCAAAAACGCAACCCGCAGCCCGTTGAAATCAGTTTGTTAAATCTGTTTGAAATCCCACCTTGACGCGACAACCTTCAACCTGCAACCTTCAACCTGCAACCTTCAACCTGTAACCTTACGGTCTGTACATCACATTATTTGCCATCCAGTATTCTTTAGTTGAAATGTAATTTTCCTTTATCAGCCTGTTTTTTGAATCATACGCCTTCATATAAACAATTTCATCTTTTGCGTCATTCATTTCAATATTTCCGTCAGCCTCGTTCAGCACTTCAAACTTTGCGTGAAGAAGGTTCATTTTCCGGATCTCATATTCCACAATTGCAAGGTCCTCAAATTCATCATCACCTTTCAGGCTGCCGTTAATATCAAATGTTTTGTATTTATTTATCCACCCGTTATTGAAAATATAATGAATAAAAACTATCCCGCAGTGATATGTCCTCAGCTCATCATCCTTGTTTACCCTGAATCTCAATATGCTTCCGCCGGAGTTAATTATATTAACCTCGCCGTCACTTAACACCGTTATCCTGCTTCCGGCTGTATCAAATTCATTCACTTTTAAAGCATAACCCATATACTTACCGTTATCCCCGGCTTTAAGATTTCCATAAGCTGTAAACAACATCAGCAAGGCCACGGGCAATAAAAATAAATTAAAACTGATATTTTTCATACTCTTTTTATGTTTTATATCATTTTTCATTCCTGTTTGTTCCTTCTGATTCGATCAATAATATTTTTTTAACAGCACTCTCCGCTAGCCCGGCATGTTTCAGCCTCTCAGGATCATTTTTATAAGCCAGAAAATCGTCTTTCGAATCGAAGTATACAATGTGTATTTCAAACGGCTGCTCATCTCCTGCGGGGTGAATAATGTTTTCTTTATCAGGTCTTATCCTCCACCTAAGCAAACCGTTGTGATTCTTCAGCAATGGCAGCACGGCCTCCTCATATTGCAAAAAATCCTCTTTTTTGCCTTCGTTCAGAAAAATAAACTGGGTTATAATATAATTTTTCAACACAAAGTCCGTTAGTTTAACAAATATTAAAATATATAAAAAACCCGCCATTAAAACCCGGTTTTTCCGGCTGGCGGGAAATATGAAAAATTTATCTTATAATTAATAAACTGATTTTTTCTGTCACATAACAATATTATTATCAGGCACTGAATCATCCCCGCCGTTCCCGGTTTCCGGATCGATAGTTTCGTCATTAACCGACAAATCCGGATTATCATTACCGTCGTTTATTTCAGTCCGGGCAGCGTCTTCAGAAAAATTTTCCGGTTCAATAGTTTGCTGCAGGCTGTTCTCGCCGGTATTTTCATTTAATATGCCATCAGCTGTTTGAGCAGAGCGCTCTTCTTCACGTTTCCTGTCGGCTTCGGCAAGTGTTAAATATTCCCTTGGAAACATTACGGTACCTATGATCCCCCGCAATGCGTTGCGCGAAACCTCTTTTACCATAAAGTTTTCATCAGGTACTCTCAGGGATGTGCGCAGCTTTTTAGTTAATGCAGGCACAAAACCAAACCTGCTGAAATAAACCGGGTCGCCCACAACAACAACAGCGCCAAACCCTACTTCCCTGGCGCGTTCAAGCCCTTCATTTATTATAGCAGTACCAATGCCCCTGCGCTGGTGCTCCGGGCGCACTGCTGCGGGACCCAGCACCAGGCACTTGAACCTTCTGCCGCGGTGTGTTATGAATCCCTTTGAAAACAGAACGTGGCCCAGCACAGCTCCTTCTTTTTCTGCTACAAGAGAAAAACCTTTTTCGTAACTTTTGGTTTTTCTGATAGTATTAACAAGCGTTCCTTCGGCATCTCTGCCGTATGCAAGCCTGTTTATTTCAAAAACAGCGTCATGGTCAGCTTCCTTTTCACCTCTAACCATCAGCTCTTTTGACCATTTCTGGCGAAGCTCAATTAATTCCTGATTCTGTATAACCGATTCTCCTTTAAAATCCTGAAAAATTTAATTAGCGGATCAATATAGAATCAGCAAAAATAACAATTAATATAAAGAATAAAAGTGAAATAACGGTTTTTTTCACAGTATATAAACTGTTTAATTATTTTAATCCGTTTATATCCTTTATGAATTTTTCCAGCGCTTCAGTATCTATATCGTGAACCGATTCGCGGGTATGGGCAACTTTTCGTACTACAAGACGTTCTATAAAATTCATCTTCTCGAGCAGGAACTCGCCGCCCATTATTCCTTTTGCCGAAGCATGAGCTTTCAGCTCATTCTGAAAGGAATCTTCAAATTCCTTCCGGCGTTTTACAGCATCCGTTTCCATGCAGCAGATAAACAGCCCCAGCTTCCTGTTCATAAGAAGCTCGTTATGCCTCTCGCAGAAAGTTTTTATTTCACGCTGTATTTTGCCAACGTGTATTGAGCCGCCAACAATGATCTTTTCATATCCGTTCAGATGCGGCTGCCTGGTTTTTGCAAGATCTATAACCCGCACTTCATCGCCTGAATCCGTTAATCTTTTCGCAAGCATATATGCCACTTTTTCTGTTGTGCCATGCCGTGTCTTAAAAATAATTGCGGTCTTCATTTTAGAAAATATAATATTTTAAAGGGATGGCCGGGCACTTGATGAGCACATTCTGCATTAAGATTATATAAAAATACCCTGTTTTTAGCCTGTTTTCAAGGCATTTCGCAGTGGCTTAATTGAGCTTTTTTATCATTAAAGCATTAATAAATATTTCACCTTTGTAAAGATCTTCTATATCTTTAACGTGTTCATACCCGCGTTTTAAAAAAAATCCTTTTGCTGTTTTGCTTACGTGTGAATATATCTCCTTATTGTTCTGTTCCAGGGCTTTCTTTTCAATTTCATCCAGCAGCACAGAAGCAACACCGCAGCGCTGATGATCTTTGCTAACATACATAAAATCCAGGTAACCGTCTTTTGCAATAGATGCAAATCCGGCAAGCAATTTATTCCCCTCTTGAGAGGGGAGGGAGTCTGTCAAACCTTCGGTTTGATCAGACGGAAGGGGTGTGTTATCTTCTGCAATCACAAAGTATTGTTCATTGATTGCAGATTCCCACCGGGCCTTGTTTTCAGCGCCTTCAGCCCATACTTCAATTTGCGCAGGGGTGTAATCCTTTGCGTTAACAGCGCGGACGGTATCTTTATACATTTTTATTATTTCGGGGATATCATTTGTTGATGCTTCCCGTAACCGAAATTGTCCCGGTTTCATAAAAAAATTACCCGCACTTCCTTATGATCTTTTTGAATATCTTTACCTGTTTTATAATTCTTTTTTCCTTAAAGCCGTCAAGTAACTTTTTGGATTCAATATTTATTAACTCACCGGCGCGTTTGTGAATTTTAATTCCGTCATTGCTTACACCTAATATAACCCTCCGCCTGTTATTGGGATCGGTTTGGCGGGAAACATACCCTTTTTGATTTAATAGATCGATTATCCGATTTACGCTGGCAATATCTTTGCCGGAAAATACTGCTATTTCCGAATATTTTATATCTTTATGATTAACAATGATATCCAGAACCTGCCATTGGTCGGGTGTAATTAATATGCTTGATTTATCAAAAATACCAGATAAATGCTTTTTATATGATTTTAAGGTAAATTCTAAATTACTGAAATAATCGCTAATTATATTTTCTGAGATTTTCATCGGATTAAATATAATATGATAAATCAATAATTGATATATCATATTTAATATAAAATTTGCTAATTTTCATCTGTATAATGGCCCAAACGTTTTGATTTTGCGAATTTTTCAGCATTAAAATCAGCGGATTTGCCTTTAGGAATTGATAATGATTCCCATTTTCCCGCGAACATTTTACCTATATATACGATCTGTCCAATATGATATGAATAATGTGCCAGCTGCCGGTTTATTGCATCTGCAGCAGTTTGACCCTGGTTACGAATATAAATTATTTTTTCCAGATCGCCCGGGGTAAGATTTTGCAATGCTGAAAAAAGACAATCCCACCCTTTATTCCAAACCTCAAGCATTTCTTTCCTGGTTGTGATATCATCTGAAAATTCCGAATCCCTGTTTCGCCATTCTTTTTCGCCGTCGCTGGTTAAAAAATCAGTCCACCGGGAAAGCATATTGCCGGAAAGATGTTTTACTATGATTGCTATGCTGTTAGAATCATCATTATACTGCCTGAACAATGCATCATCGGGAAGCTGCTCAAATGTTTTATCACCCAGCATTTTGTAATACTCAAACTGCTTTGTTACTCCTGTTAAATATCCGTTCATTTGAATTTTAATTTTATTTATTCCTTAAAATATAATAAGCTGATAAAACAAAATATATTCTATTAAATCTCCTTTAATCCCAACCGGAAATCTCAGAGCTTTCAAAAAATGACTCTGCAAATAATTTGCTTTTCAACTTCCCCCTTACAAAAGGGGGACAGAGAGGGTTGTCTGATAATATCACCTGCTTTATAATATCCGGAAAACTTCGTTTTCCAAGTCAGGTAAATACCTGACTTCACAAATTTCCATGAGTAGAGGTTGCAGCTACTTATTCAAAAAAAAACCAATCTCCGAAACCATTACTACAGCCGCGAAGCGGCGTTATAAATCAGCGATGGGCGCAGCCCATCGTATTAAAAACTGTTTCAATTAAATTCCGCTCCCGTCAGGTCCAAAGATCAGACAGGAAAACTATTATATGCGGAAATATTTCACTTTTTAATTCAAAACCAAATATTAATTTTGAAAAACGATATGACAGAATCAATTAACAAAAAAAAATTACGCGCGGCAAAGATCTTTGATATTCTTTTAAACGAATATCCCGATGCAGCCTGTCACTTAACCTATAACAATCCGTTTGAGCTGCTGATTTCAACACTGCTTGCAGCGCAGTGCACGGATGAACGCGTTAATATGGTTATGGTTCCCCTATACAAAAAACATAAAACCCCGTCAGATTTTCTAAAGTTATCACAGGCTGAGCTTGAAGATGAACTGCGCTCAATAAACTTTTACCGCAATAAGACCAAAAGCGTGCTTGCATGCTGCCTCTCGCTTGTTAATGAGCATAACGGCAAAGTACCGCAAACGATGGAAGAGCTTGTAAAGCTTGCAGGTGTGGGCAGAAAAACGGCTAATGTTGTTCTGGGCAACTGTTTCGGCGTGCCCGCAATTATGACAGATACACACCTGAACCGCGTATCACAAAGGCTCGGTCTGACCGGTAACGACAAACCCGAAAAGATAGAAACAGACCTGAAGGAAATTATTCCCGATGAACAACAGGTAAAATATTCACATGTAATTGGTCAGCACGGAAGAACTATTTGCAAAGCAAAAAAACCGCTCTGCGGTGAGTGTGTTGTAAATAAATTATGCCCCTCGGCATTCAATATTTAAAAAGTTAATTGTAAGTTATTAACTATCTACCTTTTAACAGGTCAACCATTTAGCCGGTCAACAGATCTCCACCCAAGCAGCTTCTTCCCGTATTTAGAATACTCAATTACCACCGGATCGCCCGGCTTTAATTCATCAGCTTCATTTTCGGTAATATTCACCCTTCCGAGCCGGCAAGGCATCCCGGCTGCAGAAAATGTTTTGTAATTCCTGCCTTTGTATTTGTTGTTATTTACCGAAACAACTTCGGTAGTTAAAACAATTTTTATTTTTTCTTTCAGATCTTTATAAATGCCGTACAGCATATAATACACAGCCCACAGAAAAACAACAGCGAACACAGACACAATTCCGGCAACGGCCTGGGAGTAGCTCATAATATCAAGCATTGCTTTCTGTCCTGAATATTTAGGGGGCAGAAAGGGAAGGATAATAGATACAACCAGAACAAACATTCCCGCAAAGCGGAGCTCGCGATTTGCCCTGCATTTATATCCTTCAAGCTTAGCTGAATCCTCAAAGCTTAACGGCTTTTCTGATTTTGTTATTCCCGGCAAATGGATTTAGTTACTTGTTATAAACAGCTATTACATTGCCGTTTCCAATAAGCGTAAGCTTTCCGGCATACATTGTATAGGTATCGGCGTTTTTAAGCATTGTAAAATAAACCGATTCATCAACATTATCATCACACATCATTTTTGTTGAACCTATATCAAGAAACGAGAGCGTTTCATCACCCTGTTTGTATTCACCGAAGTATTTATTGCATACAGCAGTGCCGCTGAATCTGCCGGTTATATCGAACGCAAGCGTAATTTTACTGCCGCTGTTCAGGCTTACGGTTTTGCCGTTTAAAGATTCCAGCTTCCACTCAACCCCGTCAAGCTTAGCCTTTGCTGTCTTCACTTTTGAACCCGAACACCCGCTGAATATAAAAACAAAAAATAAAACCGAAACAAACGTAAGTATATTAATGGTTTTCATAACATGTATAATTTAATTTGAAGAATATCATCTTCTGTTTAAAACGCTGCTCAGCGCTTTAAGGCTTATTTTTATATTTTTTTACAAGCTCTTTAAGTTTTTCAATTCTGTTCTCCGGACTTGGATGAGTGCTCATAAATTCCGGCTGTTTTCCGCCGCCGGAAGCTTCCTTCAGAATTATCATCACATCTATCATAGCAGCCGGGTCATATCCCGCCTGTGACATATATTTCACGCCGTATTCATCTGACTCCAGCTCATCTTCCCTTCCGTATTTCATGTTTATCATGCTGCCCACAAACCTTGATATCATTGAAGGGTCGCCTGTCGCAATATCAGTTGCCTGTATAAGTCCCTGGGTTAATTCCTGTTTGGCAATATGCTCTGCACTGTGGCGGTTTACCACGTGGCCTATTTCGTGCCCAAGCACGCCGGCAAGCTGGTCTTCGTTTTTAAGCCTGCTTAACAGGGCATATGTTATAAAAATTTGCCCGCCAGGCAGGGCAAATGCATTTACAGTTTTCGCATCTGCCAGCAGGTGGAACTCAAATTTATACGGCGAACTTCCGGCTTCGGTTGACTGAACAATCTTATTGCCCACACGGTCAACATATGTCTGAAGCTTGCTGTCGCGGTACTCACCGCCGAACTCAGCTATCATTTCCGGCGCGCTCTGCAGCCCAAGCTTAATTTCTTCATCAACCGTAAGGCTTACCTTTTGCTTTTCTCCGGTAACCGGATTTTCATCCGTCTTCATAAAATATGAAATTACCGCAATTAATGCGATAACGATTCCGATGATTATTCTGGCTTTATAATTCATATATATTAAATTTAAGTAGCATGCGGGCTTGCCAGCCTGTTTTTCGGCATCAGGCAAGCCGTGACGCCTACATAATATTACTCAGTTTTTCCTTTACGCCTCCCCACTCGCTATCAATAATACTGTAAAAAGCGGAGTGGCGGAAAGTGCCGTCTTCCCGTATCATGTGGTTGCGCAGAACACCTTCGGACTTTGCGCCGATCTTTTCCATCGCTTTCTGCGAGCGGATATTATTGCTGTCAGTCTTAAAAAATACCCTTATCAGCTTAAGCTCCTCAAAGCAGTACTTCAGCAGAAGGTATTTGCACCCGGCATTGAATCCCGTTCCCTGCAGCTCTTTTGCTATCCACGTTCTGCCGATTTCAAGCGAGCGGGATGCCGGCTGAATATCAAGAAAGCTTGTTCCGCCTTTCATTTTGCCGGTGGATTTATCTATAATAGTGAATGTAAATCCTTTTCCCGACTCAGCTTCAACAAGCGATGACTGTAAAAATTCCTTAAACTTATTTATATTTTCAATTCTGCGGAATGTATAATAAGTCCATATACTTTCATCCTTCGCCGTTTCCCACAGTTCGTCAGCATGTTCAATTTTTAAGGGAATCATCTTAACCCTTTTTCCCTCAAGCACATCCGGCATTTTAAAAATTTTCGCTGTCAAAATTCAGGAGTATTTAAATACATCCCCATCGGAATTTAACTTCCTGCGGGATATATTTAATAATTTAAATAATCCAATATTATAGATATAGTACCCCTTCAAAGGGGGAATTAAATACACATTACTCTAAAAAGTAAACGGCTTGGTACACGGGTCACATTCAAAATCCATTATCCTGCCCAGGCAGTTCCACTTGCCCTCATTTTTAATATGAACATAAGCCAGGTCAACCGGCTGTTTCAGCTTTTTGCCGTCCTTATCCTTTCCTTCTATCCATACTTCATAATAAGGCTGACCCTCAACAGGTTTATAGCTTACACGGGTAACTTTTATTTTCATCTTTTCATCGTTATCACAGCAGGCGCACCACAGGATAACATTTTTTATTTTGTTATCCTTTAAATACTGAACTGTTTTTTCGGCCTGTTCTTCCGTTATCCACGCAAGCTGGTCAGCAAAAGAAACATTAACTGCAAACAGCAGCAGAAAAACAAATAGAGATGATTTCATAGATTTTTGTTTTGGGGTTGGTTTCATAAGGCAATATACTAAGATATTTTCAGAGGGTAAGTGAAAATAATTTTGACAGATTTATTATAAACCGGAGGAAAAACGTATTTACAGCAGGTAAAGTTTACTCTACATCTTCCACTTCAAAAGGCAGGTTCGGGTCGGCATTGTATAAATTTTTGAAAATATACTCAAAATCATCTGCAATTTTATCAATTCCGCCTTCGGTATCAATTGAATACACACGGCTGTAATTGCCGCCCTCTTCCAGGTTGTAACCCATTGCGGCAAATCCTGCTTCCAGCCCTATACCCAGTCCTGAATGGTAATGATGAGATACAGCTTCAGCGTAGATCACGCCTGAACCCTGCGCGGCAGCCTGCACAAAATGACCGCCAATTGAAAATACAGCTGCAGCCATCGTTTGGTTAATCTCTGTTATCTTTTCTTTTATAATCTGTTTATCCAGATTCATTTTTCTTTTTATTTAATGATCTTTTTAGAAAGCAGCTTTCTGCCTTTGCTGCTGAACCCGCTTTTTAAATACAATGCTTCGCCTGCATCATTGTCAATATCTACCTCAAGATGTAATGTGTTAACTCCAAGCTTTACAGCTTCTGATTCCAGAAACTTCATTACCTCTTTCCCGATACCTTTTCCGCGGAATTCACCTTTAAGATATAGCTCATCAATGAATGCATCCCTTCCGCCGTATTCAAAGCTAAATCCGAAGGCAATAACGGCATATCCGGCAGTTACTCCATCACAGAAAATAACCCATACTCTGCCAAGTGATTCATCGTTAATAATTTTGTGAAGGTTGGTTTTGCTCAGCTGTTCGTTAAAAACTGAGCCGTACATTTGGCACAGCCTGCTCATCATCACCAGTAATTCTCCGGTATCGTTTTCATTTGCTCTTCGAAAAGTTACAGACGGTTTCATACGCAATTACTTACACAAAATTAGTGAACTTGAGATTAGTAAGCCTTTCATTCAGGTTCTACCCCGTTGTTGGTGTCTCTGGGTCCTTGGAATCACCCACAACACCATACCTTCTCTCACACAAAATTTGTGAACATGGGATTAGTAAGCCTTTCATGCAGGTCGCGCTCGTAATACTTCGCTTTATCGGGGATATTCTGTATAAGATACCCGTAATATTTTTTGTAATATTCCTTCATTGCGCCTTTATCGGTACGCGCCTTCAGCTTTTCTTCGAATGCGCACTCTTCTGCCAGCGGAACGATCACGTAATGCTCCAGCGCTCTCACCCTGTCATCGGGCTGGTAAGTGTTTACGGAACCGCAGCTTTCACACTTTATATTTACCGCCATAAATGAAAATACATTGATTTTAAGATCAGCTGCGCACTGCGTGCAGCGGTGAAGCTTTTTTTCATCTATGTGAGATTTTACATTCTCCAGTATCTTTCTTGCAGCGCGCGCAAACAGCTTATTCTCAAACTTAAGATAATCAACATCCATCCAGTTCTTAAGCACGTGTGTTTTGCCGCGTTCTTGATAAACCAGTCCGCTTGAAGCCCCGGCTGCGCGCATTTCCTTTTCGAACTTGCTGCCCGCCTGGTCAGCCTTTTCGGAAAGCTGGGTTACAGTCTGGTTCTTTAAACCGTTGCAGATATTATGAATAATAATGGTATCATACTGCAGGTTTGCTATAACATTATCAAGCGGAGCTTCTGTCTGCTGAAGTACTTCATAATAACGTGCTTCTATTTTTTTCAGGAAACCGTTCCATCTTGTAACAAGCTCCTGTACTGCCGGTGATGAGTCTGACATAATTTTTTACCCTGAATGCAGTGAAGGGTCTCATTAAAAACCCTTAGCTGCAAATTAAATTAAAATTTTTTTTGAATTTATAATCCCGCGCTTTAAGTGCGAAGCTGTAGATTTTTTTATCAGCTCCCCTCTCCCACGGAGTCCTTTAGACCTTTCCTAAGGAGGGGCAGAGATAAACTTCCGCAAGGAAGTTTATCGAGGGGTGGTAATAACAATCTTTATTTCAGTTTCCCGGGATGTCCCGCCGTTGATGCCGGGTAATTTCAATTAAGGCTATATTTTTTTACTTTTGCCTTTTTACTTTTTACCTGCTTACGCTCTTTCAAAAAGCTCGCTGCCGCAGAACATACAGTTATCATACTGCATTTCCTCCAGGCGCGGAGCGCCGCAGTTTTTGCATTTGATAGTGTTATGTTTAGCTTTCTGCAGACCCTGTGAGTACTTTGCCGTTCCCGTAGCAGCATTGGCAAAAATATCGCCAAGCCCGCTGAACGGTTTTATCTTCTGGTAATACTCCAGCACCTTCTGATCCATTGCAAAATCCTTTGATTCATTGGGATGCTTTGCCATAATTTTTTCCATTACACGGCGCAGCTCTATGGGGAAAGCCCCGCGCGAAATTTTCATTTCTGAGTTTAACAGCTCAGCCTTTAAGCCTTCGCTTAAAGGCTCTGCGCCGTAGTGCTGCATAAATTCATACCACGCAGCATCTCCTCCTTTATTTGAATGCCACGCTTTCTGAAATGCCGCATCAATTTCTTTGCTGAATTCTGTCATTACAGGATTAATTTTTTAAACCCCCATTGTAAATCATATAACGGGGCAGATTTTCGTTCTCTCTGTATATATTTTGTCTTTAAGCATTTACTCCCCCCTTCATTTGAAGGGGGGACGAAATCTTTACAAACCGGGTTTGGTTGATTTAAAAGTATATCCCCAATTATTCAGATAATCTATAACGGGGGTTTATTTATTAACTTACCCGGTTTGTGTAATCTGCAATTTCTTTTAAAACTCCAAATCGCTGTGTGAATCAGGCTTCATGGCTTCATACTTAGCCTTGTACTCGTTCATCAGCGTCTGCATTTTCATAGCCAGTGAAAAATCGCTCATCATTTTGCCTGACCAGTGGCTGGATACATTGCTGTAATCTGCAACGGTCATGCCGAAATCCTTAAGTACATCCTGCGCGTCGCGGCCCTGTTTGCCCAGCACATCCTGCGCAACCATTGCTTCCACATATTTTTCAAAGCTGATAGCCTGCCCTGCGGCGGCTCCGCCTTTGCCAAGATTGCCGCTGGCTGACTGGTTGAACGCTGCTGCATACTTGGTAGAAATTGTGAACGATGTATCGTTCTTCATTCTTGCAAGCCACTCTTCATTAACGCGGTCCCATTTTGGGGCGTCAATACCAAGCAGTCCGCAGATCTCTTCCTTGGTTGTGCCCGATGTCATTTTTGCATTAGCTGCTGCCCAGTCTTCAAGTGTTACGCCCTCTACGGGTTCTAATAATGCTCCCATTATACAGTTCTCCTTTATTTTTTGCTTTACCCTAAAGCTTATTTATTTAATTAACGGCTCAAAATAATTATTACTTATCAATTAAAAAAGACTTGCGGGCTGTTTTTTTGCGGAAAAAAATAAGAAAATGTTTTTAAAGGAAAAATTGCCGAATTTTAAAAGATAATCAGCAAAAAATTAACAAATTATTTTTAATACTGTATATCATCATGCGTGCCGTCATCCCGGATTATCTTCTCATACTTTGCGCGGTACTCCATCATCAGGTTCTGGAATTTCATTCCAAGCCCCATCGGACTCATAAATATTTTCTTTGTGTAATAACTGCTTAAGTTGGAATAATCCGCAACCGTCAGCCCGAAATCCTTCAGCACGTCCTGCGCGTCACGTCCCTGCCTGCCGAGGTAATCCATTGCCACCATGACTTCAGCATATTTTTCAATTGGATAGGTCTGATCATTAAAATCTTTTTTTTGCGGCAGGTTTCCCGCAGCGTTGTTATTGAAAATTGATGCATACTTCATCGAAAGCGTGAATGTTTTATCATTTTTCATTCTCGCAAGCCACTCTTCATTGGCTCTATCCCAGCGCGGGCGGTCAGCGCCAAGCTGCTTTACAATTTCATCAACCGATTTCCCCGAAGCTATCTGGGCATTAGCTTTCGCCCAGTCTTCAAACCCGATACCTTCAACTGGAGCCAATACATCCTTGCCGCCGTTTATTACCTGGTGAAACCCTTTGAATAAGCTGTTTAATATTCCCATTTTATATTATTCAATTTAATAATTTTTTTTCTGTTTTTTGATGTCAGGTATGTACCTGACATGGAAAGCGGAGCTTTCCGGTTTATGATTTGACTCTCCATTTGAATTTGTAAAGATGTAAATCCGGTTAAACCGAAATATGAAGGTATTTCTCAAATTTAGAGACGACCCACCGGGTCGTCTCTACAGAGGATTACTTGTCATGTCAGGTGTGTACCTGACACGGAAAGCGAAGCTTAACTGCTAATGATTTGATTCTATGTTCACTTTTCACCATTCACCATTCACCATCAACCGATGCTTACATAAGATGAACCGCCCGGCGAACCGGAGCTGATATTCTTTGACGGCTTGTTTCTCCTGAACGCCGAAAAAATCAGCCAGATCCCGATGGGAAATACAACAACCCCGCATATAAAAAGAGCAATTGTGCCCGTCCACTTTTCATAAAAGGAATCAATAAACGCTTCCTTAGGGTCTGCTTCATTATAAAACATATCAACTTTTTCGCCGATATCATACGCCGGCGGGTCGCTTGAATTTGCAGAAGTGTATATATATTCTTTGCCGTTTTTATCTTTGTATTTAAGAATTGGTTTATATGTGACGCCCACTTCAGCATTTTCTTTTACTTCCCTCAGCTCAATAACAATCCCCGTGGTTTTAGAAAAAGTTGCCGCCTCATCTATCCGGGTTTTGTATAAATACGCTCCGGCCGCCAACAGAACTATCCCGGCCAGCAAAAAGAAGAGTCCCATTAACACATAACCAATCCTTTTGCCTGCACTGTAAACAGTGTTAACGGTATTTAAGGTTTTATCTATTGCATCTTCATAGTTTTGTGTGTTCATTTTTCTGTTTTTTCCCTTTTAAAATGCGAAGCAAATTTATGAATTTAATAATTTTTAACATTTCTTATTTGAGCTTTTTGTTTTCACAGAGTTTCCCGTTAAGGGATTCTGCGGATTAACCCTGTATTAATTTCCCTCTTGCAGGTCTGCCCGGGCAGGAGGGTTTGTTATCCCCGTATTGTTACGGCAGTCAAGGCTGCCGCCTACTGAAGCGCTTTATTTTTCCAGTTCCGCGGGGCGGGATTTCAAAAATGACTCTGTCATTTTATCAACATCATTTTTCTGGTTTCAGTAAAGCCCTCAGCCTCCATCCTGTAAAAATATATACCCGAAGCAAACCGTGATGCATCGAAATCTACAATGTATACACCTGCTGAAAGATTTTCATTCACCAATACCTCAACTTCTTTACCGGATATATCGAATACCGCAAGCTTTACAAAACCGCTGTTTGGCATTTGGATTGTGATATTTGTTATTGGATTAAACGGATTCGGGTAATTCTGCCCAAGCGAGTATTCCTGAGGAATTTCAGTTTCCCCTGAAGGCTCAACCGCAACCAGTCCCCCGCAGATTGTTCCCGTTCCGTAAAGCACACCCGTACCGTTTAAAATATTGACGCACAAATCAGCACCGGTCATAACGCCCATTGATGTCCCCGGACCAAGCGTTAATACGCTTTGTGAATAAATCCCCGCATTTAACAGAAAACATAATATGAGAATATTTGATTTCATAAAACACTTATTTTTATGATTATAAAAATTACTGTTCATTAGAATTATCTGCATTAACGGTTTTGCTTATTAATATATCTTCCAGCTTTTTTAAACGCTGTTCAAGCCCATTGTTTTCATTTCTTAATATTTCATTCTCAGATTTCAGTTCCTGTATTGCCTTTACCATTGGCGCAATAAGATCGTTATAGCGGAGAGAATATATTCCTTCATCATCAACAGAGACTACCCCGGTATTTTCCTGCGATAATTCTTTTAAAACTTCATCTACTTCCTGTGATATAAAGCCGTACTCGGTTGTATGCATATCATTGTTAATACGCGTATAAGATACCGGGCGGAGCTTTGATATAAACCCAAGTCCCAGGACTGAATTCTGAATATTGGTTTTTAATCTTTTATCGCTTGTTACAGTCCAGGCAACCTGAATACCCGCATAAGTTATGGAGGTATTTCCAATTCTTACCTGGTTGCTGCCAAGACCGTTGGGGACATTTGAACCGTTTCCTATTGCAATGTTATTTGATCCAATAGAAATATTTCCTCCGGCATTATTGCCGAATGCTGTGTTATTAGAGCCCGAAGAGCTGCTTGATAATGCGTTGAAACCAACAGCCGTATTGCCGGAACCAATGTTGTTTCCCGATAAAGATAACTGCCCAACGGAGGTATTGTTATCGCCCGTTGTATTTGCTCCCATTGAAAAATACCCAATAGATGTATTATTATCGCCGGTCGTATTAGCTGTAAGGCTTTGAAGCCCTACAGCGGTATTAAAAATACCTGTTGTATTGTTATCCAGCGTTTCATTGCCAAATGCTGTATTATTTAACCCTGTAGTAGAAAAGTTACCAGAGTTAATGCCAAAAAATATATTTCCTATCCCGTAATTGTGGAACAGCCTGTCAGCTCCTTTATATATTACCCCTATGGAAGAACCGGTTGTATTTGCTAGCACAAGGCTTCTGTTCAGGCTTAAATAACCAGTTGACTGCTGCAGTGTAAGGAAAGTATTATTTGTATCCCTTAAAATAAACTGTCCTCCTGTGCCAAGCTTGCCGTTGATATTTTGCGAAATTAACAGATTACAGATAAACAGTTTGCAGATTAATAATATAAATATTTTTGTTTTCATTTCAGCCTTATTTATGTTGAGTGATTCAATTTTCAATATTTCTATCTCATTCCCAATCCGTCATGGCGGGAGGGTATGTTTATCACTATTTCACTAAAATCATCTTCTTTACTTCTGTAAATCCTCCGGTTTCCATCCTGTCCGAATGGACCGCTATGCGGTAAAAATATGTTCCGCTCGCCAGATGTGAAGCATCGAAATCAATATTATACTCTCCCGCTTCAAGCTCATTATTAACAAGTTCTGCAACCTGCTTACCGGAAATATCATAAACAATCAGCTTTGTATAGGAATTGTTCGGAATACTGAAAGAAATTTTTGTAACCGGGTTAAAAGGATTTGGATAGTTCTGCGAAATTGAAAACGTGTTTGGTATTCCGTTCCTGTTCACAATTATGTACGGACTTTGTGTGTATTTTACAACAAGGAACTGCTCGTACCACCCGTGGCCGCTTCCTGAGCGGTCACTCATACCGCCAATAATTATATTCTCTGAGCCGTCTACAAAAATATTCCGCCCTTCACTTACCTTTCCGGCAGCTATATATTTTTTAACCCATTTCCGGTTTCCTGAAGAACTGTATTTTACAGTAGCCATCTGATAGTCATCATTTGCTTTTTTGAATTTGCCCGTTACATATATATTGCCGTCATTATCAACAGTTATATCATTTGCGTAATCGTCGGTATTATTACCACCATCTTCCCTTTTCAGCCACTGGAAAGTTCCGTTAAGGCTGTATTTTACGGTTGCATAGTCATAACCTGTAGTTGACATGCTGTATCCTGTTACATATGTATTCCCGATATCATCTACTGCCAGCGATACTGCTCGGTCATCGCCGTTTACAGGGCCGTTATATCTTTTTGACCATTGAAGCGTGCCCCCGGCGCTGTATTTTATTGTCAGGTAATCTTTATCAGAGCCGTCACCATCGCTGTACCCTGTTAAGAATATAGCGTTATTGTATCCCAAAACCATTTTTCGCACAACATCGCTTCCGTGAGCAGGACCGTCAAAAGTCCTTACCCATTGCTCTGCGCCGGAAGAATTATACTTTATAAGCAGGTAGTCATTACTGTTTGCAGGACTTTCGGTACGGCCGGCAACATATATACTTCCATCCGAAGCAACTGCAATTTCAGTTCCCATATCATAATTGCCGGTTGGACCGTCATACTGCTTTTCCCATAGCAGCGTTCCGGCTGAAGAATATTTTAACGTTACGCAGTTAAGGTTACCGCTTGTCATTTCCTTTCCGGTAACATACACATTCCTGTTCTCATCCAGCGCAATTCCCAGCGCAATATCCTGACCCGGTCCGCCGTATCTTTGTTGCCACAGTTCAGTTCCCTGGGAATTATATTTTATAGTCAGGTAATCATCAGATAAATAATAGCTTTCACCCGTAACGTATACATTGCCTAAGTTATCAACAGCTATTGCATGCGGTATATCTTCACGGTCAGCATATTCTTCATTAAATTGTTTATACCAAAGCCTTTCACCCGATGGACTGTATTTTATTATCAGCCAGTCCAGGCTTTCGTTAAAAATTGAACCGATAACATAAATATTTCCGGCAGCATCAACTACCATACCCAGCTGGTTATTTGCACCAAATTCCGCTTTCCATAACTGGTTTATATATGATGGCTCGGGCATTATCTGCGAGCTGCATTCAACAGTTAATGCAATTAAAAATATTATTATTATTGTTTTCATTGTTTTATTATTTATTGTTTTATAATGTTTTTTACTTTACCAAAATCATTTTTTTCACGTCTGTAAACCCAATAGCTTCCATCCTGTAAAAATATGTGCCGGATGCCAGATGCGACGCATCAAAATCCACATTATATGTTCCTGCGTTCAGCTCCTCATTTACCAATACCGCTACTTCTTTTCCTGAAATATCAAATACAGTAAGTTTAACAAGCCCGCTGTTTGGCATTTGGATTTTGATGTTTGTAATTGGATTAAACGGGTTCGGGTAATTCTGCCCCAGAGAAAACCCATCAGGCACCTCTGTGCCTATTGGGGTAATCCCTATAGGCTGCGAGTATTTTACAGTCAGGTAATCTATTCCCGAAAATCCTGATGACGTTCCTGTAACATAAACATTTCCGTTATTATCAGCCTTAACCATTATGGCATTATCATTTACCGATAAAGCGCTTTCATATATTATTGACCACAATACGTCTCCAGCCGGTGAATATTTTACAGTGCCGTAATCAAAATCAGTTCCGCTGCTTATTGTGCTGCCTGTTACATAAATATTTCCCGACCCATCAATATCAATTGATGATGCTTTATCGTCAACGCCAAGCAGCCCGCTGTTAAAGCTTTTTGCCCAAAGCTGTGTACCGTTTGAGCTATACGCAACCGTCATATAATCAAGCGAAGTTGTGTTTAATCCTGTGCAGTAACCTGTTATGTAAACATTTCCCTGCTGATCACTAACAATCCCAACCGGGATATCTTCGCTTGCAGAGATCCTGTTATAATTTTTAATCCACTGCTGCACGCCGGCATTATTGTATTTTACAGTAGTGTAATCTTTTGCCGTGCCGTTACCAAACGTATAACCCGTTACAATTACGCTTCCCATGTTATCAACTGTAAGCGATACCGCCGCATCATTGCCGTTACCGTTACCGTCTAGTCTTGCAGACCATAAAAGTATACCCGAACTGTTATATTTTAATGTCAGGAAATCATCATTGGATGCACCCCTGCTTCTGCCTGCTGCATAAATATTTCCTGCAGCATCAATTATCATTTTGCTCATAAATTCATTTCCGCCCGCCGGTCCGTTATAGCTTCTTGCCCAAAGCTGTGAACCTGCAGATGAATATTTTACTATCACAAAATCAGTACTGCCGTTAAGCGTTGATGACCAGCCCCCGGCATATACATTTCCTGAGCCGTCAACCGCAACAGAAACCGCCTCATCATTATCATTGTTAGTTCCGTTATATCTCTGTACCCAAAGCTGTGTGCCGCTGGCATCATATTTTATGGTTGCATAATCATTTTCAGAACTGTTGCCGAAGCTTGCACCGGTTACATAAACATTTCCGCCAGCATCCACAAAAATTGAATTAGGCGTATCATCGTCATTTGCAGGTCCCGCATATACAGCCTTCCATAAAGTATCGCCTTCCGGTGAGTATTTTATGGTCAGGTAATTGTTATTTGCAGACCCCGTTACATAAACATTACCTGCAGCATCATAAGTAATTGCTTTTGCATAGTCGTTAGCTGTTCCGGTTGAGTTATATCTTTTAACCCACTGCTGGCTGACCTGCGTGTTAGAATCACGCGGCGAAAGAATAAACATCACGGAAATTAATATTAAAAATGTTTTCATATATTTTGCCCCTCTAAATTAATTTTCATTTTTTCGCCTCTTAAGACCTGCCTGCCTATAAAAAGCCTGCAGGTCTTTTCGGCGTATCTCCGGTGGGATTGGGAGAATGATTTAATAAATTTTTATTGATTTTTGTTCAGATATGAACATTGGTCCCCACCGGAAATTTTATTGATGCAAAGTTATACTTTTAACCATATGCCGAACAAAGAATTTTTTGTATGAATTTCATAAAAATTTATTTAAACAATACTTAAAAAACCTGAAATTTATTAAAATTTTGCGTATTTTGAAGCGATAATTTTCATAAAAAATTATGATAAAAAATAAAGCAATTGAAGTTATTTCAACTTTCAGCGAACCTGAATTAAAACTGTTTTACCTGTTTCTTGAATCTCCTTATTTTAATTCCAACAAGTCTTTAATCAAGCTCTTCGGCGTGATCAAAAAATCTTTACAGCAAAAAAAAGCAGAAAAACTGAATGAAGAAAACCTTTACAGCAAAATTTTTAAAGGGAAAAAATATAATTACGGCATAATGAAAAACCTTATGAGCCAGCTTTTTAAACAGGCTGAAAAATTTCTGGTAATTAATCTAAACAACAATACATTTAGAGAAGCCAGCCAGCAGTTAGTTTTGTTAAGCCAGCTTGAAAACAGAGGACTTGACGATTTATTTACGCAAACATTTTCCAGAACAAAAGATTTGATAGAATCAGGAAAGATTAACAGCAGTTATTATGAACACTTCAGCAGGCTTTATGATACAGCTAAGGATTTCCACAGGAACAGAAGCAGCATAAATGAATATTCACTGAATGTTCTGAACGTTATTGAATATACATTCCCCGACGTAATTTCAATACTTGCCGAAGAATACTCAATGCAGTATACCGCAGAGCACTCAACAAACTACAAGCCTGATACAGACCTGATTGGTGAATTTATATCACGGATAAATATCGAAGAATTTTCATGGTTTGTTGAAAGCTCAGGGGTAAAACATAAAGAAGACATATTGATAAGGCTGAATTTTATTAAACTTCTTTCAGGCAGCGGCAGCGATGAAGTTTATTATAAGCTGCGCGGTGTATTGCTTGCAAATACTGATATATATTCAAACCGGATGCTTTACACGCTTATAAATAATTACCTTATATTATACGCCGAAAAGCGTGCATCTGAAGGCAGCGCGGAGTTTTATGCAGAGAAATTCAGCCTGATGAAAAAAATGTTCGCCCTGGTGAAAATGAATGCAGACGGTGTTGGCTATATTTTCCTTTCGACATATCTTGATACGGTGCTTTCCGGTATAAAGCTTGGTGAAACTGAATATGTAAAAGAGTTTGCTGAAAAGTTCAGAAAAGATGTTGACCCCTCGGTAAGGGATACAGCCTACAGGCTTGCGCGCGCTTACATTTTTGCTGCGGAAAAAAATTATGAAAACTGCCTTAAAGAGCTTGCCCGCACGGCGCAGGCTGATTTTCACATCAAGCTTCGTACTAAATTCCTGTATCTAAGATGCTGTTATGAACTAAGTTTATTTGAACAGGGTTTTTCAATGATCGATTCATTCAAAAAATTCATTGCCGACACAAAGGAACTGCACCCCGACTTCAGAAAAAAACTTAACGATAGCTGTAAAACATATTTCGAACTTTTTAAAATATCATCTTCACCTGAAAAATATGACCCCGTGAAACTGGATAAACTGATCGCTTTTGTAAATGCCTCAGGTATCAACTCCAGGGAGTGGTACTTAAACAAGCTTGAAGAACTAAAAAACAAATATTATTAAATTTCAGAATTCCCGATAACAAAATGTTAAAAAATAAAGCTTATGATGTAATTAAGACATTTACCCCACCGGAGCTAAAATCATTCGAGTTGTTCATAAGGTCACCTTATTATAATACCAATAAAGCCATAATTAAACTTTTTGAGCTTATCCGTAAGCACATACAAAAAGAATCCACTAAGTTGCTATTAGAAGAGGAGCTTTTTAAAAAAATATACCCGGGCAAAAAATACAATTACGGTATAATGAAAAACTTGCTGAGCGAACTCTTCCGGCTGTGCGAAAAATTCCTAGACGTTCACCCGCTTGTTGACGACCCCTTTAAAGAATTTGAAGAATCCCTGAGATTACTTAAGAATTATAGTGCACGCGGGCTTGATAAACTTTTTTTTGCCGAATATAAAAAAACCGAAAGCAAAATGGAGTATTCTGTATTAAGCACTGATTATTACCGGAACCGCTTCCGCCTTGTTGAAACACTCTACAAATTCTATACCCGCCGCAGCAATTATATTAAAGGTGCCGATACGCTTTACCCGATGGCGATTTACAATACCTGCAGCATGTTTGCTTCTTTTAAGCAGGATATTGCCGGAATAGATTACATGCAGGGGCAGGTTAACCGGAAACCGGAAGTTAATATTACAAACGCTCTTTACAAAAACCTTGATATAAATAAATTCCTTAAGGAAATAGAAGGGCTTGAAAAAGAACATTATGAATACATTCAGATGCAGGCAGGTTTAATAAGGCTGTATACAGAGCCCGGCGATATGGATAATTATCAAAACATGAGGGAGTTTATATTCGGAAATATTGAAAAATTCTCGAATGCTGAAAGATGGCTGCTTTCATCAGCGTTATTCACATTTATTCTGAATAAATATATCTCTTCAAGCAGCAGCGCTTTGCTTGCCGAAATTGCTGAATTAAGGAAAACACAGCTGAAATATGTTGAGTTCGATAAAGGCGGGCTGGGTCCTATGCAATCAGGGGTATTCAGAAATATAATAGAATTGTTTGTTGTGCTGGGAGATATTGATTATGCAGCCGAAGTGATCGAAAAATTTGTACCGCAGCTTGAGGCTTCAAAAAGAACTGCATGCAAAGCATATGCGCTGGCGCTTATTGAGGAATCAAGGGGAAATAACGAAAAAGTTCTGCAGCTTATAAAGAATGTTGATTTTAACGACCCGCAGGCAAAATACTCTGTAAAAATGGTTGCACTTGTGGCGTATTATGCGCTGGGATATATCGAAGAGGGACTTTCAAGCTGTGACGCAATGAAACATTTCATTAAAGATACTAAAGAATTTTCAGCGCCAATGAAACAACACCTGCTTGAACGGGCATCCGTGATTGAAAAACTGTTTAAAATAAAAGCCAATCCCGAAAAATATTCCGCTGCGGATATAGAAGAGTTTGAGCAAAGCAACAAGATCCATTTTGCTGCCAGAAGGGAGTGGTTCCTTGCAAAAACTGCCGAGCTGAAAAAACTGGTGCGTTAAAATTTTTTGCGCTGCCGGATATTTTTCCTGTCTTTGCAGAGTCTCCCGAAGGGGACCCTGCGGGAAGCAGAAAGTATATTATTCGGGTTCTCAACCAAGGCTAAAGCCCTTTTTTGTGCTATTTTAACCCACGCACTAAAGAGCGGGGCTAATTAATTTGAATTGCCACGACCTTCAGGCTGTGGATTTGAATAGAAAGAAACGGGGGCTTTCTCCGAAGGAGAACCTGCGGCAAGCCCCAGACAACACTCCATTGTTAATGCTGTCACCTGCAACCCGCTTTTTATTCTACCAGCTTCTTATACCTTACACGCTTTGGCTCAATATCTCCCAATCGTTTTTTCTTGTTCTCTTCATAATCGGTGTAGCCGCCTTCAAAATAATAAACCTCGGAATCACCTTCAAAAGCAAGTATATGTGTAGCAACTCTATCCAGGAACCAGCGGTCATGCGATATGATCACAGCACATCCTGCAAAATCTTCCAGCGCTTCTTCAAGTGCGCGCAGAGTATTAACATCAATATCATTTGTCGGTTCATCAAGCAGCAGAACATTTGCCTGTGATTTAAGCGTTAGCGCTAAATGCAGCCTGTTGCGCTCACCGCCTGAAAGTATGCCAACTTTTTTGCTCTGGTCAGTCCCGCTGAAATTGAAGCGCGATACATAGGCCCGGCTGTTGAACTGCTTGCCGCCCAGCTCGATAAATTCTGCCCCTTCTGATATTGCCTCCCAAACGGTTTTATCGGGATCAATTTCTGCATGCGCCTGGTCAACATATCCAACCTGCACTGTTTCGCCGATCTCAAAATTACCGCCATCCGGTTTTTCAGTGCCAAGTATCATTCTGAAAAGTGTTGTCTTTCCCGCGCCGTTCGGACCGATAATACCAACAATTCCCGCAGGCGGCAGCTGGAAATTCAGGTTATCGAACAGCAGTTTATCGCCGAAAGCTTTTTTGATATTAACTGCATCAATTACTTTATTTCCCAGGCGCGGACCGTTGGGAATAAATATCTCAAGCTTTTCCTCCTTTTGCTTTGTATCTTCATTCATCATTGTATCGTAGTTCTGTAAACGTGCTTTTGATTTTGCATGCCTTGCGCGGGGTGACATCCTTACCCATTCAAGCTCACGCTCAAGTGTTTTCCTGCGTTTCGATTCCTGTTTCTCCTCCATCTGAAGGCGGTTTGCTTTCTGCTCCAGCCAGCTTGAGTAATTTCCTTCCCATGGAATACCCTCGCCCCTGTCAAGCTCAAGTATCCAGCCCGCAACGTTATCAAGAAAATACCTGTCATGCGTAATGGCAATTACTGTTCCTTTGTACTGCTTTAAGTGCTGTTCAAGCCAGTCAATTGATTCAGCGTCAAGATGGTTAGTTGGCTCATCAAGCAGAAGAATATCGGGCTCTTTTAACAGCAGGCGGCATAATGCAACACGGCGTTTTTCGCCGCCGCTAAGGTTTTTTATCAGCGCATCGCCTTCGGGAGTTCTGAGAGCATCCATTGCGCGCTCAAGCTTTGCATCAAGCTCCCACCCGTTGTGGTGATCAATAAGCTCTGTCAGCTCCCCCTGCCGCTCAATAAGCTTTGTCATCTCATCATCATCCATAGGCTCGCTGAATTTATTGTTCACTTCTTCGTATTCTTTTAAAATATCAACAATTTCCTGCGCGCCTTCCTGGATTATTTCCTTTACGGTTTTGGTTTCATCAAGGTAAGGCTCCTGCTCAAGCAGTCCGATGCTGTACTCCTTGGTAAAATGCACTTCGCCGTCAAAGTTATCTTCAACTCCCGCAATAATTTTAAGCAGGGTAGATTTACCGGAGCCGTTCAGGCCTATGATGCCAATCTTAGCCCCGTAAAAGAAAGAAAGGTAAATGTTCTTTAAAACCTGTTTCTGCGGCGGAAAAGTTTTGCTTACCCTCACCATTGAAAATATAATTTTATTATCAGCCATTATTTCAGTTTTTCCGCTGTAATTTTATATGTATTTGTAATTTATGGTAAGGTGCAAAGATAGCTATTTGAGCAGAAGCATTAAATCCAAAACGTAATCAATAAAACAGAACAATGTTATGTAGCCGTCAGGCTTTGTTTACCCCTTCGGGACCTGACGGTTTTTATTGGCGGCAAGCTCCAAAGCAATAAACAAAGTCATGCTGCCTTTAACTTTTTTCAATGTCACTCCCGTAGGCTTGAAGAGAAATTCCGGTTTGGGACTCCACTTTAAATCCGTTTGCTCGTTTCTAAACAGCTCCGTTAGGAGCGAAATGTTTGTAGGCTTGATTTTTCCAATATAATTCCCCTCCCCTTTGGGGAGGGGCTAGGGGTGGGGTCTCTTGTTTCTTTTCCTGCTTTACGCTGTTTCCAGTTCGTTAAGCTTTTCCAGAAGCCAGTGTTTGCTTATCACTTCCGGAGTATTGTTGATCTCATTTTTCAGGTCACCAAGCTCTGCAGAGTTTTTATTTTCAGCCGCAAGCGCAATTTTGTTTAAATATTTAAAAAAATTGTGTGTATAGATTCTGAATATTTCAGAAACCAGGGGGTTCTTTACCAGAAAATGTTTAGAAGCATCTATATAATGCAAAAGAGTTTGGGTTTCACCTAATTCATAGTACGATTTAGCCGCAAGCATCCTTGTCTGAAGCTTATCCCTGATGTCAACAAACTCAACCTTATTAAGGTTTTTTATTACTTTTTCATATTCTTTGGTATGAAAATAAAGATAAGCACTTGCCATATATCTCATTGATTCCTGAATGCCGGGCAAAAGTTTTTCGGTATATAAATTTATAAAATTTTCCGCCCAGGCGGTTTCATCAGCATCAAGCGCAGTGTTAAGGATCTGAAGATACGCAGCCTTTGATAACTGGTTTTCAGGGTAGAAGACCAGTCCTTCCTGCACCCTGAATGCATTTAATTCAAAAACAGTTCTCCTGTGTTTTGTTTCACTGAGATCCAGATTGTAAAGGCAATAGTTAATAAGCCAGTGCATCATATCGCTTTGTTCGTTTTTGGAAAGCTTCATATAGTGTTTATTATACAGCTCTCTGAACCTTTCCATATGCCCGGTTTCCTGCGGCTTCTGCAGCATCATTAATGAGCGGTAGTATAGTTCAATCAGATATGCATAGCTGAACTTAATTTTGTTTGCATAATCAACAATTTTTTCAAGCTCAAGGTTTTGCATTACTTCAAGGGGAATATTGATTTCAGCTCTGTAATTATGGTACTCTTCCAGTATTTTCAGGTCTCTTAATGCCCCCACGGTCATTCTTAAGAATAACAATACCTGGTATTCAGATGATTTTAGCATTGAGTCTCCCATAAACTGAACTTTATCAGTTAAAAGAAAATATTCATTTCTGGCCTGTTCAAGATGCAGCCTGTTTTCTAAATAACTGTAATCAATCCCTTTTTGGCTTAACATGCGTTCCATATCTTCCAGTGAATGCTGAAAATTATACAGTATTTTTCTGTTTCCGTATGCTTTCAGCAGAAGTTCAGTTTCCATTACCGGGTTTTTCTTTAGTGTTTGCTGAACCAGAAATTCTTTAAGTTTCTTTTCAAGCAGAGAGCTCAGGTTCCACATCACCTGTTTGCTGAATGGTTTTTTCCCGAAAAGCCTTGCGTGCAGCTTTTCATAGCTCATATATGAGCTGCTGTAAGAGGGATGAAATTTCTTTAACTCCCTGAACAGGGCATGTAGTTTTTTTACCGGGTTAAAATATGGTGACCCGATAAACCTGCCAAAAGACTTCAAATCGTCATCAGAAAAAGTTTTCAGAAGAATCACTGATTTAGAATCTCTCATTTTTTTAATTAGTTAGATATCGTCAAAATCTGTAAAATTTATATAAAAATCAACAATATTCCCTTTGCAGTAAGAATATTTTAATTAGTTAAAACCAATTTTATCTTTGCCCGGTTATGTGCACATTCATTATGTTTGTTGCCAATAAGGTAAAGACTTTGGTTCAGTAAAATTCAATTAAAGGATATAATGCAAAGCAATAAAAAAGAAAATAAGGAGACTTCAAAAACCGCACGAGGTTACAGGTTAAGCCCTTCTACACATCAGATGATAACAAAATTACAGGAGATAATGAACTGCAGTAAGGATAAAGTTATCACCGATGCCTGTAAAAAATTATATGAGAACATTAAACCTTCACGCGAAAACCATACTGTTTAAGTTTTTTAGTATTTAAGTTGATCAAATAAAAAGAATAACCATGAAAACACTGATAATGATATTTTTTTCACACTGCCTTATCTTAAACCTGTTTGCTTTCAGCGGCAGGCATGACTCACTCCTGTTTGACGGAGCGAATGATAACCGGGAATTCAAGTCCTTTTCTGATGATACCGATTGCGGTGTAGAAGCAGAGGAAGTTAAGGGAGAAGTTTACGGAACTGTAAGAGTGAGAAAAATGATGGTAAAAGAATGCGGCGGCGAGGAAGTTCCCGTAACAGTTACAGAAAAACGATTAATAAAAAAAGGCGATATACTGCAGCTGGGAGAAGAGATAAGAGTCGGCGAAAATTCTGAATTAACCCTGAGTGATTATAATGCTTCAATTATCAAATTAGGTCCAAAATCTATCTTAGAAATAACCCACGATGAATTCTGCACAGGATATACATTTATTTCGCTGAAAGCAGGTAAAGTTTGGGCAAAAGTTAAAAAGCTTCTGAAAGGACAAAAATTTGAAGTTTCAACTGAATGGGGCGGCGGTGGAGTCAGAGGTACAGAATTTTCTGTTGAAACTGACGGGACTGCGGAAATTATCAGAGTTTACGAAGGAATTGTTGATGTAAAAAAACGGATATTTCAAGAAAGCAGCACAGAAAAAGATCTTGAGCAAAATGCCAGCGACTTTGAAGAGGGAAAGATCACTATGGAAGAATATGCCCGAAGATTATCGGCCATTACCAAGGAAGCCAACCGGAACCTGAAAGAGTATATGCAGCCTGTCGGACTTAATGCAGGTTACCAGATCACAATTACAATGGAAAACATTACCGGTCCCGAAATAATTACCGGCGATGACAGGTGGTGGGAAAAATAAAATAAAGTAAAATAAATATAACCATGAAAACAAAAATATTTTTCATTCTAATCTGTAATCTGATAATCTGCAATATGCAATTCTCGCAGAATATCACCAACACTCTGGGCACAAGCGGTGTGTTTAAAATAAAAGATGGAACTGATGATTATTTAACGCTTAACCAGTCAACCGGAACGATAAATCTGATATCGCCGCTCGCAGGTAATCAGAGAGGCTCAATATTTAAAGGGATAATCAGATTTCTGCATACATATAGCGGAATCGGAACATTTGGGAATAATACTTTTCTTGGAATGAATTCAGGTAATTTTACATTAGGCGGTGTAGTTGAAGAGGGAAGCTATAACACAGGAGTTGGCCATACTTCTCTTTTTTCCCTCACAACGGGATCTTCTAATTCCGCTTTCGGGTATCGGTCGCTTTTCAATAACACAACAGGCTCCTATAATTCCACCTTCGGGACCCGGTCGCTCTCTTCCAACACAACGGGCTACTATAATTCCGCTTTCGGTGATAATTCGCTGGCAAACAATACAACAGGATCCAGGAATTCGGCATTCGGCAATTTTTCGCTTTTTGCAAATTCAACAGCAAGCGAAAATTCTGCTTTTGGTTACAGCTCGCTCTATTTTAATACAACAGGTACATGGAACAGCGCATTCGGTTCATTCACGTTATACAGAAACTCAACAGGAGTTGGAAACTCTGCATTTGGATTTTTTTCTCTCAATAATAATTCCATAGGAATTCAAAACACATCTTTTGGAGCATTTACCCTCAGAAATAACAGCACAGGTAATGATAATTCAGCTTTCGGCTATGCGGCGTTATCAAGCAACACAACAGGCATCCAAAATTCTGCTTTTGGGAATGCATCCCTGTTATCCAACACAACCGGATTTGATAATACTTCTGTTGGTAATAACAGTCTGTATTTAAACACAACCGGAACACAGAATACCGCTGTTGGGTATGATGCGCTCCGCAATAATGTTTCCGGCTGGCAGAACACAGGTATTGGTCATCATTCACTTATTAACAATACAGGAAATTACAATACTGCAATTGGTTATAATTCCGGCTCAACAGTTACAACCGGAGAAAACCTGACACTGCTCGGAATTGATGCCAATCCTTCAAGCCCTACAACAAGCAACCAGATCACCCTGGGAAACCAGTTTGTAAGCTCTCTGCGGTGCAACGTGCAGAGCATTACATCTCTTTCTGATGCGCGCGATAAAAAGAATATATCTGAACTATCCCTTGGACTTGATTTCATCACAAAACTTAAACCCCGCCAGTTCAATTGGGATAAACGCGAGTGGTATGATGAAAATGTTTCCGACGGCAGCAAAATGACAGAAGCGCCGACTGCGGGTTTCATAGCGCAGGAGCTTGATGAAGTGCAGACAAGCGAAAATGCCGCCTGGCTTAATCTTGTACTTAAAGATAACCCCGAAAAATGGGAAGCTACATATGGTAATTTACTGCCCGTAATGATAAAAGCCATTCAGGAGCTGAAAGCTGAAAATGATGAGCTTAAGAAAAGAATTGAAAAGCTTGAAAATGGAGATTTTCAGTTAACGAACAACAGGTAAGTTTAAAAAATGATAAAATATCTATTCTTTATAATCTGTAATCTTGCAGTATGTAATCTGCAATCACAAACCTACAGCGATATAACATACGACCCAGGCACTTCAATTGAAGTGCAGTCTGCTGCCGATGTATGCGCCAACAATATATACATTAATGGCTCGTGGTCCGGCGGCGGTTCAATCTGCACTGGCGCGCTGCCTGTGAGTCTTTCATCATTCACTTCTTCTGTGAACAAACGGGATGTTACGCTTATGTGGGTAACTGAGTGGGAATTGAATAACTCCGGGTTTGAAATTGAAAGATCGACCCCCCTGAATCCCCCCGAAGGTGGGACTTCTGAATGGAAAAAAATTGCATTCATTCCGGGTCATGGCACCTCAAATATTGCAAACGGATATCTCTTCAAAGATGAAAAACTGAAAACAGGCAGTTACAGGTACCGCCTTAAACAAATTGATTTCAACGGCAACTATGAATACTTCTCACTCGAATCAGATGTATCAATAAACCCGCCGGGAAATTTTTCACTCAGCCAGAATTATCCCAACCCTTCAAATCCAAATTCAAAAATAAATTTTGAAATACCTGTAACAGGTAAAGTGAATATAAAGATTTACGACATATTAGGAAGAGAAGTAATGACCTTAATAAACGAAACACTCGAAGCCGATTATTATACTGTTGAGTTTGACGGCTCAGATCTTGCCAGCGGTGTGTACTTCTACCGCATTTATGCCGAGGGAGAAGGACAAAAATTCACTAGAACATTAAAAATGGTTTTAATTAAGTAATCAAAAATAAATGAAAAACTATCTGATCTATGTATTGTTATTATACTTTCTGAATTTTTCTAAATCGGAAATATCGATTAGTTCATAATCGGGACTAAAGTCCCAATTTTTCTCTATGTAATATTCCCCGCTCTAAAGAGCGGGGCTAATCAAAAAAATATTTCTTTATGATACAATATTTATCTGAATATTCTAAGGATTGCCTAATCATATTCTCTACCTTTAATCCTGTTAGTTGAGTTGCCACGACCTTTAGGTCGTGGATTAAAATTCAAATTTAAACGCGGCTTTAGCCGCAATTTTAAAAATATTATTTCGCCGCCTTCAAAAATCATGTTCATCCTTTAATCTTTTTTATCATGGTCGCTTCTTTTTTCAGGGTTCTTCTTTTTAGCCAGGCGCCACCCGAAAAATCCAAGCACTCCCAGCGCAATCACTCCCATCACAATTGGCAGCAAAACGGTAAGCACACTCATAACAAATGATGTAACATGCTCAAATGTAGCAATGATCCAGTTAGCCCACCCGGCGGTGAATGCGGTTGACTTCAATCTTGCCATACTTGCGCCGCTTTTTATCACCGCGGCAGAACCGCCGCCTACTATAATACCAAGTGTCCACTGAACCATCGGGGGAACATCTGTTATGAATGTAACAGAAAGCAGTGTGCCAGCAACAGCTGCAAGCGGCACAGAAATTGTATCCAGCGCATTATCAATTACGGGTATATAATACGCGCCGATTTCTGCAACAGTAGCTGTTAAAAATATGGCGAAAGCGGGCCATGAGCCCATCCATTCAAATCCGCCGCCTAAATTAACTATGCCTGTCATTGAGGCAATATTGCTTATTAACAGGGGAACGAATACGCGGAAGCCGCAGCTTGCCGCGAGTCCCAGTCCTAAACAGATTCCGATTGCTATATCCATATCAAACTATTGTTATTTTCGGTAAATATCAACAAAACCGCATTAATTTAAAATGCACAGATATTTAACACTTAACCCGGTCATAAGTTCCTCAGAAATTCATTTTATTATTTCATCAGCTTTTTTTAACAGCCATTTTTTTTCATTGGCTTTTTCCTTCATAAGCCTTTCCCTGATGCTGCCGGCAGAAGTATAGTCTTCTTTTATCCTGCAATGAACAAGCTTTTTATAATATTTTACAAAACCAACGTAGGAAGGCTTAACAGACCTGTTGATGCGGGTATCCTTTTTTAGAAAATGTTCAAATGAATCTATCATTGCCAGCGACTCTTCTATAAGGTTCAGCTCGAAATATATTTTGAACTTTAAAAACCTTATATCAAAGAACAGCCCGAATTTATCTATCGACATTTTTTTCAGGTCAAGCCTGTTTATAGAGCTTAATGCACCCTCAAAGTTGCCTTCATGAAATGCTATAAGCGCTTCAAAATAAAACCTGATCCCGGTGTTGCCCCTGCCTTCAATTTCTCCGGTATATTTATTAAGGATATATTTTGACCATTCAAAATCACCGGTGTTAATTCCCGAAAGTATAAAATTCCGGAAGAAAGTAAATATCATTTTCACATTACCCGAAGCAAAGGAATCATGTTCTATTTTTTTGTATACCAGGTGTCTTTCATGCAGGTATGTATCATCCCCGTTCTTGATTTTATATGTTATGAAATCAAGCAGGTAAATAAACCCAAGATTAATAATATCCACTTCCCAAAGAGGCGTATCAAAAAGCGAAGCTTTTATATCACGGTAGAATTTTTCATCCCTGTTCCTGTGCAGCAGTATCATTGATAAGTAATGAAGAAGGCGTTTTTTGTAGAACAGGTCTGAGGCGGAGATCTGCTCATACAATCCCTCATAATCAATGTTATTATTCAGCTTTGTAATGATCTTTTTCTTTTCAAGCTCAGCGGTAATGCCTATATTTGTTTTTTGAATATAATTTGCCGCAACCCGCTCAAGGAAGTATAAAGTGTTCAGCTCAAATTGCCGCATACCCGAAACTTCAAACCCGTAGTAATTATCTGAATCAAGATTGAAATTCGCATTTTCCATGTTAATGAGCATTTGATATATTGTGTCCCCTTCGTTAACGTTCATGCGTTCAAGCTCTTTTTCGGTACGTGCAAATTGCGGCTTAAAAATACTGCCCAGCCTTTTTTTCCTTAAGCCCCGCAGCAGGGCATATTTTTTCAGCGAGTTATTGCTCTCGGCAATGTATTCAAGCGATAATTTTATCAGGTTTGAAGAAAGCTTGTTGATCAGCAGGTTATTGTAAGTCCTTCTGCCGTAAACCATTTTAAACAAATTCTGTTTGGTTAAATTTATATCATTAAATGCCGGGTAAAACCCCTTCAGCGCCGTAAATAATTTTGAAGTAGCTTCGCTGGTGTTATAATATGGCGAGTTCACAAATTTCCCGAAAGATCTCATCTCTTGATCGGTGAATGTACGCAGTATTTTTATTATTTGTGAATCTTTCATTGAATGCCTTTCACTATACGAACCAATAAACATTAAAATTGCCCGATTTTTAATAAAAATCAAGGTAATTGCCGGATAAAAACTTTCACTTTAAGGCCAAAAAATCTTTGGATTACGTGTGCACACGCACTATGTTTGTATCCGTGCACGGTTAACGGGCAAAATGATCAAATTGAATTTTTAAGATATGATGAAAGTAAATAAAAAAGCTAAACCGGTCGGTAAAATTTCAGGGAAAAACACAAGAGGATACAGACTGAAGCCCGAAACACACAATATGATTGTAAAGATACAGAACCTGCTTGGCACCGACCAGGATGAAGTAATAGCTTCGGCATGTAATCTTTTGTTCAGCCGGCTGCAGCAAAACAGCAGGACAAAACAAGGGCGCAAAACAATTAAAAAGATAATTAAATAAAAAACAAAATTCATGAAACCAAAAAATATTTACAGGACAGTTATTATCCTGCTGTTATCACTTTCAGCCGGCAGTATTTTTTTTGCGCAGAACATAAACGGTAAGCTTGGAACAGGCGGCCAGTTTATTATCAGGGATACAGCAAATACATATCTTACTTTAAGCCAGTCAAGCGGCGATCTATCATTAAACCGGGGGCTTGTTCTGTTTAATTCTACACAGGCATCGCAGTTCGGAACAATTTTCAAAGGAACAAGCCGCTTCATACATAATTTTTTTCCAACTAGCTCTGCCGGGTTAAATACATTCCTCGGAATAAATTCAGGGAATTTTACTATGAACGGGACAGGCAGCCTTTCAAGCAATAATACAGGCGTTGGGCAAAACAGTCTTTCCGGACTTACAACAGGGTATCAGAATTCTGCTTTCGGCGTTAATTCACTTACAGGCACTACAACCGGTTACAGAAATTCAGCTTTCGGGTATAATTCTATGATTATTAATTCTACCGGTTCAAATAATTCAGCATATGGATACTTGACCCTTAATGCCAATACTACAGGCAACTATAATTCAGCATTCGGGCTTCAATCGCTTATGCTTAATACAGAAGGCAACTGGAATTCAGCTTTCGGAGGTTTTTCGCTTAATTCAAATATTACAGGCATCAGGAATTCAGCCTTCGGCTTTGAAACACTTCTTTCAAACAGTACGGGCAGCTGGAACTCTGCTTTCGGTCTGCAGTCTCTTCAGTTCAATACTACGGGAAATCAAAACTCAGCTTTCGGATATTTTTCTGGCAACGGTATTACAACAGGAAGCAACAATACAACATTGGGATTCAATGCACAGGTGCCTTCCCCAACTTCCGATAACCAGGTGAGGATCGGGAATTCAAATGTTACTTATGCAGGCATACAGGTGCCGTGGACTATCACAAGCGACAGAAGATGGAAGAACAACATCCTGTTATCAAACCTCGGGCTCAATTTCATTTCAAAACTTAACCCGGTTTCATATACCCGTATGAACGATGAAAATCAAAAAACTGAATATGGTTTCATTGCGCAGGAAATTGAAGAAGTTTTAAAGGAATCCGGAATTGAAAACAGCGGAATGCTGACCATAACCGGTGATGGTATGTATGAGCTGAGATACAACGACCTGATTGCACCAATGGTGAAAGCAATACAGGAATTGAAATCTGATAACGATAAATTGTCAGCAGGGCTTTTTGCCGAAAAAAGCAGGAACGAAAATCTTGAAGAACGTTTAGCAAAATATGAACAGATGCAGAACATGCTTTTGAAAAAACTGGAAGAGCTT
>JAANMV010000081.1_pt1 | contig 100024 bp, 67 predicted proteins | sample 7279661 | NCBI WGS metagenome assembly JAANMV01 (sample SAMN14094540, study PRJNA606508) | bioreactor metagenome | isolation source: A lab-scale SPAN reactor treating ammonium-rich wastewater day 121 | place: Ireland: Galway | collected 2017-05-16
GTCATGGTTTCCAAAATCAACGCCGAGTTTCCGATGTTGCTGCCTGCCAATTGCCAGTTTAGTGGTGTGCCGACAACCGTCGAACCGAAATCATAAGGTGTCGTATTCAACACGATGTCCGGTTGAACTGCATTCGACACATCGTACTGCATCAACCGATTTTCATTTGAGTTCTGAGCGAAAGCGACAATCCACAAGTAGCCGTCTACCACACAGACGCCACGAAGCCTTCGATCAGGCAGGGTCGCATGTGGCGGAAGTGTGAATTGCCATATGACCTCACCTGTCGTTGCGTCAATCCAGTAAATGACATCCGCTCCAGTGTTCACTGATGTCGCCCAGATCATTCCATTGTCGTATGCCAAGCTGCGAATCTGATTGCCCGGAGCAGCCATGCTGTCCACAATCGTTCCGTCCGTCTGCAATACTCTGTAGAACCTGTTGGTCGGAAAGTTTCTCCCTACCCAGAAGTATTGGTCTTGGACGCTCAGCCCTCCAGCATTGCTTTGCGCCGGATCCGGAAGTGAATCGACTAGTGCACCTGACACAGGATCGATCTTGAAGATTCGTTGGCGGCTTGCCGCGCCGGATATCGTCCACAAATAGTTGCCGCTCCACGCCAGACCGTCACTCCCGTTGACAGGTGAAAGGACGGTGTCAAGCCGCGCCCCGTCCGTAAGGCTGACCTTGATAAGGCGGTTGGTATTGTTGTCGCCCGTCCAGAACGCCGTGCCGTCAAAGGTAATCATCGTCGTGGAGCTTGACGGAGCAGGGATGTCTCGCACCAGCACTTGAGCAGATGCGCTCGCCGCAAGTGCGGCAATGATGATGAAGGTAGAAAAAGTTGATCTGATTATGTTGCCCATGGGTCCTCCTTGCCCAACTGCTCGAGAGAGCGGTCCTATTTGGCGTTGTTGCATTGTCTTGAGGCTCGCGCTTGCCAATTGATAAGAGTCACAACGGGGACGCCACCCGAAGGCGTCCCCGTTGCATGTTCGATTATGCTGGAATGCTATTCAGCGGGTTCAGTAGATGCAACCACAACATAGAAGCGGAGCGGACTGGCCGCGATTGCGCCTACGTCCGTGAATGAAGCTGTTGCCGTCGAGCCAAGTGAATTGGCCGGAATCAACGGGAATCCAAATTCAGAACCGGCAAACACCTCGTAACTCTGAGCGTTCAACGTCGGCGTCCACGTCAAAATGGCGTCGCCGAGATCGTAGTCGATCGTGATCACAAGATCGATAACAGGTTCTGCTTCGGCCATCGGCGCGTATTCGTCGGCACCGATGTCCGGACTGCCACTCCGAGGATCACCGTCGATATCCACTGTAATCAGCCCAATCGGAGTTGCCAATCCGTCAACTGTCGAGAACAGCGGGTCGATGTGCAAGTCTGTCGCGCTGATGAATCCCGGATCTCCGGCAATACCTACCGGGTCGCGTCCGAAATTCTGCCAGTCTTGGAGAGTGGCAAAGTTTGACGTGCCATCGCGTCCGGTGAACACCGCAGGACCCGTCACATTCAGACAGTTGTAGTCAGAAAGGTCCAGAGTTCCACTGGCTCGCCAGATGCAATAGGCCGTGTTGGTGTCTTGCTCGACCTTGATGATATTGTTCAGCGCGGTTAAATTGCCCGTGCTGACATAGATACCCGCAATCTCGTCGCCGTTCGCGACGTTGTTCATGTGAATGCTGTTGTGAACAACGTACGTGATTCCTGTGCTGTTCCGGACGCCGTAGATTCCCGGGCCGCTCGTCTGGTAGTCGTAGAAGAAGTTATTGTAGATGAACACATCCCCGTTCGTGCCGGCACCCGACCATACGGCCGCGACGTCTGGGGACGTTCCAGTGTTCGTGTGACGGAAATTGTGAATTCGATTGCCGTGCACATAGATCGAGTCGCAACCAGTTGCCACGTACACGCCGTAGCACGATGTGGACGAATAGCCGTGCGGCTGGATGTCATTATGATGCACCTGTGCGTTCAAGGCGTCATCAAGGTAGACGCCGTAGCTCGCGCCGGATATCGAACAGTTCTTCACTTCCAGGCCGCTGACCGTGCCCGTGCCGCCTTCACAGCGAATACCGTAGAAAGCTCCTGTCACCGTGCAGCCGTCGATCGTGTTATTGTTGTTGCCATTGAAATTCAGCTTGACGCCGCGTGTGCCGGTCGTCGTGCTGTCACGGCTTGTGATGCCGCAATTCAAGAGCGTGTTCCACGTGGCACCATTGTTCATTTCAACCGCGATACTCGTCGCATTGGTTGCAACAACGTCGATTCCTTCAAACGTCACGAAGTCCGCTCCGTCGAAGTAGATTACTCGTGTCGCGGCCCCGTTCGTCAGGACGACGACGTCACGCGCCGCGCCGACGTGCTCGCGGAAAATCACGCGATCCACAAAATTCGCGCCCGTAATCTCGGTCAGGATGATGTTCTCGTTGTATGTGCCGTCATAAACTTCAAACACAACTTCACCGTCAATGCCACGCAGGTTCAATGCTGCGACCGCATCACTGAACGTCGTGAAGTCGTTGTTGCCGCCGCCCAGATCATACGTGCCGGACATCGGAGGTCCTACGACTGTCACGTTGGTAACGGCGCTGTCGTTGTCGGCATACAGGTCTGTCGCGAGAAACGACTGAACTTCAAGTTGACCCACTTCATAGTCGCTCACCGGTGGCGTCCAGCCAATCGCTACGGTATCGCGCTCTCCTGCTGCCAACGTCACCAGAACTTCAGTCTGCTGCACGCCATTATAGTACAACCGAACGGGCACGTTGGTTTCTGAACTGGTGCCAAAGTTCTGAATGTCCGCGTTCACACTCGTCGGAACGCCACCGACATAACTTGCAGTCATGCCGACAAATCCGTAAACGCCGTAGTCGTGCGCCAGCGAGCTGTACTCGTATTCGTCCGCGCCGATATCCGGCGGGCTGCCGCGTAAGTCACCGTCAATGTCATGCGTCACCAACCCGACAGTCTGGCCCGTGCCATCACAGAGCGCAAACGTCGGAGCAATGTGCAGGTTCATTACGTCAATGAATCCCGGATCTCCCTGCACCGAGTTGCCATCCTGACCCGTTGCAGTAAACCAGTCCGTCAATGAGAATCTGTTGCTGCCGCTGAAGCCGACGTTGTAGCCGATGCCGGTACCGAAAACGCAATTGTTGTTGCTCGCCAGCGTGCCGCCCGCGAGATAAATTGACCAACACTCTTCGGTCGGAACATCAAGCTGCAGAATGTTGTTATATAGCGTGCTTCCCGTCGACGCGCCGGTCATATAGAACGCGTAGATGTTGGCAGTCGTCGCGACGCTGTTGATGCGGACGCTGTTATTGTAGAACGCTGAACCGCCGCCGGCCGCTCGCAATCCGTAAACTGCTCCACCCGTGATCTGGTAATCATAGATGAAGTTGTTGTACGATGTGTGCATACCGCCGGTTCCCGTGCTTACATAGACACCATTGGAAATGGTGTTCGCCCGGAAATTGTGGATCGTGTTTGCGTATGAATACGCCGTGTGACCAGAGTTCTGAGTCGTTGCATACACGCCGTAGATTTCCGTCGCCGCACTTGCCCAGCCCGGCTGCAGGTCGCAGTGGTGAACACTGCTGCCGTCCTGACGTTCCAGGTAGACGCAGTACTTGCCTTCCGTGACCGAGCTATAACGTAACTCATTGTTCACGTCTGCGGTCGTTGAGGTGCCTGTAAAGCGTGCCCCATAGTATGAACCGGAAATCGTGACATATTCGATTACGTTGTAGTCGTTCCCGCCGCCCAGAATGTAGACACCGTAGTTTGTCGTACCGGCCACGCTCGCGCCAGTAATCGAACAGTTCCGTACCGTGTTGTAGTCCGCATCGTTGGTGATCTCGACCACGCGACCCGTGCCGGTGCAAATCAAGTCGATATTGTCAAAAGTCACGTAATCCGCGCCGTTGAAGCGAAGCGTCGGACTTGCGCCGGAAATTTCCGGCGGCGTCAACGCGGCACCCGCTTGCACGAATGTGATTGTGTTCACGGCTGACGCACCGTTGATTGCCGGAATGGCAACGGACTCGTTGTACGTATTGCTGAACACGTTAAACGTCACGGGACCGCTGATACCCCGCAGCACGAGGTCCGCAACCGCCGCGCCGAACGTTGCATAATCGTTGTTGCCGCCACCCAGATCGTAGGAGCCGGACATCGGAGGCCGGATTACCGTCACGGCCGCGAACACGCTGTCATTGCCCGGATCTGAATCGCCGGCAAGAAAGCTCTGTGCTTCAAGATTCCCCGAGCTCGGTGCGGCGGGCGTCGTCCATGAGAACTGAATCGTGTCGACTTCTTCAGCCGCGAGTGAGACGAGCAGTTCGTCAACCTGCGTATCAGCATAGAAGAGTCGAATCGGGACGTTTGTTTGCGCCGCACTGCCGCGATTCTGTACGCGGACGTTGATCGGCGTGACCGTGTTCTCAGGATAGAGCGGCGTGACACCCAGCAGTTCCAGCACGGCATAATCGTTCGGAGGCAGAACGGCATTATACTCGTCCGCACCGATGTCAGGCGTTGCCGTACGGGTTTGATTGTCGATGTCGTACGTGATGCCGCCAATCGGCGTTCCCCGATTGCTGACGAGTGAGAAGGAGTCCTGAATATGCAAGTCGGTTCCGCTGACAAATCCCGGGTTGCCTTCCACACCATAGTCCTCGAACACCGTACCCGCCTGCAGCGCAGCGATCGTGGCATACTCTTCCGTACCGACGTCGAAAATCTGGAAGTTTGCTCCGCCGCCCAGGTTGTAGTAAGCGTTGTAGTCTAATTCCTGCGGATAGTTCGCCGACCCGCTTAACAGTGCGTAGTACACGTCTGTTTGCGTCGTGGTTTCACCCAGCACGAAGATGTTATTGCGGATGTTGCTGACGTGTCCGCTGGCCGACTTGTAGTAGGCGCGCACGGTGCCGGTCCCCGCCAGATCGCCAACGAGCATGCTGTTGAAGTAGTAGTTCAGCGTACCGTTTTGGCCATAAACTCCTTGCAGACTGCCCGTTCCCGAAGTCGTGGCGTCATAGAGGAAGTTATTGTTGAAGTTGATCGTTGTGCCTGCGCCCATGTTCGCACGCAGGAAACCGATCGTTCCGGTTCCGACGATGTTGTGCAGCTTGTTGCGATAGATGTGAATCGTTGCGCCCGTGGCCGAGGCCGCAGCCTCAATCACGTAGCGCGATGCTCCGCCGCCGTTGGCCTGAAAATCACAATCCCTGACAATCAAACCGTCGCAGTCGTCGACTTGCAATCCGACGATGCAGTCTACGGTAGAGCAGTTCTCAATAATGATACCGGTGCTGAAGGGTGTCGAGCCGGATGTCAAATAAATGCACTCTATGCCCTTGCGGCAGTCAAGATTCGAGAACCTGTTGTTGTTATTCCCATTTCCAAACAGACGAATGGCATGCGACACTGTGCTTGCCATGTGCGATTCGAGAATACAGTTCTGGAAGACGTTCTCAGTCGAACCCGTCTGAATCTGAAGACAGTTATCCGTTTCCACGCTTGCCCAGATATCGATGCCGTCCCACGTGAGGTAGCTTGCGCCATTCAATAGGACCACCGGAATCGACGATGTCGTTGCGGACGAGTCCAGAATGCGCGCCGTGCCTGAATAGTCGAAGAACGTCACGCGATTCGTCGCGTCCGCTCCCGGAATCGCGCCGATGAACGAAATGCGTTCTTCGTAGTCGGTCCCGTACACATTGAAGGTAACCGGTGCGGCGACGCCATTGCCATAGAGCGCCGCGACCGCTTCTGTGAAATTCGCGTAATTATTGTTGCCGCCGCCGATGTCGTACGTCCCCGCAAGCGGCGCACCGATAACCGTGAACATCCAGACCGAACTGTGCGTCTCACCGTAAATATTCCGCGTGACTACCTTCCAGTAGTATGCCGCATCGTTCAGCAGGTTGCTCGGCGGATCGTACATAGTCGTTGCCGCAACATTTGTCAGCTTGCGAGCGGCCGGTTCATTGTTGTTAACTGAGTCCTGCGATAGCGCGAGATAGAGATCTAATGTGACGGTGCCTATCCCGTTCGCCCACTCGAGATTCGTATTGGCGGCTACTCCAACCGCGTTGTTGGCAGGCGACGGCGTGGTCGCTTCGTTCGGCGGTGCCAGCAATTCCGGGCCGGTCACGTCATCGATGAAAACTTGATTACCGCCGTCTCCTTCGTCCCGATGCACAAACGCCACGTAGATATCCTGCCCGACGTAGGGAGCGAGACTGTAAAAGAAATTCATGTACACATTCTGGAATGCGCCGCCATCACCGCACTTGTATTGTGCGAGGGTCGTCGTAAAACTCGACGGAAGCGAGTCCGTCGTGCTTAATCGGACGTAGAGCGAGTCGTTGTCTACAATGAAGTTAAACAATGTCCGTGCCCAGAACGAAAACTGGTCGGTTCCGCTGTTCACCCGAAGCTTCGGGGTGATCAACCAGCGCTCTGATACCAGACCGCCCGCCACGTCTTCTTCCGCGACCGATGCTTTACCAGTTCCGGAATTCGTGTTGCCAGTCGTCCGGAGCCAGGTATTCACACCATCTCCGGTTTCAAAACTCTGCCAGGCTACGGGCGGAAACCTCGTTCCGTCGAAGCTCTCGTTCAGATCGACTGCCCACGCCGACGCTGCAAAGCATGTTAGAAACGTCAAGGTCAACAGTAGTTTGATTCGATCCATCATTGCCTCCTTATCGAACTATTCTTGGGACGCGGAATTCCGGCCCCTTACGATTTCACAATTTCTCGCCGTTTTCCCGGGAAGGTCGCGGCTGTACACCATGTCAGTTTATTAATATATTGTCTTAATCGGGTGAAATCAACCAGAGGGAGGGGGCAAGAGTATTCGCACTAAAATCATCTATTCTATACAAAAATGTCTAATATACTGTTTTTTAGAAATGTCGAAACTGTTCGCCGGTGTGGCATAAACGCTTCACTAAAAATAGAACTTGCATCAGTCGGAATGCCTCTGTAAACTTAGTGTTACAGCATTGCTCAACGGTCGCCAATTTTGTTCTTAGGATGTTCGCTACTTCATGAGATACTCCATAGCATTAAACAACACCATGCTCGCCTGCGTTTTCACGTTGTGTTTCGCAAGTCAGGTTGCGTCAGGCACTTCTGATAAGATCAGTCCGCAACTTGCCGAACTCTGGAAACACTCTGGCGATTCGGAAGTCACTGTTATTGCTTACCTGCACGATCGCGCGGAAATCGCTTCGCTGGATCAGTGGCTGACTAAATCCCGAGCCACGCGGCAGTTGCGTCATCAACTTGTGATTGAAGAACTGCAGAGAGTTGCCCGAGAGTCGCAAGCCCGGCTCCAGACAGAACTCGAAGCTCTGCGACAACAAGGGAGTATCGCCGGTTTTACGCCCTACTGGATTGTGAATGCCATCGTCATTCGCGGCGATTCAAGTGCCGTTTCCTGGCTCGCACACCAGCCTGAAGTTGAGTGGGTGGAAGAGAGTTTTAGAGGTGAGTTGATTGAGCCTGTGGATCGTTCGTTTGTTTCGCACGCACTTGACGAAAACCACGGTGTTCCGACTGGAATTCGAGCAATCGGTGCTCCGCGAGTATGGTACGAGTTAGGTTTCACCGGTGCCGGAAGAATCGTTGGCAATATTGACACTGGTGTGGACGGTGCGCATCCCGCTTTGGCAACACGCTGGCGCGGGACCACAGCCCCGGATGCTGAGTGCTGGCTGGACGTCGTTGGCAATACGACATTTCCTCATGATAATAGTTCTAATGGCGGTCACGGCACACATGTGATGGGAACGATTTGCGGCAACTCTACGACCAGCAACGACTCGGTTGGAGTTGCACCGCAAGCACAGTGGATTGCCTGCAACGGTATCAATCAGCAAAGCGGCGGAGGATTCAACAACGATGTCCTGGACGCATTCCAGTGGCTCTCCGACCCTGACGGCAACAGCGTCACGGTGGATGACGTTCCGGACGTAGTGCAGAACTCGTGGGGAGTGGACGGTCGATTCAGCGGTTACACGGATTGCTTCCAACTTTGGAATGACGCGATCGTGAATTGTGAAGCGGCAGGTGTCGTCGTCACCTTCTCGGCGGGAAATGAGGGTTCAAGCCCGCGAACTCTGCGCAGTCCTGCGACTATACAACTGGATTCTGTAACAGTCTTTTCGATTGGCGCGGTTAACTCAAATTCCGACACAATCCCTCCCTATACCGTTGCCTCGTTTTCCAGTCGTGGCCCGACCGATTGCCCGCCGTTTCTGGCCATCAAACCGGAAGTCTGCGCACCCGGCGTGGATGTTTATTCTTCCTACCCGGGCAACAATTACATTCGATTGAGCGGCACATCCATGGCCGGACCGCATGTTGCCGGAATTGTCGCCCTGATGCGTGAGGCGAATCCCAACGCTGAAGTGCGCGAAATCAAGTCCATACTGATGCGTACTGCTCATGACTACGGCACCGAAGGAGAGGATAATGACTACGGCTTCGGCTTCGTCGACGCCTACGAAGCGGTGCTGGCCATCTCACTCAATCGCGCCATCGTCAGCGGTATCGTTCGCGATGCAGTAACCGAGGCAGCAATTCCAAACGCTTTGGTTCGTGCGGGAACTCGCCAGCGTGTGACAAATGCCGACGGCGAGTATGCCTTATCTCTGCCCGGTGACTCTACCTGGCAGCTCATCTGCAGCCGCTACGGCTACGCCGCCGAAACGCTCGAAGTGACAGTCGCTGCCGCGGAAACACTTATCGTTGACTTTGCCCTCACTCCGGTGCCGCAAGGCAGAATCTCAGGAACGCTTACCGCCGGTGAAGCCGTTCCCGTTCGAGGCGCCACGATCGCATTTCCCGGTCTTCCACTTGTCCCTCTGAATTCCAATAGTGAGGGCCGATTTCTGGTTGACCTGCCCGGAGACTCGTCGTATACATTGCTCATAACCTACGATGGTGCGGTTGCCGAAACGACCGTCGCTCTGCCTACTGGCGAAGAGGTCATTCTGAATATTCAATTGCAGTCCGCCAAATCACTGGCACAGGGGCCGGACAGCTACGGATACCGTGCGTTCGATCAGCTCGATTCCTTGATTCCGCCGACGTATGACTGGATTGAGATTGCGCCCTCACGGTTCGGGGCTGGAACACTCTTGACTCTGGAAAATCGAGATTCTTCGGCCTACATTGCCATGCCTTTTCCGTTCCGCTATTACGGACAAGTCTATGACTCTCTGACCATCAATGAGAACGGTTGGGTCGCTGCAGGAATTTCACACGACCACTCCTATTTCAACTTCCAGATTCCGGGTGCTTCCGGACCAGCGGCAGGCATCTCGCTTTTCTGGGATAACCTGCAGTGGGTCCCCGACAGCTCGGAACTTTGCTACTATTACAGTGCAGAGCTCGATCGAGTGATTATTGAATATCTCGACTTCCGATTCCTGCCCGGCGGTGCGGGCCGTATCAATTGTCAACTCCAAATCCTGAATCCCGAGTCCTGGGTCACTCCCACCGGAGATGCGGACATTCTGATGCTCTATGAGCGTGTCGATGTTCCGAACTCATCTTCGATTGGAATTGAGAACGCGTCCGAGACTGTCGGGATTCAGTGTCTCTACAACGGAAGCTATGGTAGTCGCACGTGGAGCGTTCGTCCGCCGTGGGCCGTTCTGTTCACCACCCGACTTGAACCGTATCCGTCAGCCGCTCCGGAACACAGCTCTATTCCGCAACACTTCGATGTCTCAGACGTTTTCCCGAACCCCTTCAACGCATCTGCTGAGTTGACTGTCTCGATCGCGCAGAATTCCCGCCTTGAAGTCTCCGTCTACAACGTCTTAGGCCGCAAAGTGGAAACACTGCTCAACAAACCTGTCGGGGCGGGCGAGCACCGCGTGCTGTGGTCCCCAGCGAGCAGTCCATCCGGTCTCTACTTTTTCAGGATTCAGTCGGGCCGGGAAATCGCAGTCAAAAAAGCAATTCTCTTGAAGTAACTCCTATTCCATACTCCTTCAACTCCCACCTCTCCTTGTCTGGCGCGACTCTGCGGCCAATTCATGGAGCCGCTTCATAAACTCAAACCTTTAGGTGCTCAAAATGAGAACCGCTCTACTCGTTGCTTTGATTGTCGTTCTTGCTTCCGCAGCTCTCGCAGACGCCAAGCGTGAATACAAGACTACTGCTACCATCGGGAAGCTCGGCAGCAATACGTCAACTTCCAACAGTTTATATTCCGTGGATAAACATAACGCCGAGTCCACCGTGCAGTGGACCGGCGGCTTTATGAAAACCATGACGCGCGGCAAGGCCGTTGAGTCCTCGGTCATCACTCGCCTCGATCGGGACTCTGTGTGGACGCTCGACCGTGCTAAGAAGACCTATTCCGTGATGTCTTTGGCAGAATACCGTGAGCAGCTGAAGCGCGGCATGGCGGAAGCGGAACAGGCGGAACCGGAAGAAGACGAACCTGACTCGCTTGCGACAGAAGACATGTATGAATGGACCGTTGAAGATCTCTCGGACACAAACCCGAAGGAAATCGGCGGCTGGACATGCCGGAACGCTCACGTGGTGGCGACGGGCATAAATAAGCAAGATCCAAATGATAAAGTCATCATCACTGTGAATGCGTGGAACAGTGAAGCCGTTCCGGGTGCAGATGAAATCTTGGCATACTCGCAGCGCTATCTCACGGCGCTTGGGTTGAACGACCTTGCTTTGACGGAAGGCCTGCTCAGTGCCACGTATCTCTATGCAAACAGGATGTCGGAAGTGTTTGAGAAGGCTAAAGAGGCTCGCGGAGAGCCGGTTCAGACGCTCGTCAAAGTCGAGCACAACCGACTCAAGGGTAAGAGTCTTGGCGAGGTTGCGAAGGAAGGTGCCGCCGATGAGCTTGCACAGAAGATGCCCTTCGGTCTCGGCAAGAAGAAGAAGCAGGACGAGAAGCCTGAATACGTGCTGAAAACCATCTACAGCTTTGAGCAGACACTGCTCTCCGCCAATACTGACGCCATTGAGGCTTCCAAGTTTGATGTGCCTGACGGCTACAAGCTTAAGAAGTGAGACCTGACCGCGATGTCCACTGAACTTACGTCCATTGTTACACACGACGACTTCGACGGAGTTGCGGGCGCATCGCTGTTGTCGTGGGGTTTTGACATCGTGGACATCCGTTTTGCCGGACCGATCACCATTGCCAAGGCCGAGATCCCGATCTCCATGGAGGACATTGTCTGCGATCTCCCTTATCCCCTTCAGTGCGGAATGTGGTTTGATCACCATGCGGGGAACCTCGAGGAACTCAAATTACGGCGGATTGATCCCGCGACTATCCCCGGTCGCTTTGCCGAAGCACCCTCATGCGTGCGTGTCATCTACGACTATTTTGCGGAACAGGATGAACTGCCTGTCGATTACACCGAGCTTGCCGATGCTGCAGACCTGATTGACAGCTTCGCGTTTGCCTCGCTTGAAGATTGGCGTGCAGACGCGCCGGGCAGCCGCATTGACCGCGCCATCAAAGCGCCGTCTTCCTCGCGGTTCGAGCATGCCGAGTTTCTGCGCTCTCTGGTCTTTGATCTGCGGGACTTGCCTATCAGTGAGGTAGCGGATCAGCCGCTGATTCGGGAGCGTGCCCGCAAGTACGGCGAGCTTGAGGTCCGCATGCTTGACCATATACAGAATTATCGAGTGCTGCTTCCCGAAGATACCAACGGAGAACTTTATGTAGTGGATTTGTCGGCCTTCCTGCAGCCCGCACGTATCGACAAGAAACTCATCGGACTGGTGGACCCCAAAGCAAAGTGCTACGTCGAACTGAAACCTGTCTTTCAGCATGGTCGCAAGACGAACAGACTTGCGGTCGGCATCTCGCTCGCTCTATCTATGCAGCAAAGTCCTCACTCCAAAGATGTCGGTGAGATTATGCGCGTGCTCAATCTGGGGGATGGGCATAAAGGCGCCGCTGCCGGCGTGCTCGAATGCTCGTCGGGACACGAACTGGTGCGAGCGCGCAGCGAGTTGCCCCACAAGATCTTTGAACTTTGGAGAACGATGTAAGAGGAAGCCCGCGACACCCGCGGGCTTCTTGCTTAGTGATTCCCGGCTCTGAGTCAGTCAAGTCCTCAGAGCGTTTCTGAATCGCAAACATTAGTGACCCATATACTGACCATATCGGTTTGCGGTAGGTCGCTACTATTCGCTTGAAAGAGGCATTATTCGATGGCTTGAGCTGTTTACTCGATTCCGGTCATTACAAAGAAAGTTAAGTTATTGATTTTATTTCGTCTCGGAAATTGCAGTGTGCAAGATACTTTGCAGGTAATCTTTGCAATCCGTCAGACTTCACGTGACTTTCAGTCGTCTCGTGACTATATTTCTGAACTGTGTGTGACTCACGTCTGCGTGAGTTCTTATGAATGACATTGAAGCAAAGTAGACTGAAGGTGAGAAATCCTTCAAGCCTGAGACTAATTATTCGAGGAGAGCATGAACATGATTAAAAACAAATGGTTGTGGACTGGTGTCCTAACTTGCGTCTGTATCGCTGTCGCGATGTCGGCGTACGCAACTCTGTCCAGAAGTTCGAACAGCTTGGCCAAGCGCGATGTGGCTCAGAGCGTTGCGGTGGCAAAGGCTCCCGGAATCAGCGAAACAGCGATCCCCGTTCAAGGTGACGCTGCTGCAGAAACGGGCAAGGTTCAGAGCAATCCCTTCGCGGGTCGCATGAATCGTGAGCTGAGCACTGGCCAGTCGGTATCGGAGTTTCTGGCGGAGCACCGCGCGGTCTCCACGAATGAGACTTCGAACTTGTTGCCCGGCATCGCCGATGAGTTCCGCGAAGAGAACAATCCGCTCGACGTCGTTTGCACGATTATCCAAGGCGCCACGGCCGCTTCGGGTTTCGTGAATGCGTCTGCCGGCTTTGAGTTCTCCGGCTGGATCAACCCGGGTCCCTCATGCCCCGGCGATCCGGATTATCCCTACCGTGTGGACTCCGTCCGCTTTCAGGTTGCCAATTCGGCTGCCTTCGGAATCACGGGTGCAAACGGTGCTGGTACAGCCGTATATCGTGTAAATCTCTACGGCACCTCAAACTGCTCCGCGGACTCCTGCGCAAATCCCGGAAACAATCTCGTCAGCTCACAGTTGGTTTCCTATACAACGACGAACGCTGCCGGACAATTGGCAACCTTGACGGTTCCAATGAATACTTGTGTGAATGGGCCCTTCTTCGTTTCAATCGAATACGTAAGCTGGACGGGTCCCGGTGATAACGGCGGCGCCGGTGGTGCCTTCCGCTCGCTTTGGCCGTCATTGCTGTGGAATAGTGCAGCACGACCGCTGTGCGAACAGTGGGTGTTCAATGGCTGCACATGGACGGACCATAGCAGCTTCTTCTCGGCTCCGGCCAATGGTTTCTATCTGATTACCGTCTATGGCGAATCCAATGTCGGCTGTACGCCTGTCACCTGCACGACCGAACAGGTATGCGATGTGACCTGCCCGGGCGGCTCGACCCCTGAAGGCGAACCGACGTGCGGTACGAACTATGTAGACGTCACCAACGGTGGCTGTTTTGCCGCCGCAGAAAACTTCGGTTCGATTGACTGCGGTGAGACTATCTGCGGTACCTCGGGTACCTTCACCGTCGGAGGTGTAAATAGCTCTGATGATGACTTCTTCGAGTTCACGGTCACACAAACGTCGGACGTATCCTTCAGCGTGACCGCCGAGTTCTGCGTGTTGATTGCAATCTTCCAAGCCGGCCCCGCTGGCCTCGAATGTGACGAAGCCATCGTGCTCGGAAGTGCGATCGAGCAGGCCTGCTCGACGGTGACCCTTACAGGCCGTCTCGAACCCGGCACCTACTACGCTTACGTTTCCACCGCGTTCTTGACCGGTGTAACCTGCGGCGCACAGTATACGGCAACGCTGACCTGCAACCTCGTAACCTGTATTCCCGACTACACCGCGACCGTTTCCTGTGCTGGCTCTACTCCGGCCATCGTAGGTACGACGATCGGCGCCGGTGACCCCTGCGCGATTGGCAATGAAGGTGAATTGTGGGAACTCAATATCACTACCGCAGGTACCTACAACTTCAAGGGCTGCGATGGCCCGCAGGCCTACGACCAGCGCTTGTATCTCTTTGACGAAGCAAACTGCTGTGTTGCCTTTTCTGCGGAAGATGATGACCAGTGCGGAACCGTCGGCGGCTTGTCTTTTATTCGCTGCGTGGACCTCACACCTGGCACCTACTTCCTGCTGGTAACGGGCTATGCTCCTGGTGATGTTGGACAGTATTCAATAGCAGTGTCCTGCTGTCAGCCCTGCCCGATTACGTGCAATGACAACGAAGCCGAGACGGATTGCGGCCCCGGTTTTGTCGGCACGAACGAAGGCTGTAACGCCGTCCCGCCGTCATTCGAAACGATTTCCTGCGGCGATACGAAGTGCGGTTCGTGGGGTTACTACACGCGTAATGACTCGACCTTCCGCGACCTTGACTGGTACAAGATTACTCTGACTGGCGATTTCCGTATTACGGCGACCGCGCAGGGCGAACTGCCCAACAGTCTCTGGATCACCACCGACTGTCCGGCAACGACGATTTCGTTCAGTTCGGCCTTTGAGTGCAGCACTCATACCGTCTCTGCGTGCTTGTCGGCAGGCGACTACTACATTATCTCCGCGCCACTCCAGGGCCTTACCGAAGCTCCCTGTGGATCGAAGTATACGCTTTCAGTCGCGTGTGAGCCGTGCGTAGTCTTGAATGATTGCCCGGGAGAGTCCGCCTTCAGTCAGCCGGTCACCGTTCCGACGGGTGATTGGACGTTCGGCGTCTCTGACGTCTTGGGCACACTCAAGCGTTATGACAGCTTCACTTTGCCGGCGGGAGTGAATGGTTTCGATGCCATTAACTTCTGGGGTATCACGACGCAAGCTGCAAACTTCAATCTCTGTGACGAAAACCCGATGACCTTCTCAATTCAGGTATGGTCGGATCTCGCTGGAGCGCCGGACATTGCTGCCGGTCCGGTCTGCGACATCACCACCTCGCTGAATGGTGACCCGTCAGGTTTGATCTACCTCGACGTGTACGAGGCATTTGCGTACACCTACAACTGGCCGGCAGGAACGTGCTGCGAATTGACCAGCGGTTGGATTAGCATTCAGGGCACCTCGGTTGGAAGTCCTGATGACTGCCGCTTCCTGTGGGGCAGCAGCGGAGACAGCGACGAAGGCTCATCGCTTCTCTATACCGCCGGTGTGCCGCAGACGCCTGAAACATTTGATCTGGCCTTCTGCCTGAGTCCTTGTCCGCAGCCCTGCGACCCGATCGGAAACTTGATGATCTACCTCGCTCCGGGCAATGGCGGCGCCAAGTTGTTCTTCACGGCTCCGCAGGATGCCAACTATTTGATCTACAGCACGACCATCCCGAACTCCGATGGTGACCCCGATGGTGGTTCCGATCCCGACTATCTGCTCGAAGATACCGTCTTCCGGACGGCCGGCGATGCAGAGTGGGTTGCTCCGGTAGGCTTCGCGAACTACAAGAAGTTCGTCGTCGTCGCCGACTGCAACTAACGCACTTCTCGACGAATGAAAAGACGGGGCGCCCTTCTGGGGCGCCCCGTTTCTATGTCTGTCACTCCTGTTTCGCACTCTATGAACGCATCTTATCTGCCGCTGTCCAAGCTCTTCCACGCCTTTTTAATTGCGGCAAAACTGTGTTCCTGAACGATCAGCTCCCGACCGGATCGTGCCAGCTGCTCTCGTCTGCTATCATTGTTCAGCAATCCCAGAATGGCCTTTGCATATTCTGCCGGATTGTCGCCGTCCATGATTAGCTCCCCGGTCTCCCCCGTCCGCACAACTTCCGCCATGTCGCCCGCATCGCTCGTCACCGGAACCGCTCCCGCCGACATCGCTTCCATGGTCGCGCACGAAAGTCCTTCCGAGATGGAATTCAACAAATAGACCTTGGCCCTTCGGTCAAAACTCAAAACATCATCCGTGTGGCCGATCATCTCTATATGATCACGAACGCGCGAGTTCGCCACCCAACTCAGCACCTCGTCGCGCAAGTGTCCGTCTCCGATCCACACAAACTTCGCATCCGGCTTTTGCTCAAGCACTGCTTCAAGTATCTTCACGGTCAGTTCCGGCCGCTTTCGCTTTTGCAGATTCGCAATCACCAGCACATCGATATCCCGCACACGTCCATCGGGACAGTAGACTTCAGGGTTCACGGCGCTGTGGATGTTCACGATCCGCCGTTCAGGTACTCCCATCTTGAGCAAAAAGTCCCGGGCACGGCAACCCGGGACAAACAGCCGATCACAATACCTGAACGCAATTTTGCGCACCCGGTTCTCGATCCATTTCGGGTTCGACAGTCTGCGCACGACGCGGTTCACCATCACGTGCGGACGGTCTGCAAAATCCAAGTCGAGCTGACCCGCGATTAAATGCAGGTCCAGCTTCTTGCCGAAGAATTTCGCTGGCGGATAGGCCAATAATAAGTGCGGCACCGCATTATACACCATCACCCGCTCAACTTGCTTGCGGGAAATTTCGCGCCACAAGACTAACTCACGGGAGATCAGTCGCCCCGTTAACCTATGCAGCCAGCGCGGCGGAACAACCCAGCGGACTCGTTCCATCTGCGGGCCGATTCGATCCGAGACAAACGTAATCTCCAAGTCCGGCAGCGCCTCGAGCAGCGGCGGAAGTTTGGCCTTCAACAGGTTGTTGTTCAGCGTCGTAGTGATCAGCCAATGCCGCAAAGACTTCCGTCCTGTCGCTTAATCGTAGACGATAACGCCGCGCGCTTCAAGCCGCGGTATCCAATAGAAACGCGAACTGTCTGAAAGCGGATTATTCTGCACGTAGACCTGATCGAATTGCCCAAGCCCGCTATTCTGGTCGAGGGGTCTGAGATCTGCAATCTGGTTATTCGACAGCACGACATAACTCATGCTTGTCATTTGTGATAGTGCGGAGACGCTTGTAATCTGGTTCGCTCCGAGACGCAGGCTGTCCACGTTTGATAGCCCGCTCAACATGGTCACGTCTGTAATCTGATTGTCTGACAACAAAAGCGAAGTCAGGTTAGTCAGATTTCTCAGCGGCTCCACATTCGATACTGCATTCAATGACAGTTCGAGATACTCCAGTCCCGTCAAACCTCGCAACGGCTCTACGTCCGCGATATTGCACTGCCACGCCGACAAGCGCCGCAGGAATCTTGTTTGGCTCAGCGCGCTGATATCGGTTACCGGCGTGTTGTGGATATCCAGTTCACGGAGATTCGCGGTGTTCTGCAGCGGCGACAGGTCGCTGATCGGAGAGTTTGCAGTCGTCAACACCTGCATTTGCGGCAAGTCGCGGATGAACTCAATGTCTTCAAACGCATTCCCGTCCATATACAGCGATCTCAACCCCTGACAACTTCGCAGCGGCTCCCCGCTGGTTGCACCGGTGTACGAAACATTCAAATAGCTCATGACCGTCAGCGTAGACAGTGGACTGAGATCCGCAGCGTTGTTTCCGCCGATTGACACGTAACGAATCGTCACCAATGATCCGAGTGGACCCCAATCAGAAATCTGATTGTTATCCAATAGTATTGAGTCGAGTTCAGTTAATTCCGCCAACGGAGCGATCGTCTCAATCAGATTATATCGTAGATTGAGATAGTTGAGCGAGCGCAGCCGCTCAATTCCCTCAAGATTCCGGATTCCCCACTCTTGGCCGTTAAGTCTTTGCAAACCTTCCACGTCACCAAGTGTCAGATCACCAGTCGGCTTCTGTAAAGCGGCGCGGATCGCACCCTCCAGCGCGGAGTCCGCGAAACTCACAACCTGATCCAGCCGTCCAACCCCGCTCTTATCCTTGTCGCAGCTCCAGATAACAAGCGCCATTGCCGCCAAAGCCCAAATGATTGCACGCATAGTTCCCTCCTCGCGGCTTATCATTCCCAATTTACAACAGATGCGCCGGAAAGTCAAAACCCCCGGTGGGGAGCGGCCACCGGGGGTCTTTCACTTCAGGGAGATCGGAGTCCCTTACTTCAACAGCATCATCTTCCGGATGTCCGTGAACTGCTCAGTTTCGAGTCGGTAGAAATACATGCCGCTCGGCAGCGTGGTCGCATCGAAGTTCACTGAATAACGACCCGCTTGCTGTGAACCCTTGACCAATGTCGCCACTTGGCGACCCAAAAGGTCAAACACTGCCAGATTCACATTTGCCGCTTGCGCGAGGTCATAGCTAATCTGCGTGCTTGGGTTAAACGGATTTGGGAAGTTCTGATGCAGAGCAAACTCAACGACGACTGCGTTCAACGGCTCTACAAGGCTCTCGACCTCACCGGCGACGACGCGATTGCCGCGCATATCAATCGTAATCAGGCTGTAGCGATACGTCTGGCCGGCAGTGACGTCGTGGTCAACGAATTGATAACTGCGCTGACGCGCACTCGTTCCCGCACCGTCCACCAAGTCGCCGGCGCGACGCCAACCGCTGCCTTCCCAGCGCTGAACTTCAAATGCGTCATTCTCATTCTCTGTCGCGGTAGTCCAGCTCAGGACAACTCGTCCGTTCTGACCGTTTGCCGTGAACGACAGCAGTTCAACCGGCAACTGGAAGTCCTCGAGGATATAGTCTTCCGTTTCGCCCAGCACGTCATCCACGAATACTTGTGCCGAACTACAATTCAGATACTGACCATTACGGGAGGGAATCTCGCCCCCGGCAGACAGTAACCTGAACCGGAAGTGTCCGTCGTAACGACCCATATCCAGCACACCCGGATCAAGGAAGCAGAATCGTTGCGTGAAGGTCATGTTCGGCCCCCCTGGGAACACCATCTCCCCGGGGATAATACACTCGCTGATCTCGTCTCCCTCTTCCGGACTCAATATGTCATCAAAGTCGCAGTCGAGGTTTCCGTCTTTCCAACCCCATACGAACAGCGGCGTGCCTTGCACGTACGCCGGACCCGTCGTGATAGTCACATCCACGCAAACTTCATCCCCCGGCATCCATGCGCCGTCAGGATGATTTCCCGGCACGAAGAAAATTCCGTCGTCACAGGCATCGAAGTCCGGCAACAGCGGCGACAACTCATGCGTTACACACTCGCCCAGCCAGGCGACTTGATTCTCTGCTGAATACACGGCATTAGCAGGACCACCGCTCTCTGGAGTATACGTCGGATAGCAAGGTTCCTCTTGACCCGTCAAAGACGGTAAATCGCCCAAGTCATACCCATCCGGACTTGGCGGAATCTGGCGACAGCTCATGTAGACGACAAGTTTGGACGACCAGACTTCCGTTGCCCACGCGCACGTCGTTGACATGGCGTCAAGGTCCAGCCAAAGGTCAATCTGACCGTCATCCAGGAAGTTCGTCGGAATCCACAGCCGCGTCTCAGAGACAGATAGATTGCTTCCGGGTGTGGCATCCCAGTTCAGGATGCCGAGCGAACCATCGCCTTCAATCGCACTCAAATAGTCCCACTGACAGTAGGAAGCATCGCGTGCCGGATTTCCCTGACCTTCACCTTGATTATAGTCAACCTCATAAGCACAGACCACCACGAACGCCGAGTCAATCGTGTAATCGGCACATGTGTTTCCTTCTAACGCGAAGAAGTGAGTCCAGCCGAAATCCTGATTATACCAGTTATAGTATCCGAATCCACGCCATTCGGATTCCGGATTCGCAGACTCGTCCTGGCAAGGAACACCATCCATCTGCCACGGACCGCTGTAGTTCGGCTCACTCGAACTCGCGTCAACGGTCTCAACGAAGACGATGCTATTCCCTTCATACGTGAATCCGTCTTCAAATGGTACGGAATTGCACGGGTGATCACAGGACTCTACTCCCAATCCATAGTCGCCTTGTCCACCTTCAATCAGCAAGTAATACGTCCCCTGAGCAAGCCAGATACAACGAAGATAGCTGTAGTCTTCCACCAGTCCGCGCGGGAAAAGCTGTTCTCCGTCGCAGCAGCCTGACAGTACATACATCCAGCCTTGCGCATCCAACTCGTCGAGGCTCAATGTATACAGCCCCGTCTCGTTCACGATCAATTGAAATATAAACTCGTCGGTCGCACGGCGGCCGCATTCACCTTCTGCATCTTCGATCACGAAATCGTAATACTGCTCGTCAACGCTGTTCTGCAGGACGATTTCCTGATCTACATTGCACTCATTCACATCTCGAGGACTGCTTCGCTCGTTCGCCATGACGCTGCTCCAGAGAACCAGCGCCACGGTCATTAACACACTATTCAATATTTTCACATGCTCCTCCGATCCTACACTATATTCACAATCAAAGCCGACTATTTACATCCTCTCAATTCCTGCACATCATGGTATCTTCGAATTGAGAGGGTCAGTATTTACAAAGCTTTAACGGGAAACTCGCCGATTTCCTCCTATACTCTTCAAAGTAGTTCTGCAACTCTTGACCCGCAATGGACACTTGTCACATATCTCGTAAATAATGGGTCAGTTATCAGTCGTCACATGCTTGTTAATCTGAAACTTGTGGTAAGTATAGTAGCTATATCGCAGACCTTCCCATCCACAAGATTCCCGCTTCGAACCGTCCCCCCTATCTCTATGATCCGGCTTGACTATTGCCAAGTTGATCAGTAAATTAGCGTTTTCCCTTCGGCGTCTTAGCTCAGTTGGTAGAGCAACGGACTGAAAATCCGTGTGTCCCCAGTTCGAATCTGGGAGACGCCACCCACAGTAAGCCCGTCATCCCCGGATGGCGGGCATTGCATTTTGCAATCCCGCCTCTTCACACTGAACCCCGCATGGTCAGCACTCGCTGATTCGATGCGGGGTTCCAAGACTTCTTCCTTCGGTCAGCCGCATCGCTAGCTACTGTCTAACGGTGCGAAGGTAATTTAGCCTCAACTCCATCCTAAAGTCAATTCAAAACATATCCTTAGATAACTTTTTCAGGGTGCAGCCCTGTGGCTTTCGCATGTTCCTGTTTGTTCTAAACTTCACCCGACTTGATGACATGCCCGAATCTATAACTCTTTAATGCAAATCTGTCGCGAAACTTCCGTGCAGTGAATGACCTCGCCTCTCGCAGCATAACTTTCACTTTGTGGGCTGACCCGTGCAACACGAAACCGACTTCGTCCGTCCTATTCTGTAGACGGGCCAAGCAGCCCGCTTCCCAACCTACAGCCGAGGCCAAGCGCGATCTGACGCGGGACCCATGATCGCAAAGCCTGGCAAATAGAAACCCCCGACTTTGACACCAGTCGGGGGTTTCGCCATTCATAGTCTCTTACTTCTGGCTCAAGTGTGACTCTTTTGCCAGATGTGGCGGAGGGTCAGCCTCGAAGAGTCCTCCGGGCGGCGCAAAATGTATCGCACCCCCCGGCATCACTTGAAACTGTACGACCTCCACCGTCTGATCTCTTCCCAAAAGTCGGTCATGGATCTCCACGGTGCTTCGATTCACAATCCGCAGATTGAAGGCTTGTTGCGGAATCTGATTGCCGCAGTCGGACCACCAATCCACCCAGACCGAGTAGTTCCCCACCGGAGCAGTTTGCCAGAAAATGTTCTCCGGCGTCCCGTTTTCGTAATTGCCGCACAGGTTGTCACGGTCCAGCTCTCCGCCCGTTGCGGTGCGCGCATGACCAAAGTAACAGCGCTCTCCGGATGGCTCATACACCCACAGATCGAGATCGATGGCCTGAGTGTTGAACCACTGCAAAGTCACCTGCACTTCGCCCGTTCCAACGGGAACCGACGCCTCGGGAACACATCCGCAATTCCCACTCAAGGGCGGCGAAATCGTCCCATCCGTGACAAAGCCGTCCCACTCAGCTTCGCAGCTCGCCATGCCATCCCACACCCGCCCCGCAGACTGGCTGATAGTGATTGAGCGCGACTGCCTGCGCCACGTTCCGTCGACATCCCGCCGCTGCATGCAAATCGTGTAGACTCCCTGCGGCAAGTAGAACCGCGTGACTTCGTCCATTCCGTAGATGCTGGAGCCGCAAAGCGCCTGCAGCCCATACTCCGGCAGATACGCCTGATCCTGCGCCGGATACGCCAGCAGATAGCTCTCCACGCAAAGCGACGTCACTTCCGCCGCTCCGTTTTCCAACGCGATACACCCCCATCCGCCGCTGTACGCGCCGATGGTGTTCCGCGCTGCGGCAAACCATACCGACAGTTCATGTGTCTGAGCGGAAATCGTGTTGAATGCTTCGTCGTAGTGGCCTGCAAAGCACTCAAGCTGTCCGCTGGTCGGATTTACACGGTAAAGAATCACCTCGCGATTGACAACGTCAGCTCCGTCCAGCAATGGCAGCGTCACTTCGACCGGATAATTAAACACGAATCCCCCGGGCGTGCAGCGATAGTAGTTGGAGACTCGCGTCTGACCTGCGGGCGGACTGGCCGTCGCAGTTGTATCGCGGGCAATCGAGAACACCATTGCTGCGTTTTGCCCTTGCGCGGACAACGGAACGGCCCCGCGCGGCACTCGTATCTGTGCCCCATACCTAGTGCGGATTGTCCCGTGTTCCGTGCTGCGAATCACGCCGGAAGCGGCGTCCGCATTTGAGACGGTCACTTCTCTTTGCGCGGTCGCCGAGCGCCCCTGCAGGTCGTAGCCGACAACTTTGAGCGAGTAGTTTCCATCGCTTGCCGACTCGCTATGCCACTCCCAAACGCTGGACGGGCTTGACGCGGACGGGTTCGGATCGGTGTACATACCCACGTCGTCAACATAGTACACGACTCTATCCAGCGCACCGCCGCTCGCGTCGTGGCCGAAAACCTCAACACGAATCAGCCCGCTTAAATCCGTACCTGCTGAAGGACTGAGAATGCTTAGCGTCGGATTCCCCGTCGCGGGCTCCTGTGTTTCCTCTTCGCACCCCCCGATGAAGAATACCAACATCATCGTGCAGATTGCAAGTGTAAGTGGTCGCATAACGTCTCCTGTAGAGTATCACGCTCCATAAGAGCAAAGAGCGTGCGCGACCACCGCTGTGGGTCTCAAGACCCGCAATCGCGCTGCCAAAAACAGAGCGGGGCGGCCTGTTGGCCGCCCCGCTCTCTCAAACAAGAGTCGTTACAGACTATTCCTGATCAAAATTGATCTTCACCGAAGCCTGCGTGAAAATCATGTCGTTGTAGCCGGACACGAAGTTCGGGCCGTAGCCGAGGAACGACGGGTTCACCAGCAGGTCAGCCTGGAAGCGGTTCCAATGCGCCGTAGCGCCGAGGAACGTGCTCGTCACGCTGGAAGACCACTCGGGCTGGCCGGGGACCGATTCCCAAGTCGCACCAACCCACGCACGCTCCGCACCGAAGCGGCCATGCAGCCAGCTGAAAATCTTGGACTCAATACCCAGACGCCAGAAGATATCGAGTTCGGAGTCGGTCACTTCTTCGCCGGCTCCCATCTTCATCGTCTCGCCATAGCTCTGAACGCCAAACTCGGCAATCGCCAGCATGTCGTCCTTCGGCGTCCAGTTGTTGCCGACACCAAGTCGGAACATCGTCGAACTGTACTCGTTCGAAGCGTCGCCCACCTTGGCATTGTCCGTGTGCATACCAATTGCCAGGCTCGGAATGAGCTTGTAGCTGTCGCTGGCTTCGTGCCAGTAGCGGCCGGCAATCATAATCGAGCTCGCGCCGTCGCCTTCGGCAACAGTCGAGCCGCCTTCTTCAACCGTCCAGCTGCCCGTCTGGAAACCAAGCGATACGTCCAGCTTCTCTTCCATGGCAGTCAAACCAAGCAGCAAACCGATCTCGCTGTACGAGTCATCAATATTGCCGCCGTCTTCGTTAGTTGTCAAGCTCTTGCCCGCGTAATGCAGTCCAAGACCGATCAACATGTCGTCGCCCATCGGACGACCGTACGTTACGTTCAGCTTGTTATAGCCGCCCTGAACATCATCCAGACGCGACAGCGCGTTGCCGCCCGTCCAGCCGTAGTCACGATAGTTCAACTTGTCAAGCGCGAACTGCAGGACCGAAGCATCATCGCCAAAGTCGTAATTGATGTACGCTTTCTGGAGGTCCCATCCCTCGTCACTGGTGTAGAACTCGGCACCCGACTGCATGCCATAGTGCTTCACCAACTGCGGCCAAATGGCTGAGTTGTAAGCATCCTTGACGATGAAATTGGCGTCCGAGCCGCCCAAGCCGATTACGCGCGTAACGGTCGCCTGCGACGTCATCGGCACTGCTACGACCGCCAAAACCAGAGCGGTCAACAAAACTTTGCGAAGAGTCATTAGTTATTCTCCTTGATTTCCTGTTGCGGAACTTGCGCAAATATAGAACAATCTAAGCCGAAAAGCAAGACATTTCACCAACTGTGGCGAATCTTTGCCATCCGCAATTACTTAGATAGTCAATACGTTATGAACGTTTCAGCCATGTGCAAAGTTTCACGAAAACGCCAAAATTCCTGCAGAATAGTGTATTGAAAAATCATGAAAATACTCGACTTATCAACATATTAACAAGGCGTTGCTGTCGCGAAACATCCGGTGTTAGAGTCGTATTAGTCCTCTCTTCTCCTGAACACCGTTCAGGAGGCAACTGTTCAGACTTTTACCAGCTTGCCTCTCCCGAAGTTCCCCCTGCCAAAGAGCGGCACATCCTTTGCGCACTTTTGGGTTGTATCTTCAGAAAATCAATGCGACTAAGCGCTAACTAATTATGCCTAAATGCCTCGTCGTCGATGACGACTGCGGAATGCTGGAATTGCTTGCCCAGTGTGTCACCGATTTGGGATATGAACCGGTCCTCGCAGAGGATGGAGAACTGGCTTGGACTGCCTATCAGCTGCACCACCCTGCGCTGGTAATCTCCGACATTCACATGCCTAACCGCAACGGACTGTTGCTCTTGAAAGACATAAAAGAGAGCGATCCCGCCGTTCCCGTCATTCTGATCACCGGCTGGGTGCACTATAAAGCCGCGCTGAATATGGCCACTCCGCGACCAGAAGCACTGCTTGAAAAACCCTTTTCAATTGACCAACTGCGAAAAGTGATCGCAGAGCTGCCGCTCTCGAAGACGGCGGCATAACCACGCGAGTAAACCGCTCCTCGCGAGAGCGGTCTCGGTATACAGAAAGCCCGGTGCAGTGTTGCATCGGGCTTTCTATCTCGCTCGCAAATCGATCGGAACTTGCCTACTTCAAGAATAGAATCTTTCTCGTCTGCACAGACCTCCCCTGTGCTTCCAACCGAGCGAAGTAAAGTCCGGTAGCCAAACCGGTCGCGTCAAAGTTGACAGACTGCTGACCTGCGCTGACCTGCCCGTCGAAGACCGTCGCGACCTGACGTCCCGTGACATCAAACAGCTTAAGTGCGACTCGACTCTCCTGAGGAACATCAAAGCGAAACGTCGTGCTTGCATTAAAGGGGTTCGGGTAGTTCTGCTGCAGCACGAATTGCTTCGGCATAACACCCGGCACGTCGTCCGCAGACGTGATGTAATCCGTCGTGAAACGCAGCCCGCGTCCCGCACGAATCGGCGCGGCTCCCTGACCGTAGTTCAACTGAAACGCGTACTGCAAACCGTCCGTGCCGTTCGCATTCTCGATACCTACAGACGTTTCCAGCCGGCCGCTGTATTCGAGGAAGAAGATATCGATTACGCTGTTGCCGTCGTCTCCGCTGAACACAGCTGGATCGTAGATGTGCACTTGGAACGTAGCCCGTCCGTTATTGAAATATTCGGGCACATCCTCCCACTGCACAATCACGCGTCCGTGCGCTGCGTCATTGTAATACCACACTCCCCCGCCCTGCTCCGGGCGATAGTCCTGCCAGAAAACTGAAATGTAATTGTCGGGCGACCCTTGCACGGGAATCGGCCAGCGACTCCATTCGTTCGTACACGGCGTGCCGACTTCGATGTGCCCGTTCGCGCTGATCATGATCTCATTAGCGGAGTTGCCGTAAAACATCATACTGAACGGTAGCATGCGCGACGTGCAATTGTCACCCGTTAGATTGAGATTTGTCCCCGTGCCGTCGGCCAACTCCACCCAATCAAAATCAGGTCCGCCCGCATCAAGATCATCGTACGCGTAATAACCGTATAGATCGGGTCCTGTCGGGCCTGCAAGCTCGGAGTACGTCAACTGAGTCGTCAAGTCATTCGCACCCGCCTGCAGTGTCGGTGCGAACGTCATCGTCGTGTATTGCTCGACGTTTGCGGCAATCACAAACTCCTGCTCTCCATCATACATCACGTCGAATTGCGCTATGCCCGCATGATCCGTGTAAACCGTCGTTTCGCTCAGAACATGCCGCACCGCAATGTCGTTGGCAGGTTGATTGTATGGATCACGGACGGTCAGAGCCAGCGAAGCGTTTGCAGCTGAACCTAAAGTCAAACTCCCCTCGTCGACTTGACCTGCTGTAATATTGATTTGCCGCAAGACCGTTTGATAGCCGAATTTCTCGTAGGTTCCTGTGTAGCTTCCCGGCTGCAGATACAACTGATATTGACCACTGGAATTGGTCCACACTGCCTGCGCGCCTGCAACTGTGACGCGCACTCCGGCAAGCGGTTGCCCGCCTGGCGAAGCCGTCACCGTTCCCGCAACCGAGCCCATGTCCTGTCTGCCCTCTGCAATGGCGGGCAGCAATCGCAGTTTACCGAAGCCCCACGTCGTATCGGGGCCAACATCGCCTGCATCCAACGCGCCGTTTACCAATACCAAATACGCTTCCTCAGGAGTTATCCCGGGGAATGCCGAGTAGATGAGAGCCAATGCTCCGCCGACATGCGGTGTCGCACCGGAAGTGCCGGAGATGCTTCCCTGACCACAACTGCCCGATACAGCCTCAACACCCGTGGGAGCAGTAAGATCGGGTTTTAACAACCCGTGACTCCCATCGTGATAAGGATAATCCTCGAATACTAGAGGATACTCGCTCGGCGTTCCCACAGGTCCGCAGAAAGGGACTCTAGGATCAACACAAACATCTTGTCGAGACCACGCTCCTGGACCGCGACGACTTGTTTCGTCATAGCTACCATTTGCGCTGTAGGCTGCGACCGACACAATGGAACTGACTCCACCTTGCTGCCAATGTGCATCGGTTATTGCAGGCGGCGGACCATCTGAAGGAGTGCCGAGGCAAAGGGGCCTTGGCTCAGATCCGCAACCAAGATTACCCGTGGAATTCGCATGGATAATCCCTGCAGCCAACTCCATCTCGGAAACCCACCTGTGAGCAACGCGATTCGGACACTCCCGTATTGATCCTCCGCACTCGTTTTGCTTGAAACTGAGGCTCGCAGAGATCACATTTGCGCCTTTTTCTAACGCGTATTGGCTCGACTCAAAGACTGCACCCTGAGTCAAGAATCCACGTAAAATCATCAGTTTCGCCTCGGGAGCAACGCTTACTGTGTCGTCAACTGCGATGTTGTTGCTACTAATCACGGAAGCCGTTCGCGTTCCATGGTATCCTTGATTAAAAGGGTCATTATCGATGACGACATTATTGTCATGGTCGAATCCCCAACCATGAAAATCGTCAATGTAGCCGTTACCGTCATCGTCCAAGCCGTTCGCATCAGACTCGTCAATTCGGCCGTTGTGATCGATGTCCTCTCCTTCGTTAATCCAAATCCTGTCCTCGAAACGTGAACACCCAACATAGTTTATCCCGCTATCTTTATGCCCAACGACTACCCCGAGTCCTCTTGCACCAAATTGACTCCAAATCTGCGGAGATCCGATTTCGAATGTACCCCAGCCGTTATCCAGAGTGTTTTCGAACACGGGGTCTGCACAGATGTAGACAACTTCAATGAAGTTATCCGATAGAGCGCGAAAAATCCACGGCGAGGCTGTTATCCGAATGCCGTTAAGTATCCATAAAGGACGCAATATCGTAACGTCACCCTTTGACTTATAGTCTTCGAGAAACTTCATGACATTCTGACTCATTTGAGCAAATCGATCCTTCAGAACTCGCGCTACATAGGCACGTCGCGGCCCCATCGGCAACGCAAGAGCTTCCGGATAAACGTCGTCCATGGTCAAGCGATGATCAAGAAACAAGATTCCGGAAACTTGCTCATTCCCTTCAGATTGTTCAATCTGCTCTTCCAGTGAAACTGAAAACTTTTCGTTGTTCGGGTCGTGCGAAGCAACTGAGAGTTTACAAAGCAGAACGACTAATGTTAGTACAGTTGTCGGCGACACACCTTTGGCCATTTTACAGCACTCCCTTGTTAACTACTATGGGCAACTTGCAGTGCCTATTCCCAAACATCCCTTAGCGGTACAATTCGCTCCACATTGGTCGGAGCATCCGATATCTAGGTGAGTCGGACAAGAAGTCTTACACACATATATTGCATAACGGGTATTTGCGGTCAATCCAACAGTTGTTGATTGTTGGCAGGTTGTTGTATTGTCACAAGCTCCATGTGCACTTCCTCTACTATCGATCGACGCGATAGGAATCTCCAATCCAGATGACAGTATTTCGTAAACTTTCACGCAGCTAATACAATGCTCGCACCCCGAACCTGCGCAAGCTACCCAAGCCGCAAGAGCAAAAGTACCGGTGCACGGTGCACTAAATGCTCCTCTTGTGCAATTGGCTATTGTCACGTTGTCGCATGGGGTATTCACTTCTGGGTCGTTACACGACTGGTCAGCAAGACTATACCCCCAATTGCACTGTGCAAAGATCTCAGGGTTTGAAGAACTCCATAGTAGTAAGAGAGTACTCATGACAATCACTTTAATTTCGCGCGTCATCTGCTACTCCTTGTTTCTTGTTCGTTGAAAGGTTACCATTTAGCATCTGGAACAACCCCGTAAAGGTGGTTGAATTGAGAACGGGTCGGAATTCTCAGTGCCGAAGTTTGGCAATGTCGTTTAGCTTATATTCTACAATAGTATGCATCAAGTTGAATCAAGTTTACCTAGCAAGTCGTCCATGTGGTTCTGGATAATCGCGTCGCTGGCCCTCGCCCTGCGTGTCTGGCACCTCTGGCATGCCCAGCACAGCCCGACCTTCTGGGCGCCCGCCGTCGATCCGCTCTGGTATCATCAGGCGGCAGAGCGCGTCGCGCACGGCTTCTACGGCCCGTGGCCGCTCTTTCGCGCACCGCTCTACCCCGTCCTGCTGGGCTGGCCCTACAAATTCGTCCAGAACGATCTGTTGTGGGCACGCCTCTTGAACATCGCCCTGCAACTCACCACTCTCTGGGTCCTCTACGCCGTCGCCGCAAGGTATTTCAACACTCTCGCCGCGCGCGTGGCCGCGTTGCTGTTCGCGGTCAACGGCATGGCTATCTATTTCTGCGGAGAAATTCTCTCCACCAGTCTGGAAATGCTCGTCGCCGCGCTCGCCGCGTGGAGCACCCTTGCACTGCGAAAATCATCGTCACTCCGGCAGGCTGCCGTGTGTGGGTTACTCTGGGGCTTGGCGGCTATCACGCGGCCCAATTTCCTGATGGTCGCGCCATTCGCACTCCTGCTTGCACTCTGGCCCGTCAATAGGCGCGAAGTTCGCCGAGCAGCGCTGGCGTCACTCATCGCGCTGTTTGTCCCGATTCTGCCCGTCACCCTCGCCAACTGGAGTCTCGGCGGAGAACCCGTTCTCATTGCTACTCAAGGCGGCGTCAACTTCTGGATTGGCAATAATCCCCAAGCAGACGGGGTAACCTCTTCGCTTCCCGGTGCTGACCGATTCTGGACTATGGAGCAGGCTGAACTGCTGGCCGAAAGTGAATCAGGTCAGGATTTGACCCCGAAAACCCTCTCCGACCACTACTACGCGATGGGCTGGGCGTTCCTGCGGGACGACCCGGGCGCGGGCCTTCGCCTTATGTTACGAAAGACAAGCCTGTATTTCAATCAATTTGAGATTTCAAATAACAAACACATAGCCTACTTTTCACGGCAAACACCGGGTCTACCCACCCTGATTCTGCTGAATTTTGCGCTTTTGTTGCCTTTAGCCATGCTTGGGCTGTGGAGCAGCTCACGGAAAGAGGCACGGCTTCTCTGGGGACTCGTGCTCTTCTATGCGGCCAGCGTCATACTCTTCTTCATTGCCAGCAGGTTCCGGATGCCTGCTGTCCCGTGGCTATGTCTGCTGTCCGGAGCCGGAGTCACCGCGTTTGCCACTCTGCCAAAAATCGCGCGCATGAAGGCCGCAGTCGCCGCATCGGTCGTCCTTGCGCTCGCGCTCATGAACCCGTTTCAAGCCCGCGAAGCTCCCATAGCCTCGGCACGTTACATGGAGGGAAACGCCTATCTTGCCTTAGGGCAGCTCGATTCCGCCCGCGCATGTTTCGTATCTGCGCTTGAAGACCCTGAATTGCATAAACTCGCCTTGCTCAATCTGGGTGTCACCGAGCAGCGTGCAAATCGCCTCCTGGATGCCAAAGTAGCCTATACAAGATTGGTGCGGGATTTCCCCGAATTCCCAGAGGGCTGGAACAACCTCGGCGTCGTTGCTGAAGCGCAGCGCGATACAAACTCTGCTCTCGAAGCTTATCGGCGTGCGCTGAGTATTCATCCCGACTTCTCCGATGCCCGCGAAAACCTCGCGCGGTTGCTATTCGAAATGGGAAAGAGCAAATTGCGTCTGCGCATGCCGTGGGCCGCGCTCGAGCCACTGGAAGCCAGTGTGAATACTCTCCCGACTGCACAGGGCTATTATCATCTTGCGCTGGCGTATGGCCAGACAAATGAATCTGAGAAGGCGATTCAGACGCTCGAACTCGCGCTGAAGCTGAATCCCGACTACGACCCCGCCGTTACTTTGAAGCGTCAACTGGAACTGAATCAAGCTGGTGCAACAGCTCCCTGGCCTGTGATAAAGTAGAGTCGAGCGCCAGTGCCCGCGTCACAGCGCGACGCGCGTCATCGTGCTTACCCATCCTTGCCAGCAGCAATCCGAGGTTGGAGTGCGCTTCGGCCCGCGACATATCGAGCACCAGCGCGTCATCCTGCAGGAATAATGCGCGCCGATTATCTCCCTGTTGCATCGCGCGGGCCGCTTCAGCTTCCAGCAAGGGTATCCACGTCGGGTCTGCGCGATTCATCACAAGCTGATAGAGCCGCCACTGCGTGCGGTAGAGATTGCCTGAGTTGACTATCGTCATGCGGTGCGGCCAAACCGGACGGTTATCAGGAAACGTCAGGACCATCAGACTGTCCATTGCGTCCAAGTGCAGCCACGCGCTGTCACGGCGCATGGCGTAGAACTCCACGAGTATCTGTTTCAGTTCCTCGGACGTGGAGGCCGTGAAAAACTCGTGCTGCTTCCACAGCGGATACAGGTCGATTGCTTGCGCGCGTGTCGTGGTAATCAACGGCGAGCCGGCGTGCGGAGTGATGCGCTGAACATGCTGGGCGGTTTCGGTATAGCGTGCATAGACCAGCGCACCTGAGCTGGCGGTCTGAATCACCGTCAGCGCCAACACCATCCCGAAAGCTCGAGACTGTGTCAGCTTCGAGTGATACAGCGCAATCAGCAGCAGCGGTGCGGTGAACAGCAGCAGGCGCGGTCCCCAATGCACTCCCGATGATACCGGAACCAGTAGGATTCCCAAAACCAATCCCGCGATGGCATAAGTCATCGCTTTTGTTTTCCATGCCTCTCTCGAAAGCAGAAGCAGCATCACCCACGGCATCGCGAACAGAAGTGAGCCGCTCTGCAATAGAGAAAGCAACGGCATCTGCGCTTGCCAGACGGCGCGAACGGCGAACAACGCGAAGACCAATGCGCTCGTCCACCCTGCGAGAACCAGCACGCGCGACGAGTCCGGTCTTTTGAGCAGCACCGTTGCCATAATCAGCAAAACATACATCGCGCTCGTCTGTGTCGCGTCCGGTCCCATCGCGAAGATAGTGTCCCATACTGCCTGCAGGCGCGTGCTGAAGAACCCGCCGAGAGCTGACCACGCAGGAAGCTGATGATTGAGAACGGTCTGCCTGAAGAATTCTTCTATGCCGCTCATTCCAATCAGCACGACGAGCGCTCCCCCCATCGCAGACTTGAAGACAATCATCTCCCGTTTGCGACCGGAAAGGTACAGCGCAAATGCCGCCAATGGAACCAGAATCGTATACTCCAAGCGAAGAGCGATTGCCACGGCAAGCAATACTCCGGCTGCAACATATGTGGTCGTCGAACCGCGCTCTCGCAGGAAGGCCAGAGCTATCGCTGGCAGCGACATTAGCAGAGCCAGATCGTGCTCCCACGGCACCAATCCGTAAAAGGTCAAGGGAAGCAAGAGAAATCCCCACGCCAATCCGTAATGCGCCAATAACCAGCCGCAGGCAACAGCGATGGATGCTGTGATGATGAGCAACACGCGTCGGCTTGCCACAGACTCGATGCCGGCGAGCAATCGGGCATACGGCGAAAACCCCGGCTTCACTCCTTCTTGATCCGGCATCGCGAACGGAGCAACCAACACCGGAAAGTCTCGCGGATCGGAAAGTGCCCTGCGCAACTCCCCGTCCCGAATCGGTGAACCCAAAAGGTTTTCCCCGTGCTCCGCTGAGATGGCCTTGACGGCATCATCTATGGTCCAGGATCCTGCCGGAACATACATCGCGGCACCCAGCAACAGGAGCGACCAGATAATCAGCCATCTGCGTGATACGTTTTCTGTCATCTTTGATTGAAGAAAGAGCCGCGGCCATCATGCCCGCGGCTCATTTGTTTACCTGATAATTCGAACGATCAGTTGAAATTGAAATTGATGTCCAAATTCTGATTGAAGTACAGCAACTGATTGGCAATCAGCATGGACACCGACGGCACCGTTCCAAGTATCGGATGCTCGAACGTCTGGTTCTTCATGTACGCGAGCGGGAACGTGAACAGCGAGGAGCGGTAACGCGGCGTGGCCTGAACCCTCGTCCTGATGCCGTTCTCCGTTATCTCCACCTCGAATGTGCCTGAGTACTTGATGAAGTTCGTCGCGACCGGTTCGTCGTGTTCGCTGGAGAGCGGAATAAACCGATACGTCACTTCCAACACGTCCGAATTCGTCCAGGCACCCGCTGACGACGGGATGGATGCGAAAATGCGCCACCGCGGCAGGAACGGATTGTCCGACAGATTGCGCACTCGAATGAAGTCGGCATCCACTCCGCGTGTTACGTTGCGGATGCGGGATGCGGACAACAGCGGCAGCGTCTCGTCGCGCGGGATAAGCACGACAACGGTGCTGTCCGACAGCGTATCCACGTTGCAATCATAGTTCGCTACGATATTCGAGTAGAGGGATGTATCACTCGTCGTTGACTTGTAATTGTAAAGCGTGGTCGAGAAGTCAAAGCTCTGCTGAGCGGCGGAGCGTCCGAATGTCTCAATTTCCGGCGGATAGGTCACAGCACGCGGCCCATAGCGCAAACGACCTGTTACAAGAGTGTCGACAAACAGATCCGGATACTGCGGATCACTGGCCACAGCACCCTGAAAATCGTCAAGTCCAACCAATGTCGGGTTAACGGTTCCGCTGTAAATATCCTTGCTCCGCACGGTGAACAGGTTGAAGTAACGCGAGAGGAATGAAATCGGACCCTGTCCGGTTGATATGGACATAGACTTGTTAAACAACCTGCGTCCGGTATACCAGAGTTTGCCGCCGACATCAAGATAGTCGCCCAGCACCTTGGTATAGGTCACGACTGCCGGATCCGAACGCGCCGCCGTATGATCGTCGTCAATGATCCACACAAGATCAAATTGACTGATCAGGGCGTAAGGTATCGGATCGCCGTTTCGATTGCTGTACCAGAAAATCTCATCAAAGTCGAACGGCTCGATCGGCGGCACGCCGGGCGGCTGGGCAAACGGCGCAAGAATATTCGCCAACGCAATTCCTTCGCGAACCACTCCGCCTTCACCATTGAAACCTCGATAGAAACCCAGCAAAGTGTCCGCATCCAATCCACCGCGCAAGGCCTCGGGCGCAGTAGGCTGCTTGTTCTCGTCCACGATCATGATGCGGCGGGCAAACGTCGGCTTCTCGGCTGTGAAGCGAATCTCAGAGGTGTCGGAAATCGCAAATCCGTCGTCGCGGCTGCGCAGGTAGAACGCGTAATTGCCCGACTCCAGACCATACAGAGCGATTTGCGCATTCACCGTCCAGTTGCTCCAGCCCGCGCGATACCCCACCACTCGATTGCTGTCGTCGCGGACGGGAAGCGGAACCGTATCATTCGGCAGGCGCACCAGCGTGTAGCTGAACTCCAGCTGAATCACGTTCCCGATACGCGAGTCGGGGTCTGTTCCCTTCCAAAGTATCTGCACGCCCGTGTAAGTCGCGGACAGCGTATCGCCGACCAGCAGCGTGTCCTGAATCTCGTAGTACTCGTAGTAAGCCGGATCATTTGCCGCCAGCGCCCAGCGCAGCGTCGGTTTGTCCGGACGCTCGTTGGTGCGGAAGAACGTTCTCCACGCAACAGCCGAACGCGCGTTCATGTTGTCCACAGAACGCACCAAAAAGAGATGCTCCGTGATCTCGCCGACTTCCGTCATGAGATAAATCTGACGGTTCGCAAGCTCCGTATACGTCCAGGCAGATGCCGGAATCGAATTCAGATACGCCTGCCACTCGGCATCGCCCGCGCGGTACGCGGCTATCCCTTCGTCCGAAGCGTCATCATAGTACTCAAATCCGACGATGAACCCGTCGTCGTCATGACCCGTCCAGTGAATCACCGGAGCATAGCTGAACTGCGTGCTGTCTTCCGGGAAGTTGATGAAGCGGACCTGCGGAGCACGATTGGCGTCTGCCTTATCATCCACATAGCGGTCGCAGCCGCCGAACACCAGCAGCGCCAGTGAGGTCAAAAGTAATATCTTTTGCATGTTTGACATGTCTTTCACTCCGCAGTTTACAGGAACCGCTTGTTGAAGCGGTAGCCCAGCGAGAAGCGGTGGATATTGCCGAGGAAGGATATCCCCGTATAGGCATAGTCGATATTCAGCCCCGCCTTGGCAAGATTCAATCCCGCGCCAATCGTTGCACCGTTACCGAAAAATGTTCCGTTGCGGCTGAACAAGGGATATTCATAAAACGGATTCTCGTCCGACGCGTCACGACCTGAACTGACCGCCTCACGATACTCGTCCCACGACTTGCGCGTCCAACCGTTCAATTTCTTGCCCGCACGCAAAAATACCGTGTTCAAATACCCGTATTCAAACCCAAGGTTGTAGACCTCGAGATTGTCGTTCGGGTGCGACCACGCCAGCGCTGCCAGCAGCGAGTGAGTCCCTAAGGAATCCGAGCCGTTCCAGAATTGCCGGTCGTTCGAGTTGTATACGTACATCGACGCGCCAAACGTGAAATTCATCGGCAGTGGAAATTCCTCTTCCACAAACTTCATGTCCGGTCCGAAATTCGACGTCAACATCGCGATTCGCACACTCTTCCAGCCCGTGTCATAAAATGTCCCGACGTCTGCCGCCCAGCCCGTCGCCGACTCGTCCGCCAGCATTTCGCTGACAATCTTCAAGGTGCCTCCCACCGAAAACTTGTCCGTCAGCATCTGGCTGTATGATATCCCGGCGGCAAAATCGCCCGCCGTGAATGTCCTGCCCGTGCCGTCCGGTTGTTCCGGCGTGGTTTCCTTGATTTCATCAGTCGTCAGATAACTCACGGATGCGGCGACCGTTCCCTTGAGCTTGGCAACTGGCTGTGCATAGCCAAGGTAGCCGTACTGCAAACCCGCCACGTAGTCGATCCAGCTGACCACGCCTTCCGGATGGTCAAGCCTTGCAAGTGCGCCGGGATTATGCCAAATGGCACTCCCGTCGTTGGCGACCGCCACAAAGGCTTCACCCATGCCCACTGCGCGGCACGACGGGCTAATCTTGAGAAATTGGACGCCGGCGGTGCCGACCTTCGCCTGCGCCCACACCAGGGAGGGAGCCAGCAAACAAGCCAGCAGTAATCCGAGTATTCGCCAACGCTTCATATGTACATCCTTCCGTCTATGGAGCACGATTCGGAGATTACGATTAACGGATAATCACGAACTTGCCGGTCGAATACGAATGATCCGACAAGTCCTCTACGGAGAACAGGTAGAGTCCCGCAACAACCTGCTGATTGTTGCGCGAATTCAAGTCCCACTTCTCTGAATTCAAACTGGCCCACGAACTGCGGTCGCCGTCCACGTTATGAGGAATAACCTGAACAAGGTCACCCGATGTCGTGAAAATACGTATCAGGCAGCGTTCCGGCAGATTCATGAATTCAATGCGGCGGTCCGTCTGCGGATAAAAGTCCCGCGTCCCGTCATTCTGGTTCTCCCATGACTGACCGCGATAGGCGCGCGTGTAGTCCTGATACGCACGATACGGATTCGGAACGACAGTGACTTCCCGTCCCGGAGAACCTGCCGGAGCCAACAGCACTGCATTCGCCGTCGCACGCGTCGTCAGCGGCGTCAATCCCGACTTCGGATCGCCGAAGTCGAACGCCGTCACCGCGTAGTAGCGCGGTGCAAGCTTCGTCGCCGGAATCCGGAATTGATATACACCTTCATACGGACTCTCGATCTCCGCAAAGCCCGTGTTGCTGCCTACAGCCTTCAACGTTCCTGTAACGCCGCGAATCGTGGAGTCACGCGGGAAGCCTGTCGTATCGGTCACCGGAACGGTCATCATTGAGTCGGTCCCGACTGCGAAATAGGCAAAGTCGATTCGGTCGTATTGAGCCAGCAGCTCGAAATTGTTTTCCTGATTCACCGTCGCCATATGGATCCGGTAGCCTTCAAAGTCCTGCTCGCGGCTGAACGGATCGCGGTAGGTCTCGTTCTCGGATGAGCTTCGGGACCAGCGAATAATCACGTCGTTGCCGCTGAACTCGTAGCCCAGGCCGCCGATAAAGCAGTTCCCCGTCCGCACGATTCCGCCCTGATGCTGCGCCGCGTTAAACGTATTCGGCACACAATCCAACAGCGCCGGTATCGGCGGCGGCGGCGGACCCGTGAAATCCGGAATTCCGTCGCCCATATCCATTATCTGGTTGCCCGACATCCAGCCCATATCCCAGCGGTTTAGCTGAAGCGGATGAAAGACGTTAAACGCATACACGAGGTCCGGAGGAATGATGTTGTCCTCTGAACTGGCCGGAAACAACGGGCGCGTATTCAGAGCTGCATTCGTTACGTTATCAATCCGGCCGTTGCGCTCCGTGCCGTCCTCGTCCGGTCCCTTGTACCAGCCGACTTCGATCTCCGCGTTCTGTCCCAACTGACCGGAACCCACAAAATACTTCACCAATACACTGTCTACTCCAATCGCCAGCACGCCAAATAGTCCGTCCGTGCCGACGTCTTCGCCATACCAGCCGTCGCCGGTATCCAGCAGACCATCGCCTTGCGATCCGTCCTCATCAACAACCGTCGGATCCCCGTCCAGACCCCAGTCGAAAATAGGCGTGTCAAACATCCGGTTGTCGTAAACATCCTTCGCCCAACGTGCATTCAATTTCAAGTCCGTAAAGTCAAACTTCGATGTGTCGGGAATGCCGGGCACCGTCTGCGGATTGTTCGGATCGTGGAAATATTCACCACCGACATAAGCGATCGTCATCTTGAAGCGCTCGCCCGGATTCAAGCGGTAAATATCATTTCCCGCGCCGTCCGTGAAGTCATAGATACCGAGCGGACCCCACGACAGCAGATAACGCGTATCGTATCCGTTGGCGATGTCCGTTGCCGTTTCCGCCGTCGGCAAGCCCAGTCGCGACCATGTCTGCCCGCGGCTGTTGCCGTAGAGGTTCGTATCAGGCGGTACCAACTGGTTGAAGTGGTCCAGCACCGACGTCTGCCAAAAGTCGAACTCGCCGTTGCTCATCAACTGATACTTGTGCGCGTCGCCTTCGGGCGTTCCGTAATCTGCCGTCCAATTCATCCCCATACTGTCGCGGTTCGCGTATGCTTCCCACGCCGGGCCGTAGTCAAGCTCAACGTTGCCGTTGGGATTATACCAGTTGAACGACGTAAACAGTCGCGGGTTTGGAGCGCGAATCACACGCGTTCCCGTCACGTGCGGAATGTACAGCGGTCCGCCGAACGACGTGTTCTCGTAGCCGTCGTTGTCCGCAATCCACGCAACGTCAATGCGAATATTGGTCGTATCACCCTGTGCCGAAACCTCTTCAACTTCGCGAATAAAACCGCACACGTCGTCCGTATGCTCGTCCAAATCCCCGCGAACGCCGCAGTCCGAGTCCACATACAGACCGACATACACGTTCTTCAGGAAGTTGGATGCGATATTCTCAATCTCATAGTCTATCAGGATGAAGTCCTCGGCGAACGCCTGACTGAACGAGTATGACGTCTGCGTGATCTTGATACCCAGCGGGCGATGCGGCCCGTCGTCCGGATCGTTGCGCACGAAGAATCGGTCCGTCAAGGTATCCGTCATCACGGCCAGATAGTCCTGATCCGAAACGGCGAAGGAATCATAGACCTGCTCGCCAAAACAGTTCGTGAAGCCCGGACGATTCGAGCGCTCGTGGATCCCGTTGCCGCCCCGCTCACCGGCGTGGAACTCGTTAATGGACGGATTCTGCCATCCATCCGTTCCCACCGATACACGCGTCGTAAAGAAGCCCTCTTCTTCGATCAGCGCGCCGATCCAAAGCCCGCCCTGAAACAGATACTGCTGACCGGAGCCGCCCGGAAGCTCGCATTGCGGCGCCCAGCTTCCCGGAGGAGGACAAGGATCGGTCAAAGCGTCGCTCTGCGACGGTCCGTCGTTGCCGAAATACCCGTAGTTCGTGATATTCATCCACATCTTACCTGCATTATGGACGCGATTCTCGTCTTCAGGATCGGCAATGTCGAGCGTGCGACGGACCGGACCACGGTCGCGCGATGCATCAAATGGACCGAGTGCCGCATGACCGATTGACACAAACAGGCCAATCAGAACCAGAGACGGCAGGAAAGAGGAGTAGATTTTCCAGCGCATGTGCAAGAACCTCTATCGTGAAAGCATGCGCAGACGGTTGGCGTCGTGCGCGTTCAGAATTCTAAAATTTACTCGTGTCGAAAGACCAACCTAACCGGCTCAAAAGCGCGCGGCGATCCCGCCTGCGGTGAGCCCTCGTCCGATGCCGGAGCCGCCCGGGCCGCCCCATGCCCCGATGTCGTTCCGCGATCCGTCAAGGTCGTTGTAAGCCGCGTCCGGATGACCGGCATTCACGCACGGTGAACCCGCCTGCAGACGGAAGTCCGCACCGGAAAACTGCGGATTGGCGCTGATACCCTGACCCATATCCAACGTCGACGGACTGTAATTCACCGGGTTCGTGTCGCGCAGACCGTTGTTCCAGATGTCGTTGTAGTTCAGTATCGGATGCGACGAAAACTGCGCGAATAAACCGAAGCGGCCGCTGTTCACGATGATGTTATTGAGCATCGTCGGATTGCAGTTGTTCACCATCTGAACGCCGTAGTATCCGCAATCGTTTATCGTGTTGTTCACGATCAGCGGACTGCAGAAATCCGTCATCGAAATCCCTGTCGTGGAACACGCCTGCACCACCGTATTCGTGATCTCCACGCCCTGATTGACGCTCTGCAGCGTAAACCCGCGTCCGCGTGAGCCGTTGATGTGCACGTTACGCACTTTGGCGGATGAGGCCAAGACTTCAATCGCTTGCGTGCCGACATTGACAAACGTGCAGGACTGTATCTCAACGGCCTCGGCAGGATCCGTGGTTCCCGTTTCCACCTGAATACCGCCTAAGAATCCGTGACGAAACTCCACATTCTCAAAGCGCACGCCCGGTTTGTAAACAACCACTTCATCGTAGTCGCGGATAACCATGTGTTGAATCACCGACGGCTCGTCGCCGCGTTCCAGAAATACCAGACCGCCGACGATGTCTTGCGCCACAGACTGACACGGACACATTTCCACCGGATTCCCGGCTGTTCCTTGAACCAGCAGTCGCCCGTAAACCTCAAGGTTGAACTTGCCCGTCGACTCGATTCGCGCGCCCGCCGGCACCACGACTGTCACACCCGGCGGAACGACCACGTTGCACGACATGCGATACGTCGCCGCTACCAGATCGTCTTCCAACCTTCCGCGAAGCTCAAAAGCGGCTTGCGCGTAAGGCAGAGCACCCATATCTGCTGGCGTGCCGTCCGGATCAAAGTCCGTGTCCAGTGGTCCGCCGTTGACACACGGCGAGCACGACTGCAATCCAAAATTCGCAAATCGTGTCTGCAGCCTGATTGCCGGATCTAAGAACAACGGCGGCAAATCTATGTTGAACCGCGAGTCGCACGAATCCAGATTCGCGTTCACCGCGGTCAAGTCGCCAAACACACGCCTCGTGCCCGTCGCCGTGTCCGGATTGTCATTCGTCAAAATAAAACCGGGCGCGCTGTTTTCCGCGACACAGTTGTACCGGATATCCAATTCCGTCAGCGCAGTCACAGTCTCATTCGCGCGCACTGCAGACGCGTCGTTCTTCGTCAAAACATTGTAACGAATGCGCGGACGACTAATCTCTTCCGAAATGTAGATGCCGTTATTCTGATTGTTCGTGACGATGCAGTGCTCAATGATCGGACTGCTCGCGCGAATCGCCAGCATCCCGCGGTACAACTGCGCGTCGCGCCCGCGATCCGTCAACGTGTCTATATCAAAATAGGCACCGTACGTGAACAGGCAGAACCTGAACTCCGAGGCTTCGTCGGGATTGTGCAGCTTCACGCCGCGCCACTGACCCAGATCCGGCTCCGTGTGCGCTGTCGTGAAAATAATCGGACTTTGCGCGTTCCCGTTGGCGATCATCTTGCCCTGAACGTCGATCCAGTTCAAACCTGCCACCATGATCTCGGCGCCCGGTTCAACCGTGACCGTGACCCCTTCCGGGATCACAAAGTCCTCGGTGATGACCCACGGTGTTCCGTTATTCCGGCTGATGGTCATGTCTGCGGTGGGTGAGCGAAGCGTATCGCCGTCGCGAAATGGACTGGGCAACTCACGCGGATTCGAAACAGGATCCGAGCAACCCAGAAGTATCAGCAACCCTGCCATCAGGGCGATGCCGGCACGTTGTATGGTTGATTTCATAATCTATCTGACTCCGGGGAAATTTTCGTGGTGAATCCGCTTAGAACTCGAGCTTCAGGTGCAACAAGACCTGCCGCGGCGGGAAGTAGTTGCGCGGGTTGTGGTCGTAATCCTTGCCCTGGTTGCTGTCATCCGTTTCGTTCTGATTCAACTCATGAGACGAGTCATATGCGTTGCCCGTCTCCGAGTAGATATCCCGGACGTTCTTGCGATTGAATAAATTGAATATCTCAAATCCCGTCGCAAGCTTCAGTCCCTGACGCAGTTCCCAGAACTTGTCAAACCGGAAATCCGTCGTCGATGTCGCCTGCTGACGCGCTGAATTCGGCAATATCAAATTCCCCGGCTTCTGCGCGATAAACGTCGAAGGCGTATACGGAAGACCCGAACCGTAGGAGAACTCCACCGTCGACAACCAGTTGGACGGCAGCTTCACTCCGATCACTTCCGGCCGCTGATCCTTGCCCACCATGAACGTCAAAAACGCCGACACGCGGTGCGTCTCGTCCCAGTCCAGCGGATGCTCGTTGCGATTCTCCGGCACTCCGCTCAAGCGGCTGATCAAACCCTCCGCCGCAGCCGATTCCTTGCCGTAGGCGAATGAGAAGTCATAGTTTGCCGTCAGAGCCCACATGCTCGAAAACTTCTTGTCCACTGAGAACTCAAAGCCGCGCGCACGGGCATAGCCAAGGTTGAAGTAGCGGTTCAGCGTGATCGGCCCGATGCGTTCCTCGATCGTTCCAATCTGATTATACACGTCGCGATAGTAACCCGCCACGTCCACAACCCAGTTCTCCGTGAACTCCGTGCTCACACCCACTTCGTAAGACACCGTCTTCTCATACTCGAGATTCGGATTTCCTACCTGCGTGTTCGGCGAAATGTTCGCCGTCGCGCTGCGATAGAAATACTGGAACGACGGCGTCTGATAGTAGTGACCGTAATTGAAATAGAGCTTCGACGTCGCGGACACGGGGTGCGAGATGCCCAATCGCGGTGCGATCACATAGCGGCCGCGCTCGGCCAGCAGCGCGCCCGGCTGACCCGCGTCAACCTTGTCCTGCAAGTCCTGCAGTAGCCCGTCGCCCTGAATGATGAAGTCCGAACGAATGCCCGCGCGAACGATCAAGCCCTCGAACTCCATCTTATCCTGAAAGTATACGGCGCCTTCCCACGGCTTATGATCGTAGAAGTCGCGCGTTCCGCCCACTCCATAGAACGGAGATCCCGGAGGCAGCGGAAAGTCAGCGTTGTCATACGGCTGATCGGGATTCTGAATCGACTGCATCGTCAATTCGCGATGCTTCAGCTCGATTCCCGACTTCAACTCGTGGAACTTGTTCACCTGACTCGTGATGTCGAACTTGCCGGAATACTCGATCGACTGCCGATCCTGCCAGAAGGCCGCGTCGTCCCACTGACCCGGATTCAGAAAATCGTCCGGGAATGGATCGTAACGGCCGTTGCGATTGTAATCGGTGAACACTTCACCCGGATCGTACTGACCGTTCCGCTGATCGAATATCGGGCTCTCGCGGTCATGCTGAGTCCGGTTAATCCACGTCGAACGACCCTCGATATAGTGGAAGTACAGAGGAACAAAGTTGTCGTCAAATCCCAGGCCCAGCCACGGCGGCTCTCCCGCCGGAAACTCTTCCAGAATGTTCGCCCAGGTATAGATCACCGGAAGCCGTGGATCCATGCCGTAACTCAGGTTCGCAGGGTAGCAGAAAAGCTCAAACTCGTCAAAACCATTGCCCGGACCGTCGTAGCGCCCGTTGCGCGTCGGCGCGGAAAACGGATTGCCGTTCCGCGTCGGAAGATCCAGCCAGACCTCGCCTTCGTCACGAATACCGTTGTAAAATCCGTTTTCGTCGGGCAGGTCAATAAACGGCTCGCCAGTATCCCACGAAAAGTCTCCGTCGAGCAGACCTTCGCCTGTATCTTGATTGTCCGCAAAGTTGGTCTGACGGTCTATACTGCCGTTGCCATTGCGGTCGTCATAGCCTTCACCGTAGCCGTCATATCTCCCGTTGCCGTTGGCGTCCTGGAACACTTCACCGTCCCACACACCGTTGCCGTTCCAGTCCTGCTCCCCAAGCTGCGGCTCCGCATCGTCCCAGCGGCCGTTCCCGTTCAGGTCAAAGTAAGGATCCCACGAATCGTACACGCCAAGATTGTTCACACCCTGAGAATTCGGACGGTCCACCCACGGTTCAGCCGGATCAAACACTCCGTTGCCGTTCAGATCCACCCAGTCTTCGCCGCGATCCCACCGCCCGTTGCCGTTGGAATCGTTGTAACCTTCACCCTCGCCATTATACTGGCCGTCGCCGTTGGCGTCGCGGTATCCGTCGGGAATGCCGTTGTTGTTGACGTCCGCGCCACCCGTCGCGTTTGCCGCCAGCCGGCCGTCCTCAATGTCATTCTGCTGCGTGAATTCGTCGGGGTTCTTCCCGCGCGGCGTCACACGTGTCTTCGTCTTGAACCGTCCCAGCGACACTTCGTAGAACGTGTTCTGCGTGACGTTATGCTGATACTGCAGGTTGTAGGAGTCGCGAATGTTCCGCGCGTACGGCCGGTTTTCCGGCGCGTACTTGTACTGCCAGCCGTAGTTACCCGCAATCGCCGCCTCACCTTCCGGATAAATATCCCACAGCGAATGGTCGCGCGAATATGACATATTCAGCTTGCGCTTCGGATCCATGCGGTACGTCAACTTCCAGAAGGTCGAGTAGTCGTTCGACTGCCGCTCTGGAATATCAAAACCCAATCCTAAATAATCGTTGGGGTCGCGGTTGATGGCATAAGGAGTATAGGTGTTCGTCAGCTTGGCCGTTCCCGACGTGAAGAACGAAAACTTGTTCTCCCGAAGATTGAACAGTTCCTTGACAAACGGCACCGGTCCGCTGAATGCGTAGTCGTATTGATCTGAATTGAAGCTGTACGTCTGGAACATCCGGTCCGTGCGGTATTCCACCGTTCCGGCGTAATTGTCCATCTTGCCTTCGGGCGTCGTCACGCGAATCAGCGCCGACTGATAACCGCCCGTCGAAGCGTCGCCGCCCGTCAGAATCTCGATCTCCTCGACGTTCAAGGCGCTCGTGTTGATCAGCCGCTTCGAACTGTTGTAGAGCGCGTCACCCTTGGACTGGCCGTCCACCACATATTTCGCTTCCGAGTCGCGACCGCCGCGTACGTGCAAACCGCCGTCGGGGTCTACCTTGAAGCCCGGCTGCTTGGCGATAATCGTGGCCACCTGACCGCCGCCGAAGTTCTGTAGCTGTTCGCCCGTGATGCGCTTCTCTTTGCCGGCGACGTCAAGCTGTACGGTTGCTTTCCGCTGCGTGACAATTTCAACCTCGCCCATCTGAAACGCCTCTTCCCGCAGCACGGTGTTCACCGTTGAGGTCAGGTCCGATGACACGGAGACCTCGCGGACCTCCTTCGTCCCGTAGCCGACGCTGGAAAAGCGTACCGTATATACGCCGGGTGCGACGCCCAATATGACATAACTGCCGTCCGGATTCAGCACGGAAATTCCCTGCTGCGTCTCCAGAATCTGCACGTTAGCGCCCAGAATAGCGTCGCCGTTCTCGTCCAATACCGTTCCGGCAATCTTACCGGGTCCGGCAAGCGCCAGCGACGTCAACGACAACAACGCAAGAATGTGAAAAAATGTGGTCAGACTACGCTTCATGTGAAAGTCCTCTTCGCTGAATCCCCGCGCGGGCAGGTCTTGCAACTTTTGGGAGGTTTGTTTCGTCTATACAGTTGAGGGAATCCGCCCCTGCGGATCCCGTAGCATTCAAAAAAAAATCAATCTTCCGCCGTTGCGAGTCTTGCGACTCGCAATCGCCCGACTACCTACATATTCGCGATAATCTCGCCCGCGAATTCCGACGTCTTCAGTTTCGTGGCACCGGCCATCTGCCGTTCAAGGTCGTAAGTCACCCGCTTCTTGCCAATCGCACCCTCAAGACCCTTCACAATCAGCTTAGCCGCTTCGTCCCACTTCAAATACTCGAACATCATCACACCCGACAGAATCACCGACCCGGGATTGATGACATCCTTGTCCGCATATTTCGGCGCCGTGCCGTGCGTGGCCTCAAATACCGCATACGCGTCGCTGATGTTGCCGCCCGGCGCAAGGCCCAGTCCGCCTACCTGTGCGGCGCAAGCGTCGCTGAGGTAGTCCCCGTTCAAATTCGGCGTCACGATGACTTCGTATTCGTCAGGTCTGAGCAGCAGCTGCTGGAACATCGCATCGGCGATCCGGTCATTCAGAAGAATCTTGCCATCCGGCAGCTTGCCGTTGTGCTTGTCCCAAAGGTCCTTCTCCGTGACCACCTTGTCCGCAAACTCTCTCGCGGCAAGCTCGTAGCCCCATTCGCGGAACGCGCCCTCGGTGAACTTCATGATGTTGCCCTTGTGGACAATCGTCACCGTCTTCAGTCCGCGGTCGATTGCGTATTGAATGGCCTTGCGCACGATGCGCTCGCTGCCGTATTTGGAAATCGGTTTTATCCCCACACCGGAATCGTGACGAATGGTCTTGCCCATCCCCTTGACAAACTCAATCAGACGCGCCGCTTCCGCCGAGCCGGCCTTCCATTCAATCCCGGAATAGACATCTTCCGTGTTCTCGCGGAAGATGACAACATTGAGTTTCCCCGGCTCTTTCACAGGAGCGGGAACACCTTCAAACCACCTCACCGGGCGCACGCAGGCGTACAGGTCGAGCACTTGCCGAAGTGTCACATTCAAAGAGCGGATCCCGCCGCCCACCGGAGTGGTCAACGGCCCTTTTATCGCGACGATGTATTCCTTGATCGCCGTCAGCGTGTCGTCCGGCAGCCAGACGTTCTCGCCGTAAACCTTCAGCGACTTCTCGCCGGCATAGACTTCGAACCAGACAATTTTCTTCTTGCCGCCGTAAGCTTTCTCCACTGCGGCGTCAAATACGCGCTGCGATGCGCGCCAAATATCCGGGCCGGTGCCGTCACCTTCTATGAATGGAATGACTGGATGGTCGGGAACGACGAGCCGACCCTCCGCGACCGTAATCTTCTCACCGGTCGTCGGGGGAGTTAATTTATCGTACAATGCTCTTTCCTCGTATCTGTCGGGAACGCAAGATGCGTGGGTACGTGAGGTCCAATGCCAAGTTGTTCGTCTCTCAGTAAGGCAGGATGTCCAGCGCGGAGACCCCGGTCGGCTTCCGCACGCGGAGGGGATTGATAAGGTTCGATAGAATTCCGGTTTGCCGAAATCCTATTAAGGAGGCATGCGATTCAACACCGAGACGTGTGATGCGTGGCTGAATACACCCTTTCCACACCAACAAGCCACAAATGTTTTCATAATATACCGATCACTATACGGATTGTCAACTCAAATCGTACGGGCCTGCCAAACTTCCATGAGCACCTAATCTCTTATTCTAAAGATACTTGAACGACTTCATTCCAACAAAAAACACCGCTGCGAGGGCGGTGTTAATAGTTTTTCGGCTTGATTGCGTTGTTTGCGCAACCTTTTGTCCTTCCAAGGACCAGATTCAGTCACCGAGAACCGTGAAGAAAGTCTGAGTGAGCCGTGCAGGGGCCGCAAGCAGGAGCGAAGAAACCGTGCCAAGCCCTCGGTAACTGAATCCGAGCCTTTGGAAAGCGTCCGATGTTTTTACCAGTGCGAGAAAGGAGGGCCTCACGAGGCCCGAACCACAAAGCCAAGGAGGAAGAAGCGTCGTCACAATGAAGCAGGGAGACTGGGAAGAAAACCGCGCGAATGACGAGGGTCTTCGTGAGGCCCGACTGCCTTTCTCAAATTGGGGTGGACATTTTTCCCATTGGTGCCGCGCAGGGAAGGTGTCCAAGTCAGATCAATCCGGGCATGAGACCCGGGTGAACGGACTATGCCATTCAATTGGCTATTAGGCAACGGCTGTGCCACTACCATTTAAGGTGTTTAACCAAGTATTATCATCGTGTTAGTTTTTTAGTTCTGCACGGAATACTGTGCATGGCTTGCATGTTCTAAGATCTGTGCACGGTTTGGGATTTGGGGTTTGGGGGGAAATGAGTCTTGAACTCCTGACGGAGTGGTGACTCGGGGGTGCGGAGAGGAAATTCTCCGGCAGTTTGATCGCGGGGGCCGGATTCGCCCGGTCGGAGCTACTGGGCCTTGTTCAAACGGGGGTTGCTTGCGGTACTAACACGATGATATCGGGGACGGGTGGCGGGCGGCAGGATGTGCTTAATATAGAACATATTTAGGGATTTGTCAAGTCATATGTGGTTAATATAAACAGTTACTTGTGCGTTTGTTCATATTTTCGAGAGGAGTGTCGAGAAAATTTGACGTAAATATTTGTTAAACATGAAAATGTGTGCCGAAGTGGGGGCGGCTGGCTGGGGGGACTATTATTGAACGCTTGGGCAAGCGAGTTGGTTCCCCAGGGGGTGGCACAGCGGGTTGGCGGCGAGCACACGGTTGCGGGTATTAAGACCCGCAAGGGGAGAGAGAAAACTACACTACAAACGTTGGGCGGCCGAAGAACTTGGGGTCGCTGACGGGCATGAGGTCGCCGGTGACGATGTCTTCAACTAAACTTGCTTCATCGAACCATGACTTGGGAGGCAAGTGGCCCCAGAAGGTGGCGCGACGCTTGTCATTGATGCTCCAGCGCACGGGCGGAACATCCCAATCGGTCAACAGATAGTCGCCGGTGTAGATTTCGATGCGGTTGTTGTCGTGGTCGCGCAAATAAAGAAAGAACGCATTCGACAAGCCGTGACGGCCCGGACCGCGCTCGATGTGATCCACCATGCCCATGCTGGCCAAGACGTCGCAGGCATCCAAGATGGATAATCTGTCATAGGCCCAGAAGCCGACGTGATGCAGACGCGGGCCGATGCCGTTCATCATGGCGATGTCGTGCACGTTGGGTTTTCTGTGCAGCCACGTTGCCCACAGATCATCGGTTTCGACGCAGCGCCAACTGAAGCTCGGATTACCGGGAGAATATTCACCGGGAATGCGCGGGGTGTCATTGGCGGCGGTGTATTCACTGCAATGAAAGCCCAAGCGCCTGGTATACCACTCGTAGGCGCGGCGCACGTCGTGCACCTGACAATTGAAGTGGTCAATGCGCTGAATACGCGCACCGCGATGCTCATAGTATTTCTGCAAACTCCAGTCGCGGCGCTCGGCTTCAAAATAGATGTGCAGGGGAATGCCGTGCGGGTCCTGCATGACCAGCGTGCGGCCCATCTTGTATTTCGCGCCCTTATCGAGCCACTTGTGGGCGAGGCCGTCTTCGCCGGCGATCCACGCGAGGCCGTCGAGATCACTTTCGCGCTCGACTTTGAAGGCCAGATGCCCAAGGCCGGGCTGCGCGGATTTGCGCAAGACCAGTGAGTAGGGGTCGCGCTCCTCGATGTTGCCTAAGTAGAGCCGTTCGGAATCCTGATGCAGGATCGAGAAGCCGAGGGCGTCCACGTAGAAAGTTTTGGCGCGCTCAAGATCGGTGACGCGGAATTCGGCGTGGGCGGTGCGAAGAATGTTGGGGGTCATTGGGGATAAAGCGTGAAAATGAGAGATTGAATTTTCGGGCGCTCCGGTTATCCCTAAATTCGACTTGGATTCGGGGGACCGGAGGGATCCTTCACTGCGTTCAGGATGACGACGCGTTAGAGCAGGTCATCAAGCAGAACACTGCGTTCAGGATGACGACGCGTTAGTGCAGGTCATCAAACAGAACACTGCGTTCAGGATGACGACGCGATAGAGCGGGTCATCAAGCAGAACACTGCGTTCAGGATGACGACGCGATAGAGCAGGTCATCAAACAGAACACTGCGTTCAGGATGACGACGCGATAGAGCAGGTCATCAAACAGAACACTGCGTTCAGGATGACGACGCGTTAGAGCGGGTCATCAAACAGAACACTGCGTTCAGGATGACGACGCGATAGAGCGGGTCATCAAGCAGAACACTGCGTTCAGGATGACGACGCGTTAGTGCAGGTCATCAAGCAGAACACTGCGTTCAGGATGACGACGCGATAGAGCAGGTCATCAAGCAGAACGCTGCGTTCAGGATGACGACGCGGGCGGATCGCCATCCGCGCCGATGCAATGAACTATCTTGGTGCGGGCGGATCGCCATCCGCGCCTACATTTTATGCGTCAAGCGTATTTCTTGTTCAGTTCGCGGAAGCTGATCAGACGCTGCTGCTGCACGTCCCAGACGGAAAGGAACATGGTTTTCAGACTTGAGAGAATCGTGACTTCATAGACATCACGGAATTCAGGGTTCTCGTTGTAGATCTTCTCAAGACGATAGTTCGGGATGCCGGGCGTCAGGTGGTGGATGTGGTGAAAGCCGATGTTGCCGGTGAACCATTGCAGGATCTTCGGGAGCCGATAGAACGAACTGCCCTGCATGGCGGCGCGCACGAAGTTCCACTCCTGATCGGGTTTCCAGTAGGTGTGCTCGAACTGATGCTGAATGTAGAAGAGCCAGATGCCGGCACCGGCGGCGAGGTAGAGCACGGGCAGAGCGATCTTCAACAGCGCGCCGTAGCCGATCAGCCAGCCGAGTCCGCCGAAGGTCGCGGCGATGGTGAGGTTGGTCAGCCAGACGTTGCGCTTGTCGCGCGCGCTGTATTGCACGGGATCGGCCGGATGGCGATTGATATACAAGAAGAGCACGAGCGGGCCGATCAACAAGAATACGACGGGATTGCGATAGGCGCGGTATCTGAGCCGCTGCCACTTATTCATGGCCAGATATTCATCCACCGTAAAGACGTCCATGTCGCCGAAGCCGCGATGGTCAAGGTTGCCATTCGAGGCGTGATGCAGCGCGTGCTGGCGTTTCCAGTAGTAATAGGGAACCATCGTGAAGAGGCTGCACACGTAGCCCAAGCGATCGTTCCATGTGCGGCTGGGGAAGAAGGCCATGTGCCCGCAATCATGCTGGATGATAAAGAGTCGGACGGTGAATCCCGCAGCCAGCAATGACAGACCGAGCGTGAGCCAGTAGGAGTAGCTCAGACTCAGATACATCAGATAGTAGGTGACGAAGAGCGGGATGAAGGTATTGAACGTCTGCCAGAGTGACCCTTTGATCGAGGGGGTCGCATAAGGTTTCAGAATCTGGAGCAGGTCCTGCTGATTATTAATCTCGCGCGACGCGGGCGCTCCCTCTGAGCTTGCGGGCTTTCGTTCGCGCGGCTTGACGATGACTTCGGTGCTGATGATCGGGTCCTGACTATAGTTTCAAAGTAAATGATAATGGGAAATCCGACAATGTTTCCGCCTGTGTTCTGCGGAAGCTAAGGGAATGTGCTTACCCTTCCCAAGGGTCCCAGAAGAGCTGCGGGCCGGGGCCGCTCAGGTCTTCGCGGTCGGGAGCGGGCTGATTGAGCTTGCCTGAGAGATCGTGATAGCGGCTCCTGTAGTAGAGCAACGGTTTATGCGGTTCGATGCCTTGATGCAGCGCGACGACTCTGCCGACGACGATGAGATGATCGCCGCCTTCGGGATAGCTCTCGACTTCGCAGCCGATGGCGGCGAGCACTCCTTCGATGCGCGGTCCACCCTGCCAGTCCACGAAGCGGAAGGACGGGTGTTCCCCTTCAGGCGAGCGGCCGGCGAAGTGATTGGAGATAGCAATCTGTTCGTCGCGCAGGATGTTGATCGTAAATCGTGCGCCGGGCTGTGTCAGATAGTCGGCCATGTGCGCGCGCTTGGCCACACAAAAGACGACGAGCATCGGATCGAGGGACAGCGACGTGACGGCATTGGCGGTCATACCGTGAGGGCCGGTTTCGCCATCGGTCGTGATGACGCAGACTCCGGTGGCGAAGAGACCAACGGTATCGAAGAACGTGCGCGGTTCAAGAGGTGCGAGAAAGTCCGTCATGCGGTCAAGTTTCGGTTGTGCTGCAAACGTTTAGCGAGACTTCGCGGCGGAGGCGTCCGCTTCGGCTTCGCCGCGCATCTTTTCGAGGAAGTGACGAACCTTCTCCATTGCTTCCTTGCGAGGATGATTCTTGACGAGCGCACCAGCCATGCGGACGGGGTCGCCAAAGAAGAAATACTCGTAGAGTGCCTGACGGGTTCCGAAGGCGGAAATTGAAGCATCCCACGCCAAACGGAAGAGCGGAATGCGCTCATACGCGTCGACGCGCGCGCCCATGTAGTATTTCTGAATCTCTTCCTTGAGCGGGCCGTTCAAGTCGTCATGCGTGGGCATGGCGACCAATCCGCTGGCGCCGAGCTGCTGGATGATCTGCACGAGGCGCGGATAGGTGCGCGGGAAGAGATTACGCGCGGCATCCAGCGGATCCCAGGCCGGACGCATGACGCCGTATTCGTCCAAGTGGCAATCGGCTTCAGCGGCGCGCAGAAACGCTTTCATAGTTTCGTGGGTAACCCAGAGGTCGGCAAGTTTTTCGTGGATGTGCTGGAATTGCTCGATCCCGATGGAATCCACCATTAGAGACGCGAGGCCGAGCAGGAATTCGCTCTTGGCGATGTTCTTGCACAAGACCTGATGCGACATGTGCACGACCGCACCGGACGCGGCGTAGGCTTTGTTGCAGACTTCGACATTCTTATAGAGTAGCACTTTTTCCCATGGGACAAACACGTCGTCAAAGATGACGACGGCGTCCTGTTCTTCAAAGCGCGCGCCGAGCGGGTGATCGTAGCCGTTGGGATTATAGCTCACCGTTTCGCGGCACTGAAACTTCAGACCCGGCGTGTTGGACGGGATGCAGAAGCCGAAGGCGTAGGGAGCGTCCTCGGGATTGCTGGTGAGCAGCGTCGAGGGAAAGACCATAATCTCATCGGAAACAGGAGCGGTCGCCAGCATGCGCGCGCCGCGAATCACGAAACCGTCGGCGCGTTCCTCCTTGATACGCGCGCCGAGATAGGGATCCTTCTGCTGTGCGACGGAGACGGCGCGATTCGCCTGCGGATTGATCAACGTGTGCGTCATGCAGAGATCCTTGCCCGCGAGGTGGCGGTGCAAGGTTTTGGCATTTTCGCCGAAGCGCGGATCCTGTTCCGCAAGATATTTCCAGCCGCCCGCATAGGCCGCCATAGCGCGATTCAAGTAATCCGGCGAACGTCCCATCATACCGCAGGAGAATTCCGCGATCTTCAGCATGCATTGCGAGAGCAGGCGGATATCCTCCGCCGTGCGCGGAATCTGATAGGTGCGACCGATCATTTCGCCCGTTTCCTCATCCTTGACGAGCATCACATCAGGATGCTTCCACTGCAGGTCATAGATGTCGGCGAGACTCTTGGCGTGACCCTTGAACTCGGGATGGGTCGTGAAGTCCTTGATGCGTTCGCCGCGATGATAGATTTCGGGCGGGTTGTCTTTCAGATTCTTGAGGTAGTCTGCGCCTTTGCGTGCAGGCATGTGTTCAATCTCCGGCTATGTTCGGTTTTGTTGTTTGATTGTTGTGACTGCAATGTGTTGCGGATGAAGTAGTCCGAAGCAAACTCTATCGCACAAGCTCTTTCGCTTCCTTTAGATCGATCCGCGCCTTGTAACCATGTTTTTCGAGCAAATGAAGCAAATGTGACCCAGTTAAGAGAACTAGTGGCTTCCCCTTCGCGAACTCATATGCATCACTTCCGTACGATGATGTAGTAATCAGAATTCCTTTCGATGCTCCTTCATTGATCAAAGTCCCGTAAAGATCTCGAACGGCTGATACCCCGACAGTGTTGGCATATCTCTTTGCTTGAATCACGATCTTGCCGCCCCTAATTGGATCTGGGTCAAAAGCAACGGCATCCACTCCTCCATCTCTACTGGCGCGGGTGACCTTAACTTCACCTCCTGAAGCCATAAACTCCTTCTCGAAAAGTTCTCGGACGAGATGCTCAAACTCTTCCCATGACATAATTGCAAGATTCGTTCCCTCGTCTAACTTCTTGGCAACATCGTAAGATTCAACGAACCTTCGGTCTGTCTTGTCGATAGTCATCAGCGGAGCAACAGCTGACATTGAAGAGAGTTGCGCGCTGCCAACTCCTTTTAGCGACCGAAAGCACTGTTTGGGATCAACGTTTGAAAGATCGATTCTAGAGAACTCTGCTTTTTCTGTCCGAATCGTAATAATACAAGACCTTGTCAACTGACCAGTTGATGGGCTTAGGAACGAAGTCCAACCATTGAAAGCTACTGCTTTCACAGCCTCAATGGCGTCTGCCTCGAAAAGCTCATGAATTGTTCTGAGACAGATTTGATAGATCAATGAGTCATAAAGCGAGATCTTCTCTCGTTCAGAGATGTGTTTCTCTTTGAATTCATCACGGGACTTGATGTACTGAACTTCTTTGAGAGTAGGTATGTCATCTGGAATTGGCAACTTGAAGTCGACTATGATTGTCTTGCTAGTTCGATCATAGTCAAGTTCGAAATCTTGACTGACAACATCTGGATACTCAGACCTCGACAAAACGAGATCGCAATACTCAATGACAGCCTCAACATCACTTGAAAGGTATTGTCGTTTCTTCAAATCTATGGCTTCATTTTCCCGCGCCTGTCTTGCGTAGTAGCCTTTGCTCTGGATCTCCCACTCTGCTACCTTTGATTCATAAATCTGCCTAATTGACTCATTTCTCTCCTTGACTTGGTTGCATTCAATCTCCCATTCCTCATGTGCCGCTGTAAAACGTCGCTTTGCTGCCTCAATAGTCTTTTCTCGGCGGCCTCTAAACAGCTTGTCGAGAAATCCAAACTTTGGGGCAAAATAAACACTATTTTCGTCAGGCTCTTGCGGCAATTGAACAAAAATGTCCGAGTCGCTCGGGCGCTGAATTGGGAAGGCCTTCTTGTCCTTAAGCAACTCCCAGTCTATCTTGTCATCAATTTCAAGAGTATGATGTAGAATGTCGGACAAAGCTTTCAAGGCTTCTTGAGCTTCTCGAGTTCTTTGATTTGCTTCCTCCACTCCCTCGAAGCGACGTTGCATGGAATCTAGTCGAGCTTTCTTTCTTTCCCATGCTTCTTCCCATGCAGCGAGTTGTGCTTCTGCTTTCCGTTCAACAACAGATGCGTCACTTCCACGAATCATACGATACTTGTTAAGACCAGCATGCGAGATTTCTATGTAGTAGGACATATCAGGAACCTCTTGCTACTCATCAGCGTATTTCTAGCTTCCCAGCCTTGGGACGTGTGCGGGTTTTAGCAGGACGTGCAGACTATTCACCGGGTTTACGGTAACCAATGCTCTTGGCCTTTGCGAGTGCTTTCAGCGTATCTTCCACTGTCATCAGCACCGTTGTTTCAACAGAGGCAAGGGCGCCGCCTGACGCAATCGCAAGCACTGCCCCGGTCATCGAAACATTATCCGGCGCCTCGTATATCGCGTAACCGTCGTATTTGCCGAATCCGTATCAGAAGCCGTGCAGTGAGCCGCCCATCTGTTCGATGTACTTGCGCGCAGCATCGCGGCGGTCTTCCGGATTCTGAATCATCTTGGACCACGTCTCAGGTGTGTAGCTGAAACGCATGAGATAGACGGCCATTGGAGACTCCCGGGTTTGAGACTGTGTGTTTGACTGATGTTTGCTGCAAATTCAAGTCGTGCAGTCAGAGAAAAAGCTACTCTCCAAGCCTTGGGACGTGCGCGGGTTTCAAAGGCAAATGCACGGACTTGGCTTCCATGAAGAATTCCTTGAAGGAGAGTTCGCCACCTTCGCGGCCGATGCCGCTCCACTTGGAGCCGCCGAAGGGCAGGCGTAAGTCGCGGACGTTCTGCGCGTTGATCCAGACCATTCCGCATTCGAGTGCGGCGGCGACGCGGTGCGCGCGCTCGATGTCATTGGTCCAGACGTAGCCCGCCAAGCCGTATTTGATGTCGTTGGCCTGCCGGACCGCGTCGTGCTCATCCTTGAATTTCAGCACGGTCAGCACGGGGCCAAAGACTTCCTCCTGCGCGATGCGCATGGTGTTTGTCGCGTTCGTAATCAACGTCGGTGCGAAATAATTGCCTTTTTCAAAGCCCGCCGGTCGGTCTCCTCCGACAAGAATCGTTGCGCCGTCCTGCCGTGCGACGTCCATGTAGCCGCGCACGCGCGCCCAGTGCTCGTGATGAATCAGCGGGCCGACTTCGGTCGCCATGTCGTTGGGGTCACCAACTTTGATCCGGCGCACGCGCTCTGCGAGGCGATCTACGAATTCGTCGTGAATATTCTCCTGCAGGAACAGCCGTGATGCAGCGGTGCAGCGCTCGCCATTCAGCGAGTAGACCTGCCAAAGTGCTCCGTCAATCGCGCGCTCCATGTCCACATCGGAAAATACGATGTTGGGCGACTTGCCGCCGAGCTCCATCGAATAGCGCTTCAAGGTGTCCGCGCCGTTCTTGATGATGATCTGACCCGTCGTGGTTTCACCCGTGAAGGAAATCAGATTCACCATCGGATGGGCCACGAGCGGCGCACCGGCGGACTCGCCGTAGCCATGCACGCAGTTGAACACGCCGGGGGGCAGATCGGCTTCCTGCATGATTTTGCAGAGTTGCGAGGCGGAGAGCGGGGACCATTCGGCGGGCTTCAAGACGACCGTGCAGCCGCTCGCCAGCGCAGGCGCGACCTTCCACGTTTCGAGCATGAACGGAGTATTCCACGGCGTGATCAAGCCCGCGACACCGACGGGACGGTAGATGACGTAGTTCATCCACTCGTCATTGACGGTGTAGGCATCACCGCGCAGCGCTTCCAACTGATCGGCGAAGAAATAGAAATTGTCCGCCGCGCGGGGGATCGCGCCTTTGGTGATCTGTGCGCGCGGAATGCCTGTATCCACGATTTCCAGCTCGGCCACGGTGTTCGCATGCTTCAAGATGAGGTCGCCGATCGTGCGGATTTTCTTCGCGCGGTCTTTGACTTTCATTTTGGACCACACGCCGCTATCGAAGGCGTTGCGCGCGGCTTTGGCAGCCTTGTCCACATCGGCGGGCTGGCCAGACGCGCAGTGACCGATGACCGTGTTGTTCAACGGAGAGAGAATCTCGAAGGTCTCGCCGGAGTCTGACGGGACAAAGTGGTTGTTGATATAGTGTTGGACGTGGTGCATCTATTTCCCCAAGATCGGCGACAGCTGCTGATGACCCTGCACAACGGTGTTTTCGAGCGCGCCGATGCCCTGAATCTCCAAGCGCATCGTGTCGCCGGGATAGACGTGGGACAGGCCGGCGGGAGTGCCGGTCCAGATTTGATCACCCTCTTCGAGCGTCATGATCATCGAACAATACTCAATCATTTCCTCAAGGGAGTAGATCAGATCTTTCGTCGTGCCGTGCTGGCGCAGTTCATTGTTGACATACGTTTTCAAATCCACTTCGTGCGGCAAGCCGAATTCATCGGCCGTGACGATGTAGGGTCCTATCGGACCGAAGGTATCCCAGCCTTTGCCAATCAGCGGCGGGCGAAAATAGGGGCCGATGTGGTCGCGGATCGTCACGTCGTTGCCGATGGTGTAGCCCTGCACGTAATCCAGCGCATGCTTGGCTTTCACGTAGCGGCACCTGCGTCCGATAATCGCCACCAGTTCGACTTCGTAGTGCATATACTCGCTCTTCGGCGGCATGTGCACGTCGGCCTTATGGCCGATGAGCGACGTTTGCGGCTTCAGGAAGATTGCGGGAAGTTCGGGTTTGGCGAGATTGAGTTCCTTGGCATGATCCGCGAAATTCAGCGCGATTCCGATGACTTTGCCGGGCCAGTTGGGCGGCAGCCAGATGACATGGTCGGGATGATGCTCGGTTCCGTCCTGCGAGGTCAGAGTGTTGTTGCTAAACACTCCCTGATGTAGTTGGCCGTTGGCGGCCCAGCGTGCGAGTTTCAATTCAGAGGTGGTGTGGTTTGAGAGGCGATAAGGAAAACAGCCGCAGGGCGGGCAGGTTCGTGCTCTGGAGGGGTAAACACTTCACCCACCCGCCGTTCGCGGCATCAAATCAGATTATAGCTTTGCATGACTTTGCGCAAGCGCTCCTGATTGGCGGCGCTCATTTCGCAGAGTGGCAGGCGAACTTCAAAACTAATCCTGCCCATCCAGCTCAGACCGGTTTTGATGGGCACGGGATTGATTTCGAAAAACACGGCGTCGTTCAAGGGCAGCATATGATAGTGCAGCTCACGTGCTTCTTCCCATTTGCCGGCTTGCACGAGATTGTAGACATTGGCCGTTTCGCGCGGCAGCAGATTCGCCGTCGCACTCAGGAAGCCCGCGCCGCCGATGGCGAGAATGGGAAAACACAAGAGTTCAATTCCCGAGTAGACCAGAAACTCGCGGCCCATGCGGTGCAGCAGGCGGTTGATGTGTTCGAAGTCTTTGTTCGACTCTTTGACACCGACAACGTTCGGACATTTCTCGACGACGCGCGCGACGGTTTCCGGTTCGATGTTCACTGAGGTGCGGCCCGGAATGTTATACAGAATCACGGGTATGCCGACTTGTGAACAGATTCCCGTGAAGTAGCGGAACAGTCCCTCTTGCGACGGACGATTATAGTAAGGTGCAATCAGTAGCAGCGCATCCGCTCCGATTCTCTCAGCATTGCGTGAATACGTCACGGCTTCGTCAAAGTTGTTGCACCCCGTGCCCGGCATGAAGGGCACACGGCCCGCGACCGCGTCTTTGGCAACCTGATGCACGCGCATGCGCTCGTCTGCTGTCAACGAGCTGGGTTCACCGGTAGTTCCCGTGACTGAAATTCCGTGCGCGCCGTTCTGAATTTGCCAGTCTATCAAGGCTTGCAGAGCGGCTTCGTCCACCCGACCATTGCGAAAAGGCGTTGGCACAGGGACAATCGAGCCGCGCAAGTGCGAAGTTTTCATTGATGAGTTTTGAGAGTGGGGATTGTTCGGACCGGAATCAAGTATACACGAGAGGGCTTCCGAATCAGGAATTTACAAACAAATCCCTAAAAATGAAAGCTTTGAGCATACTTTTAGGGAATTGAGTTCTCTTTAGCAGAGAGTGAAATAACAGGAGGTTAGGTATTGAGGAAACGAGGATTAGACGGATTTCCCGTGCGGACGAGACGTGTAAAAAGCGACAGGCAGGCGATTACGCCTGCCCGCTGCATAACGGCACTGTAACAAGACGACTCAGGCGGCCAAGTCCGCCAGCGCTTCATCTGCCACTACATGCGTATCCACCATTTCTGTGTAGTCATCCAGCCAAACCGCTTCAGGGTTGCGCTCGAAGATCATCACACGACTCTCGTTCTCGGGGTCGGCCGCACTATGATAGCGGAAGACGATGAGCTTCTCAGTCATGGCCGCGACTTCAATCTTGCCTGTGAAGTGTGACATGACGAATCGCACACGTTTGGCCAAGCCGGAAAGCCGTTTGCGCGCTTCTTCAATGATTGCCAGATTGCGCTCGATAGGTGTCGTGAACGGCGAGTTTCCCAGAGTCGGCCGGCACTGAAAGACATAGTACGGCGGCACGCCGATGTACGAAAGTTTGTCCCAGAGTTCGCGCAGGGTATCCGCCGAATCGTTCACTCCGCGAATAATCGGATTCTGATTGACGACAATCGCTCCGGAATTCATCAGTGCGCGCAGGCCTTCAATGGCCACGTCGGTCAGTTCGCGCGGATGGTCGAAGTGACCCATGATGTAGACCTGACGGTCACCTGTGGAGTACTTGCGAAACAGGTCGGTCAGTTTCGGATCGCGCAGAATCCGGTAGGGATTGAAGGCCGGCAGTTTGGAACCGATGCGGACAATTCTCACATGGGGAATTGCGAAGAGCTGGTCGAGAATCTCTTCCAGCCGAAGCGTCGCGAGAATCAGCGGATCGCCGCCAGTGAGCAGGACGTTGGTTATCTGAGGATGCGACCGGATGTACTCGATGCCCGGCGCAACATCTTTGACAACTTCCTCATTATCATTCATGAACAGCCGCTTGCGGAAACAGTAGCGGCAATAGCCTGCGCAGACATCGCTGCATAAGAGCAGCGCGGTAGACGGGTATTTGTGCTCAAGGCCCGGAACCTTGACATAGGAATGCTCGCCGGATGCGTCTAACTTACCCCAATCATCCATTTCGCGGATGTTGGGCATGATGAGTTGCTTGATGGGATCGTCGGGATCGTCCCAGTTAATGAGCTCCTGATAGTAGTCGTTGCTGCGAAAAACGAACTTGTCCGTCACGGCTTGCAACTCGTCTCTCGTCTGCGCGGAAAGCTCTCCCACCTGCTTGAGGCGGACGACGTATTTCGGATTTCTCATCCGAACCTCCTTTCGCGAGTCTGAAGGCGGACCTTCGTGAACCTCCTTGCACATCAAGGTGCACTCAAGATGTACTGGTGAAAACTAATTCGGTGAGTACAAAATGGGTTCAGGTCGGAAGGAAGTCAAGCAGAAAGGAGACTATGTTTTCTCTAAGTTGAATAAATATATATATTCATTTTATTAACAATGTTTATTAAGCCTCCAATTTATCATTTTGTTATTACTCTAAAAGTTGTTCTGTTGCGGAACGGCGTTCAGTATTAATGACCACTCGATAAAGAGACGGCGAGGTCACCGCCGGACCTCGCCGTCTCTGAAGTTGTGTGCGGCAGCGACACCTGCGGGGCACACCTGCTCTGATTCAGAGGCGCGCGGCACGTGCCTCTTTTCCGATTCAGGCTCTCGCTCGCTGCGAGTAGGTCATTTCATCAATACCATCTTACGGGTCTGCGTAAGACCCTGCATGTCCAAACGGTAGAGATAGACACCCGACGCCAATCCGGATGCATCGAAGGTCACGATTTGCGTCCCCGCCGTTAACGGCGCATCGTTCAGCAGTGTCGCGACTTCTTCACCGAGCACATTGAAGACTTTCAACGTCACGCGCGAACCTTGCGCCAAATCAAACTGAATCGAAGTGCTCGGATTGAACGGATTCGGATAGTTTTGATGCAACGTGAACCGCTGCGGAAGCGCAGGCCGCTCCGGCGCCGTGCTCGCGACCTGAGGCGGCATATCGGTAGAGTCTACATGCAGGACGGGCCATTGATTGTCCCACAGCGGCCAATTGGGAATATCCGCGATGTTGATGCGCTGATAGTGCACGGGATTGAGAGTCGGCGTTCCGGTCGGTGCATCCCCCACCGCGCCGCCCGCATCCAGGTCGAACACGTAACTCATATGCAAATACCGCTCGCCGTTGTATGTTGTCACGGTTTCCGACAACGTGGCATCCCGTTCATGTGCGCTCTGGCCAACCGGAACAAGTTGGCCTGTGTTGGTGTTGGTGACGTTGATGGCCGAAGTCCAGGCAACACCTTCGTTCCACGACTTGGCGACCCAAATGTCCTGCATCGGGATTCCGTTGACCGAATAGTTGGCGGAGTCCGCGCGCACGAAACAACAATAGAGATGGCCCGTTTCCGTGTCAATGGCCAGATTGGGCCGCTGCAGCGCATATTGCCAGTCGCCGAGGTCATCGGCCCAGTTTGTATCGAAGTAGGCCGCCGTATGGGCGAAGATCGGTGAGATATAGCCCGAATCACTTCCCCAATGCCAAAGCTGCGATGAGTAGCGCGAAATCGTCCCTTCGAGCGAGTAGTAATGCACCGTCATGAACGCAAGGTGGATGTCGTCATCCTCATCGAGGATGACCGAGACATCCGTATAGGCGCGAAACGTATCGGCATCGCAGACAAGGGTGTCGCCGGACGGGCAGTCTTCATCGGCGTAGATGAAGTTGGTGACGTTGACCTGCGCACTCCACGAGTTGCCGCCGTCTTCGGAGACGATGTACTTGATGTCGTTGTTATATTGGGTGGGATTCCCCTGTAGGTCGTCGCGGCTGTCCGACCACGCGATCACCACGCGGTTGGAATTTCGCGAGCAGGCGATGTCCGGTGAAATCACCATGACCGTATCCAGTTCGAGAAACTCGCGCGGCGCATCCACTACTTCCCAGTCAATCTCGATTCCAAACGGGCCGTCAAACACGGGAGTTCCGCGCGAGTAGTAAATGGACTGGGGATCGCCTGCTTGACCGGAGAGCGGATTTTCCGTCGAGACCATGTGCAGTCTGCCTTGCGTGTCGATGGCGATTTTCGGCCAGATGATTTCCATAGCCTGACCTCCTTCATAGAGATAGCTCGGTTCGAAGGACGTATAGGCGCCGGCGCGTTCGATGAGGTCGATGGCGGCGGCCGAGTGTGCTTGATTGGCGACGATTTCCTGATGAAAGGCCGGGAAGAAGAAGCCGTTGGGCAGCACCGCGCCGCTCACGTAGCCGCCGCGACCTGCGGAATTCACTTGTCCGGCGGGGATTGTGAATTCACCTGTGGTGGGATCCCACACGTTGTAATAGGCGTGCCGTGAGGATGAATTGAAGTTCAGGCCGTTTGTCCACGTGATGTGCACGAAACCCAGTTCGTCCACCGCAATCATCTTCCCGGATGTCCCGTTGTGCTGGTAATCGTACCACGTTGTTCCGGCCACGTAGCTGGTTCCGATCAAGTCATCCAGCGAGCGACGCAGCTGGCCGTAGGTCGAGGGATCGGGAACGTTCTGCAACAGCGACTGTTCCGCTCCACTCACGGGCTTTACGTTGTGCATGGGCTTTGTCGGACTGGGGGCTGCGTGAGCGAGCACAACGCCCGTGGCGATCCAAAGAAATAGAGCAAACCGAATCATACAGACCTCCTGCTTGGTTTGCCCCGGGCCAAAAGTGTCCACCAAGACACGAAAACGGATCAAGCAAAAGGTGTGCTATTTGCATACTGTTATTGTAAATATATAAAAAATAAATTTATAGTATATTTTCTTTGTTGATTTATTTGCGCACAATTTGCGTTTCTGTTATTCGTTTCGTGCATATTGTCGTGCAAGTTTTGTTACAGAAGCAAAAAGAAGCGGCTCCTTGGGGAGAAGAGGAGCCGCAAATCAGTCGGTACCACGAATGGCCCGACTGCGGGAGAAACCACGTTACTTAGCAGTCGGCTTCGTCTGACAAGTGTTGCCTCCGCATACCGAATACAACGGGCACCAGTTCATGAAAGCTGTCGCGAGCGGGATAATCCCGATGGCACCCAGCCAGTTCTTGGTGGCGATACCCCAAACCAGCAACCCGATGCCGATCACGATGCGAACCACTTTGTCCGCCGACCCTACGTTTTTTGTCATGTTCGTACTCCTTCGGGTGAAAAAAGAAAGCGACTATGTAATTCTACACAGCCGCCGTCTGGTAAACCGTGACCTACTCACACAATTCATGTATTCTCACCCGAAAACGTCCTGAGCAACGCTTCGTTGACCATTCTCACCCTTCCCCGCCCCAGTTCCACCGCACCGGACCGTTCGAACTCCTTTAACAATCGTGAAACCACTTCGCGCGCCGTGCCCAATTCGTCCGCGATTTGTTCGTGAGTGATATGGATACTGCGCAAGTATGTCCCTTCGCCCGTGAACTTCTCCAAGAGAAAATAGGCAATGCGATGATCCATCTTCCCAAAGGTGATCTCTTCTATCAAAGACATCATGTCCACGATACGCTGACTCATCGAGTTGAATACGTAGTCACGAACGACCTGATGATTGTTCACCCAGTTCAAAAAGACCTCGGGAGAGGTCACGGCCGCAATCACGGGATGCTCCGGCTCGACCTCGGCCGTCGCAGGATAGCGCTGACCGGTCAAGGCGCACGACGTCGTCAGGATACAGCTCTCAGTTGAGCGCACATGATAGAGGGTAATCTCCCTGCCGCCTTCGTGGCGTTTGTACACTCGAATGCTGCCCTCGCCGACGAACGCGATGCGGGTGCAGGCCTCGCCCTCGCGATAGACCATGACGCCGCTTTCCAGCTGCGCCAGTTGACACTGCGAGAGCATCTCCCTCTGCAGAGACGACGAGGCGTTCCTGAAGAATTCAAATTGAATGAGAATGTCGGAAATCTGCATGTAGAACTTATTTATGACTTACGACGCTTTTTCCACCAACGCGCCAGACGCTCGGCGAGTTCCGCCTCGCGACCCTGATCCGTCGGTTCATAGAAGAGCGTGTGTTGATATCGAGACGGTAAGTTATCGGACTCGAAAAAGTGTCCCGGACGATCGTGCGGATATACATAGCCTGCACCGTAGCCTTCGCGCTTCATCAGACCGGTCACGGGATTGCGCAGATGCAGCGGGACCGGTTCGGGTGAGGTTTCGGTGCGGACGGCTTCAAGAGCTTTGTCAATGGCAATGTAGGCCGCGTTTGACTTCGGTGAACAGGCAAGATACGTGGCACATTGCGACAGCACTATGCGGGCTTCCGGCATTCCAATCGCATGCACCGCCTGATAGCAGGACATCGCCAGCACCAATCCGTTGGGGTTCGCATTCCCAATGTCTTCGCTGGCCAAGATGATCAATCGCCGAGCGACGAACAGCGGATCCTCACCCGCTTCGAGCATGCGCGCCAAGTAGTAAACAGCGGCATCGGGATCGCTGGCTCGCACACTTTTGATGAAAGCCGAAATCGTGTCGTAGTGCTGATCCCCGGCTTTGTCATAGCGCGGCAGTCTGCGCAAGACCGCCGTTTCAACCAACTTGCGGTCAATCACTCGCCGGCCATTCTTAAGCGGAGCGATCTGCGCGGCGAGTTCCAGCGCATTATAAAGAGCTCGTGCGTCGCCACCGGAGAGCGTCAAGAGCGCGGACTCGGCCTCTTGTTCCACCTGCACACCGGAGTCGCGCAAGATGTCATCATTTGCCAGCGCGCGGCGCATGAGAGACAAAAGCTGGTCCGCACCCAACGGCTCCAACCGCAACACACGGGCGCGCGACAGCAACGGAGAAATGATCTCAAATGACGGATTCTCGGTCGTGGCTCCCAACAGCGTGACCGTGCCATCTTCCACAGCGTGCAGGAGCGCATCCTGCTGAGCCTTCGACCAGCGATGAATCTCGTCCACAAAGAGCAAGGTGCGTTGTCCAGCCTTCCGGCGCAGGCCTGCGGCCTCAAGATGCTTCCTGAGTTCCGGCACACCCGTCGCCACGGCTGAAATCGGCACGAACGCATAGCTTAGCGTGGTGGCGAGGAGCCTGGCAAGCGTGGTTTTCCCCGTTCCCGGGTCGCCCCAGAAGATCAAGCTCGGGATGCTTCCGCCAGCCATCAGGCGGGTCAGTAACGCGTCCGCTCCCAACAGGTGCTCTTGTCCGACATACTCCGCGAAGGTCTGCGGACGCATCCGCTCAGCAAGAGGCGTTTGGGACAAGTCAGACACGGTTCAGAGCCAGAATCCCGCTTAAAAGGGATATTTTTATACAAGAAATGCGGTGGGCACGACGTTACGGGACTAAGTTACATAAAGAAAACACCGGATGCAATCCGGTGAGTTCAGGAACAATATCACGGACTATGGAGGTCCGTTGCCGAGGAGCTTGTCAGGCCTCTCCCCGCTCGGTATAGGCCTTCTTAATCATGGCATCCAGATACTGCTCGGGACCTGCCAGAACCTCTGGCGTGACCTGCAGGTTCTGCTTGCCGGCGAGCTTCATCCCGTATTCGTAATTCGAGAACATCTGCTGCAGACGATAGACGATATGCACCGGTTCGTCGTCCAAGTGCTCGCGAATCCAACGGTGCGACTCGACGGGAATCTCCAGCACCAGCCCGTGCTTTTCAAGGAAGCCGCGCTGGAAGGTGTTGATTGCATCGGTCACCAGCAACTCGGCAGCCACCTGCTCGGGGTGATTGATAAGCTCGATTGTCACGTGCAGCGAACGCAGTGTGGACGAAGGCAGGAGCTTCTCGAACTTGATGAGTGCGCGTTCAGCAACCGACGTCAGACCTCGTGCTCCGATTCCCAGCGTGTGAGCGCGGCGCGCCATTTCCCGCAATGCGGCATCGTCGAAGGTCAACTCTATGCCGTAGGCCGCGAAGTCGCGCACTTTCCCCTGAATGACCGCCGAATGCGGATTGCGCAGCACATCGTAAAGCGCCTCTTCGTTCAGTTCGGTCAGCTGAGCAGTGACCGGCAAACGGCCCACGAACTCCGACTCAAACCCGTATTGAATCAAGTCCGTCGTGGTCACGCGCTTCAGCAGCTCTTCGTCCTTCGCGGGGATTTCACCCGTGCTTTGAAAACCCATCGTCCCTTTCGACAGACGGCGGCGGACAATTTCCGCCAATCCCGAAAATGCGCCGGACATGATAAAGAGCATGTTGCGCGTCGAGACTTTCTTGCGCACGGCTTTGCCTTTGCGCTGCGTCTCCATCATCGCCTCCATCTGGCTGGCCAGATCATGCGGAGTGCGCAAATCCACTTCGGTATCTTCCATCAACTTCAGCAGTGCCCGCTGCACTCCCGAACGCGACACATCAGGACCGACGATGCTGCCCGACGCGGCAATCTTGTCGATTTCGTCCACGTAGATAATTCCGTATTCGGCCAGTGCCATGTCCCCGCCGGCTTCGCGCACCAAATCACGCACCAGATCATCCACGTCCCCGCCGACGTATCCTGTCTCCGAAAACTTCGTAGCATCGCCTTTGACAAATGGAACACCGATTTTGTCCGCAATCAACTTCACGATGTAAGTCTTGCCCACACCTGTCGGTCCGATCATCAGAATATTCGACTTGATGCGGCCGACCGTAGGCTCCTTCGAAGGATGCTCCGCTTCCCATTTGCGACGGTGAAAGTGCGTGCAGATTTTCGTCGCGAGGATCTCAATCGCTTCATCCTGATGCACCACGTATTGCCGCAAGTACGCTTCAAGCTCGGTCGGGCGAAGCTTGAAGTCAATCGAATCCACCCCGCCGCCGGATTTCGTCTCGGTGCCCTCGTGCGGGATGTTTAAGTCATAGTCCGGCTCAGCGACGTTTTCGCTGTCATGATATTTCAGGAGCCTACTGGCGTTTTCGGGAATCTTGTCCGGGTTCGAAGGAGTTTTATTCATGAGTCTCATTAGGTTTGCAAAGCGGAGAGGAACCGTCCTCTCAGGTCGTTCCCGTTGAACGGTTGTCATCGTCGCGGAGTTCCGGCAACTCTTGAAAATATAAGCATCCGCTGAACGAGATGCGAAGGAAGAACCAAGTCAACCAGTAGCGCAGCCCTTGCACCTGTTTCGACGCTTTCGTATCTTGTAAATCTATGCAAAAACAGCATCTGCATATCGGGTTACAGCTTTTGTGGGTGGTCTTGGTGTGTGGATGCGGTGAGCTTGAATTTCCGAAGCTGAACCCGTATACAAATAAAGACCAAATACTTAAGGTCATGCTGCCGGATTCAGGTTCGGCGATTGTGTCCATCGGCAGCTGGGCTACGGAGGTCAGTCCTCCTCAACCCGGCGATGACCACAGACTCAAACTCCGCGACTTAAGTGGAACAGAGTTGCGGATCAGCTGGCGATTTGAGGGAGACCAGCACCCTTTGCCGTTTCGAGCAACACACCGAACGGTGCATGGGCTTGAGCTGGTCGAATCCGGGCTTGGCCTGCAGCAGTCACTGTCTATTGAGCAAGGCGGCCAGCTTATCGAGTGCGGGGTAACCGGCCAAAGCGAGCGGAAGCTGATTGCGGAGATTGAGTTTCGCAGGCCGAGTAGTAAACGGCGGGGCATAGATGCGGAAAGTGAACCGTGGACTCTGGCGGATTCGGGCGCAGAGGTGCTGCTTCCTGATGGAAGTCGCTGGCGGCTGGAGACCGAAGGCACAGTCACTCCGGCGCAAGCATCAGGCTTCGGCGCGTCCATATCCTTTGCAGCGCGGTCGTCCAAGTCGTTCACGCTCCTGTTGAACCCGGCTGGAAACTCGGAAGCGGGGCGCGGGGTGGATATTCTGACGGAATCGGACTCCGTGAATCGCACGCTTGCGCTCTTGACCTCACTGATTCCCGCGCCAACAGTTCCTGTTTCCACTTCGGCGGATGTATTTGAGTATTCGGCGGACCTCACAGTCGCTCAGTGGTTGACATTCGCGGTTTTCCAGCCGGACTACTTTGAATTGCTCCGAGCACCCGAAGATCAGGTGTGGACCATAGAGAACGGCGTGAAGGCGTTCGAGACGGCGTTTCGCTGGGGAACATTGCCCGAGCGGCAACTCACACTCTATACTCCCCTGTTGCACGAAGCTCTGAACCGTCTTGATGCGGCAGCGAACAGAATCAGAACGGGGGCGACCATCGAGGAGCAGTTTCGCCGAGCTGCAGTATGGCTATTCGCCGAGACCTATCTGGCTTCCGGGGCAACACCTGCGCGCGTGTCCTATCGCAGCAACAGCCGAGATGCGTCCAAGGATGCAATAACCGCTCTGCAGCAAACCGCGCGCACCTTCAGGCGAACCCGTTCGTCGCAACCGGACAGCGTCTACTTCAACAATCAGTTCATCGACGGTGGAAGCGATGGCGGGGAAGGATTACTCGAGACGTTCGTGCAGCCTGACTCTGCGAGTTTGTTTGAGACTGTCAGCCGCGGGACCTTGTCGTGGCTGAAGGAAGCCGATGCGTCATGGATTGCACTGGAAGCGCTTCCGTGGCATGCCGAATCCGCAAGGCTGCTCTGGACTTTTTCGCAGGATATCCGTTACCGTCGGTCAGAGCATTGGCCCCTTGCGTTCGCTGCGTTGAATGACACGTTCCATCCGGTCACTCTGCCCGGAGACTTGGAGCAGCGTGTTCAAACCCGGGCCGCAGCCGCAGAACTCGTTACGGTCATGGAAGGTTATCTCGGCGTTCGACCTAACTGGAGCGCGCGAAAAATTGTGTTTGATCCGCGCCTGCCGGACAGCTGGGGCCGCACACGCGCACGCATTCCGTTTGCCGACGGCGAGCTTTATGTGGACTATGATTTCGCACAGCGGCAGGCGTACATCGCCGCACGCGGACTCTTGCAGAGTTTTGACTGTCAATTATACTTCCCAACCAAGGACGGCGCAATCGCCGGACAATTCACGCTTGAACCGGGCGATAAGCCTCATCAATTTACTTTGGAAGTGGACTCCGACAACGCATCAAGACTGCGCGTGACAAGCGGCAATTTACCTGAATGAATTCAGAGCGCCTCGCCCTGGGCATCGACATCGGGGGCACCAACCTCAAGATCGGGCTGGTCACGGAATCGGGCAAGCTGGTGGATAAGGAGACGACACCTACTCCGAGGCCGCGTGATCTATCCGCAGTCGTCCAGTCGCTCGCAACGGCCGTGCGAAACTTGTGCGACAAGCATCGTGCTCGTCCTGAAGGCGCAGGTATCGGCGCACCGGGAGTGGTGGATGAGAACCTTGAAACCGTGCTGTGGGCGCCAAACTTCAACGATTGGATCGGCCTGCCCATCAGACAGACGATTTCCAATGCGCTGCGGATTCCAGTGGTCATGGACAATGACGTCAACAACTTTGCCGTCGGAGAACATCGCTGGGGCGCAGCACGGAAGTTCCAGCACTTTGTCGCGGCGGCGATGGGAACCGGACTCGGTGGTGCGATTTACATTGATGGCAAATTGTATCGCGGCGCGCGCGGAGCAGCGGGCGAGATGGGCTTCTCCATCATTTCACCGGACGGCCCGGAGGTGCTTGGCCGAGCGGGCGTTTTGGAAGCCTACGTCGGCAGAACAGCATTCGATCAACTTGTGGACGACCGATTCAAGACGGGAGAGTTTCCTACCCCGCGACGCATCACGGAGTTGGCCGAACAGGGCGATCCCCGCGCCCGCGAGATACACGATGTGCTCGCTCAGCGACTCGCTGAAGCCGCAGCAACGTGGGTGCATTTGCTGAATCCCGAAGCTATCGTCTTAGGCGGGGGAACGATTCATGGCGCAGATTACTTTTTCGAACGCTACAAACATTATCTCACTGCGCGTGCGCTGCCGCCGCATACGGAATATCTGCACATTCTGCCCGGTCAGCTCGGCTACTTTGCCGGCATGCTCGGAGCAGCCGCACTTTGGTTTGAACAGTCCACATAGAAGGGGGCCAATAATGCTTCGGTTTATGCTTGGGTTGCTGATCCTGACCTTTGTCGTTCCCGGCTGCAAGAAAGACGACGACAACAACGAATTCACGGGGCCGGTGTGGATTCTCAACGTCTCGGTTCGAGACGGATCGCGGGCCGACGGGCAGATGCAGTCCTGCTCACATGTCATCTGGAGTTATGCCGGAACTTCGGATCAGAGGGACACCGCATGCCGCCACAACAACGGAAATGTCAAAGTTTGGGAAGGTATCTCCGAAGACGTTCGCATTTTCTATCATGTCGAGAGCGCAGGCTACGGACAGTCTCCTGAGGAGTTTGCCGACTTTCAATACTCGCAGCTTGACTCCACGACGGAAAGCGGCAACCCCGAAGTTGTCGTCAACCGGACCGTCTTCCTATACCCGAATTAATCGTCGCCTTTACAACCTGCACTTCAACCTCTCGACCCCGTGACAAAAGTTTACCTCTGCCTTCAGCTTCACAACCATCAGCCGATCGGCAATTTCGATCATGTAATCGCCGACGCCTATCATAAGAGTTACCAGCCGTTTCTCGAAACACTGCTTGACTATCCTCAGATTCGCATGAGTCTGCACACTTCCGGCTGTCTGTTGGAGTGGTGCGAGGCTCATCTGCCCGAGTATCTTGATCTTGTCGGGAAGCTGCACGACCGCGGCCAGATTGAGTTGATCGGCGGAGCGTTTTACGAGCCGGTGTTGGCTGCGATTCCGCGCGATGACGCGCTTGAGCATTTTACGCGCATGAACGACTATCTGAAGAAACGATTCGGAGTCACCCCACGCGGCGCGTGGCTGCCAGAGCGCGTTTGGGAACCGGACTTCGCGGCTCTGCTGGTCGAAGCCGGTGTGGAGTATATCTCCATGGATGACGATCTGTTTCTGGCGGCCGGTCATTTGCCGGAGGAATTGAACGGCTACTTCATGACCGATTCGCACAACGGACCTCTGGCGATGTTCCCCAATCATCAGGCCCTGCGTTACGCCATTCCATTTCGTGAGCCGGAAGCCACCTTCGACTACATCTTTCAGCAGGCCGACGGCCGTCCCGACTCTCTGTTTCTGATGGGTGACGACGGTGAGAAGTTCGGACTGTGGCCGCGCACGTATAAGCCAATTTACGAAGACGGCTGGCTGCGCAGCTTTTTCGACGCGCTCGTCGCGCATGACAGCGACGTCGAACTGCTCACCATGTCCGAAGCACGCGACCGGATTCAACCGAAGGGCCGGACCTATCTGCCGACGGGTTCCTATTTTGAAATGGGAGAGTGGACGCTGCCGACCGCCGCACGTAAGAAGTATATTCACTTCGTGCATGAACTCAAGGAGCGCGACGACTGGCCGCAAATCCGTCCGTTTGTCAAGGGCGGTTTCTGGCGCGGTTTCTTGAGCAAGTATCCTGAAGCGAATTACCTGCAGAAGAAAATGCTGCGAGTGTCGCGCAAGTTTCATTCGCTGTCGACGCGCAAGACCGATCCCGCCTATCAAACGCAACTCTTACGCGGACAGTGCAACTGCCCTTACTGGCACGGCGTGTTCGGCGGGCTGTATCTGCCGCATTTGCGGCACGCGGTATGGAAGGAATTGATTCAGGGCGAATACACGCTCGACAATCTATTGCACCGTGGGCGGAAGTGGACGGAGGTTCACACCGTGGATCACGACATGGACGGCCGCACCGAGATTCTCATCGAGAACGCCGTCATGAACGCCTACTTGAAGCCCGATGAGGGCGGCTCGCTGTTCGAATGGGACTTCCGACCAAGCGGCTACAACGTGCTCAATACGCTCACCCGCCGAGAGGAACCCTATCACATGGACGTGGCGCGCGCGGTGGTGTCTTTGCCCGATGACGACGCTGCGGTCGAGTCGATTCACGATCTGGTGCTGAAGAAGGAAGAAGGACTCGAACACCTTGTTACAGTTGATCGCTGGCCGCGTCGGTCATTGCTCGACCATTTCCACGGCTTCGATGGAAACATTGACCAGTTCCGCGTGGGCAAACTTGCGGACTACGCAGACTTTCTGACAGGCGAATACGAGCTGAGCGAGATGTTCACCGACGGAGTTACACTCACCAGAACGGGCAAACTTGGCTCTCTTCCCGTGAGAGTGTCCAAAACTATTCGTGTCCAGACCGGCAAGGCAGTTTTGGATGTGGACTACGTCGTCAGCAACTTATCCGCACAGGAGATCTACGGGCCGTTCGGCATCGAATGGAACTTCGCCCTGATGGCGCCCAATTCCGGCAAGCACTATCTTTCACTGCCCGGCACAAACGTCGTGAAACGCCCGCTCGCGGAGATCGCGGAGCATCTCGATGTCTCGCGGGTGCTGCTGGCCGACGAGCATGAGGGAGTTGCCGCGAACGTGGAGTCTTCGGTCCCTGCGCGGTTGTGGCGTGTGCAGGTCGAAAGTGTGTCGCTGTCCGAAGGTGGATTCGAGCGAGTCTTTCAGTCTGTGGCCCTGCTTTTCTCCTGGGAGCTGCGGTTGCAGCCCGGCGAAGCGTGGCGCTGCCGATTTTCCGCGGAGCTTTCAGAGCGCTGACGCGTTGTGATTTTCTATCTACTGCTGTCCCTATTGATTGGCGGGCTTGCTTACGCGCAGGAGTCCCCGCCAGATACGACCGCGCGGCGGGACGGCGTGGATACAGTGATTACTTACAGCGCCGATGCGATTGACTTCGACATTCTAACGCGCACATCGATTCTCGAAGGCAAAGCGCGCATCGAATACAAGGATATGGTCCTGACGGCAGGGCGCATTCTGCTGCACTGGGACGACCAGACTATGATCGCCACGGCGCTCGACGACTCGGTGTTCAAAGACAGTGCGCGCACCGAACTCGACACCGTGCGCAAGATTGACCCGCCGCACTTCAAGCAAGGTTCCGAGGAATTTACGGGTGATGAAATCGCCTACAACTTGAAGACCAAGATAGGGCGAGTGCGCGGAGGACGAACCGAGTATCAGGACGGCCGATACTACGGCGAACAATTCAAACGAATTTCAGACGATATTCTGACGGTGCGGCATGGAGAGTTCACGACCTGCGAACTCGACACGCCACACTATCATTTTGGAGCCGACGTGCTCAAGATCGAAGTCGGCGAGCGTGTCATCGCGAAACCGGTGTATCTCTATTTTGCCGACGTGCCTGTCCTCGCGCTGCCTTACGGAGTCTTTCCTGTGCAAAAGGGGCGAACGTCCGGTTTCATTACACCTGTCTTCGGCGAGTCCGCGGCGCAAGGGAGATTTTTGCGCAACATCGGCTATTACTGGGCAGCCTCGGACTACATGGACGTGCTCGCAACGATGGACTACTATGAAGAGTTCGGGATTCTCGGAGGCACGTCCTACCGATACGCCAAGCGGTATCGACTGCGCGGCAATGCGGATTTTGACTTTGACACGCAACGGCGCGGCGCATCTCGCAACCGACGCTGGCAAGTCTCGGCCAATCACAATCACACGATTGACCAGAACACACAAATCGCGGCTTCCGGCACGTATGTATCCGATGCGAGCTATCGCGCCGATGTCGGTTCGATTCAGGATCAGCTCAACCAGACGGTGCGCTCGAACGCCACGCTCTCCAAGTCGTGGAATAACTCGCCGTGGACGATGAGCGTGAATTCAAACTTTACGCAGAATATCCGGCAGGAGACGTGGTCGGCGACGCTTCCCGCGATTCGGTTCACGCACAAGCAGGGCCGCCTCTTCCCCGCTCAGAAGGCGGAAAAGGGAATTCGCTTCGCCAGCGCGCCGAAGGAAACAACCGTGCCGTGGTATCGCGCGTTTACGTGGACCTACAACGCCGCCTATTCGAGCGACTTCGCCCGCAGTCTGACCTATCGCGAAGAGTTCCTGCGTCCTGAACCAGTGCGGATATCGGGCGAACCCGCGCTGCCAACTGTGATCCTGGGAGATGACAGTCTGGGCATCACGCACCGCGACGGCGCAGCGCATCAGGGAGCTTTCGCCGCACCGGCGCGCATCATGCGTTACATCAACCTGAATCCGTCCCTCGATTGGAAACACATTTGGACGCGTCGCGTGCTTCACTATGAACCCGCCGGGCCGCTGCTCGACCGCGAAGATCAAAACGGTTTCTACACGCGCACGACGTTTGACGTGGGAAGCTCCGCCTCAACCAAGCTCTACGGCCTCGCGCGCCACCCGTTCGGAATTCGCGCGCAATTCCGCCACGTCATGACACCCACCGTCAGCTTCCGTTACCGTCCCGACTTTTCGGATGAAGCTTGGGGCTATTTCGAAACGGCAAGACTGGCCGACGGACGTGAGTACACATACGATCGCTTTCGCGGCACTGATCAAGGTTCCCTCATAGGGGCGACACCGAACGGTCTCTCGCAGGCAATGAGCTTCTCGCTCGGAAATCTCTTTCAGATGAAGCACGGCGATCCGGAAGCTCGAAAAGAGAAGAAGTTCGATCTCTTGAGCGCGAATTTCTCCACGGGCGTGGATTTCAAAAAGGACTCGCTGAAGTGGGGAGACCTCTCGAGCAGTTATCGCACCTCAATTCCGGGAAGCCTGTTCGGTCCGATTGAAGGCTTGGGTTTTGATCTCTCGACCGTGCATTCACTCTATGAGCGACGCGGCACAACCCCGATCAATACGTTCTTCTGGGATCGCGACGGCGCGAAGTGGTTTGCTCCGCTGGATCTTTTGCGCGCCAGCGGGTCTGTAGATTTTGCCATTCGCGCCGAATCCGTGGCCGATCTTTTCAGCTTTAAGAGCAACAAGCTGTCGTTGTCCGAAGAGGTGCCGTTCGATCCGCAAAGCGTCCTCCCGCCCGCGCCAAGCAGTGCGCCGCAAAACTACGATGCTGAATTGCCGCCCTTGCCGGAAGCCGAAGCACCGCGCAAGGCGGAAGGCCCGCAGACTTTTGTGGACATGCCCATCACCTTGCGCTTCAACATTCGGCACGCGCGCGATTACCTGAGCCACTCACGTACGACGACACTGTTCTCAAGCGTCAACAGTCAGTTGACTCCGCGCTGGAGCTTTGACATCAGTCACTATTTCGACATGGACAGGAAGATCGCTCAGAATGCAAGTGTTTCGATCATCCGCGATCTGCATTGCTGGGAAGCGTCGTTCACCTGGTCACCCGTCGGGTATAGCCCCGGTTATTTTCTGCGGATCGGGTTGAAGTCGCCGCAGCTCCGCGATGTCAAGATCGAACGTAATCGCGGCGGCAACCTGCGCGGCTTTTAATGACGGAACATCAGAACACGGCATATTCGACGAGTGAAAAGCGCGCCATCGGCCTTGTGCTGGTCGGCGCGCTGTTGTTGCGGCTGTATCAGCTGAACATGGAGAGTTTCTGGCTCGACGAATCCATCATCTGGCACCGGATCAAGGACGGGCCGATGAAATTTCTGTTTGATTGGGACGCGGATACCCAAGGCCCGACTTACGCGATCATCATCTGGCTGTGGAGCAAGCTCTTCGGCGTCGGTGAAGTTGCAATGCGCATCCCCTCCGTTATCTTCGGAGTGCTGAGCATTCATGCGCTCTATCTGCTGGGCAGAAGAGTCTTCGGTCATCCTGCCGCGCTGATTGCCGCGCTGTTCGCCGCGGTCAATCCGTTTCTTATGTATTACTCGCAGGAAGCGCGGCCCTACACGCTTTGGCTCTGGTCGTCGCTCTTGGCGGTCTGGTTTCTCCTGCGCCTCATCGAACGCGATTCGCGGGTCAACCTCATCGGCACTTTGGCCGCGACGATCTTCTCGCTCTATACCCACCCCTACGGCCCGTTTCTGCTTGCGCTGCAGGCACTGACTATCGCCGCGCTCGTGCCTTTCAAAGAGTGGAAACGCTTCCTCGGTCCCGCGCTGATTATCGGCGTGGCGTACCTGCCCGAAGCCTACATTTTCTTGAAGTCATTTGTCGGGAAGGTTCATAACAAGTGGAGCGTTGCCGCGTGGATCCATCGGCCAGGTCTGCTCGAGCCGTGGACCTACATGAAGCATTACTTTGCGTGGTACGTCGCAGCCCTCGCAAGCTCGCTTCTCCTGAGCATCGGACTTGTATATTTCCGCACGCGCATCAGGGAACACCGTAGCGGTTTCGTCGTCTGCACCGCACTACTGATTGGGATGTTCGGCTTGCCGTGGCTGGTTTCGCAGCTGACTCCCATTCTGTGGATGCGATATACCATTACGGCTCTCGCGGCAATTCTGCTGCTGATGGGATGGATAGTCGCACAAACAAAAAAACCGCTGCAAATTCTTGCAATCGGTCTGTTTCTGGTGCTCAACGCTGTGCCGCTCTACCACTACTACACGAAGTTCGACAAGGACCCGTGGCGCCAAGCCGTCGCGTGGCTGGTTCCGCAGATTGCCTTAGCCGATCATATTCTCGTCCATCCGCAACGCGCACCGATGCCTTTCGAGTATTACTACGGAGACCTGTTTCAACACAACGTTGTCATCCCCAAAGACACTACGCAGATCGCGTCTATGCTTCCGGACAGCGGGACCGTCTGGTTTGTCACCGCGACGTACAGCCATTCCAAACCCATGCGCGATGCCGTCTACTCCGTGCTCGCAGAAGCCTGCGAATGCGACTCAACCTACAGAACCGCTGAGCTCTATCCGCGCAATCCGTATTTGATATTCCGAGCGGATATTGAAATTACGCGCTGTCGAATGCAGGAAGCTCCGCACGCTCGACATTGAGCAGACTTGCCAGATCCTTCGCCTGCCGCAGCAAGTCGTGTACGTGCGTGTATTCAAACCTTCCCGCGCGTCCGACTGTATAGAGATTGACAAACCGACTCAAGTAGGCGCGCAGTTCCGCAACGACTTCCTCGCTACCGACTTCCAGCACAGGATATGCCGCACGCAGACGATGTACGCGGCTGCCCAGCATCTCATTAGACCGAATCAGTTTCGCCGCCGATAGATGCTCGACGACCTGAGCCGTCAGGGCGTCGTCGCTCATATTCCAGATTTCCTCGCGTGAGCCGCACGGTATCTCAACCACTACACACGTCTGTTTCGGCGGAGCGAGTTCGATGCTGCGGTTTTTCGGTTCGTAGAGCCGCGTAAACGGAATCTCCGGAGACGGAAAGTAGATTGAAGCATTGCGGGTCACTCGCGGGCGATCCAACATGACGGTGACCAGCATCAGGTCGCGGAACTTCAGAGTGTCGGCAAGCTCGACAAGCGCTTGGGGAGGCGCGGGTTCAAGCAGGCGAAGTGTTGTTGACGGAGCAAGCGAGTTGACCACACGCTCGGGAGTCAGGACGGAACCTCCAGCAAGCTCAATACCGGTGATGCGCAACGCATCATGATGGAGTTTGAGAATCCGGCAATTTGTATGAATCCGCTCTCTGCCGATGCGCTCCGACAGCCGGTCAACTATCTTGCCGTAGCCGCCGCGCGGATAGTAGAAACTTCCGTCAAGGTGCTCACTCTTGCTCTGTTTGCCGCGCAACAGCTCAGTCAGCAGCGTGCGTGCGCTCAACCCCTTCAACCTTCCGCCACTGACTGCCGGAGACAGTTGCTCCGCAGGAATTCCCCACAGCTTTTCTGAGTAGCCAATCAGAAACTCATCGGCAATCGTTTTGCCGTAGCGACGGTATGCGCCGCTTGCGAAGTCGTTTTGTTCATCGCGCCTCGCCGAGACGCGCGCCTTCGTAAAATCAAGGCTCGCACGCATGAGTTTCAGCGGCCCAAGCTTCATCGCAAGATTAGCAGGCGAGAGCGGAAAGTCGAGGAATTTCCCCTGCCAGCAGATTTGACTCGGCGCGTGCACCTTGAGCAGCTCGTCGCCCATCAGCTCGAGTAGGTCGCGGGTAATCTCAGCATCCTTGTCATGAAAGCGGTGCGCACCGGCATCGTAGCGGAACGGCCCGTGCGCGAACGTGCGGGCGAAGCCGCCCGGTTCCGGAGCAGCTTCGAGCAAGGTGACGTCGTGACCGGCACGGCTCAAGTAGAAGCCTGCAGAGAGTCCTGCCGGACCGGCGCCGAGTATGAGAGTGGTATTCACAAACTTGTGTGGAATTTCACAAATAAGCAGCCCACACACGATGTGTATGGGCTGCGCTTGCTCGTACGAATGTCTCGGTTCGGCTACATGTCGTCTTGATTGCGGCGCGGACGGCGTTCGCGGAATCCGCCGCCACCTTCAGGACGGGGCTGAGCTTCGTTGACTCGCAGTGTGCGGCCCCCGAATTCTGCGCCATTCATGGCAACGACCGCGACATCGGCTCCGGCATCATCCATTTCCACGAAGCCGAAACCGCGCGGACGGCCTGTTTCACGATCCATGATCATGGCCACGTTGAGGACCTCACCGTGCGCACTAAAGGCGGCGCGGACAGTTTCTTCGGTCGCACTGAACGGCAGATTGCCGACATACAGCCTCTTCGGCATTTCCCGACTCCCTTCGTTCGCCCCAGTTCAAAATTCAGTTTTTCAGTTACTTCCATAAGAAGTGGAAGCCGGAAACATCTGCATACCAACTATCGTAACGAGGGGGGCGAACCAGAACGTCGCGACAAGGCCAAAGCTGCTTCGGGGCTTCATCCGTCTGGCGACTAATGCGTTTGACGGAGTAAGCGCAATATACAGTGAAAACAATGGCGAGTCAAGAGTATTCAGGGAGATTGTGGAAATCGGAGGGAGCAAGCGCAGGGCTTGGTGCACCTTCTGACGGGAAAGCCCGTGCATCGGGATGCGGTCGTCCATCTCGCGGAGGTTTTTTTCTTTGGCCCGGTCTGAGCTACTTTTGGACATGCTCAAGACGACAATTGCGTGCTAATCCACCTCGGAAGCTGGTCCGGTCCGAACGGTTGGCCTGTTCCGCCGGGTTCCTTTCCGGAGTCTTTGGTTGGAAGCTGATGCTAATATAACAAATAATTTACAAAAAGTCAAGTAGTTTTTGAATAAATGTTGTAAACATTTGGTCAAATTGGAATTAGAGAGTGTCTGAGAGAATACGCCGGCCAAAGGCCGGCGTATGTATATAATTGTATAGCACTAAAGCGATTCAGCCACCAGCGGGCCGGCGAGGGCATATCAGACCTCCAAGAGGTGGCCGGACTTTTCGGCTTTTGTCTTGAGATAGTGATGGTTGTGCGGGTTGGACGGCAGCTGATGCTGGACACGTTCCGTGACGGGAATCCCATTCTGCTCCAAGCCGGCAATCTTCCTGGGATTGTTGGAAAGCAGCTTCACGGATTGGACGCCAAGCGCCTTCAGCATTTCGGCCGCCACGCGATAATCGCGCTCGTCGTCGTCAAAACCGAGAGCGTGGTTGGCATCCACCGTATCGAGGCCCCGCTCCTGCAGCACATAGGCACGCAGCTTGTTCACCAAGCCGATGCCGCGTCCTTCCTGACGAAGATAGAGGACAATGCCGCGCTCCTGCCGTGCCATGTAATCGAGAGCAGCTTCCAGCTGATCGCGGCAGTCACAGCGAAAGGAGCCCATCACGTCACCGGTCAGACACTCGGAATGGATACGCACGGGAACAGCGTCTCCCCCACTGACGCCGCCCCGCACCATCGCGATATGCTCTTTGCCGTCGGGAGTCGGTGAGAAAGCTACGATATTGAAATCGCCCGCACGAGTCGGCAGCTTGGCTTCAGCGACGATTTTGAGTGGATAGTATAATTCATCGCCCGGCCAATGGAGGACTTTCGGCTGGACGGCAAGATGCTGGGCGAAGGAGTGTGCTGGTAAGGTCATGGACTGTGGCTTCCCTGTTTGGTTCTACAGAATAAACGACAGGGATTCAAAAAATGTTTCTGTTGTGGAAAATTCGAGTTGATTCTGGCTAAAAATGTCAATTTTTAACTGTTTAGTAAAAAACAGGTTACGATTGACTGATTGCCTTCTATTCAACTCCGAACTTTCACGCGGGGTTCCAGAGGCAAAGGTCAAGAAGAAGGCGGCCAGCGGCCGCCTTCTTATGTTGGGGGGGAGTGATGCGCCTACTTGAGATAGAGAACTTTGATTGACTTCTGCGAGCGCGAATCCGAGGCGCGAAGCAAGTAGACACCTGTGCTTAGATCCCCACCCGGTACGTAACTGATCGTTCCACCGGACAGCGAACCCGAGTACACGCTCGCCACCTTGCGTCCGAGGATGTCATAGAGCGAGATATCAAAATCGTCCCGCGCAAAGCCTGCTATGCTGATTTGCAGATCGGAGTTGAAGGGGTTGGGATACACCGGAAGCAGTTCCCAAGTGGACGGGACTACTCCGACACCATCCCGCTCCGAAATCCCCGTATTGGACGTGTCCGGAGGAGAGGTCAGCCACGGAATGAAGTCGATTAGCGCTGAATAGAGAGTGTCGCCGGTTCCATCCTGATTAAGCGCGGGGTTGTATGGGCCTGATTCATGACCCCACCAGTTGTTCCTCGCATCGATAGTCTGAGGCGGCGGATAGTCAGGATGATACGATATTGCAGGTCCGGTATTCCCTTCGAAAAGATTTGAATCGACTATCGCGGGCCTATTTCCTGAATTCGTGTAACTGATGACTGACCCGTAGCCTGTAGGACTCTGACTGTTGCCCGAGAACACGTTGTGATGTATGCGAAGCAGACCTCTGCCGCCCGGGAAAATTGATGCTCCACCCGGCGCATGGTTGTTTCGAATAACATTGTACGAGAAGTCTCCTTCACAATCCCACAAGTAGATCGCCCCCGCATAGTAAGTCATTGTGTGAGACTCAAGCACATTTCCTTCGAAGAAGGGAACACCGAATCGACTAAAGTCGGCAAGGTCAATTGCCGGATGGTCGGACGTGTTGTCGCGAAAGATGTTACGCCGCACATAGACTCTTCCACCTCCATACAAGTGGCACGTTCCAGTCGAGTGAACGACACCGTTTTGTTCGAAAACGTTGCCGTCTATATGGCTTTCATGCCCCGAAACCCAGACTCCGCCAGTTTCACCTCTGCAGCTTCGGATTGTGCAAGCCGTCATAGAAAGCGGAGCGTCAATCATCTGAATTCCGCCCGATGCAATCGATGTACACTCTGCAATCAATGTGCTGCAGACGGAAACTCCCGCGCTCCGCGCATAGATGCCTCCGCCGCCGGGATAAGTTGAGAGGCAGTTCTTAATGCATGTGTTGCTTACGTGAAGATACGACTCTGAACCCCCAAGAGTCTCGCGGACAACGGCAATACCACCGCCGGCCTCGGCACTGCACGAATCAATTTGACACCGTTCGACACTAACCCGTGTTCGTAAAGAGAAGATGCCGCCTCCCGCCTGAATCGGCTGGGGTTCGGTTGCCCAGCGAGCCCCAGTTCCTGAGCGAAGTGACAGACCGATAATACGGACCGAATCGCCTTCCGCGAGACTTATAATGATACAGCTTGACGAGTCCGAGTCACCACCTGCGCGAATAATCGTATTGCCAATGTGACTTGAGTCATTGTCCAACACAAAGCGGCTTCCGATAACCAGACCGTGCTCCTCTATTTGAACCGACTCGTGGAAAGTGCCGTTGTTTAGTATGATGGTGTCGCCGGGGAAACTCTCCGAAACAACGGCATTGATTGACTCCGGCGCATTTACTTCCCTAATCGTCGAGCAAGCGGCACTAACGCCAGCGCACCAGAGAAACAAGAATGTTAGGCTACGATTCATGAGCATCAAACTCGCCGTTTTCTAGTTCTCGGGCTGCTGCTCGCACCACGCTTGCTGATAGTAGGTCGATCCGTTATCGTAAGCGATGGCGACCGAGGTACCTGCCCCCACCATTGCGCATTCAGACGAGAAACGAGTCGTGTAAAAGCCCGTTCCAGAAACATAGCCGTGTCCACAGGCCGCATCCCCATTCGCTGCGTCGGCACGAGCCCGCTGGAAATAGAACTCGCCCGCTTGTTCAATCTTGCCTGTAATGGAACCACTTTGCGGTGTTTTTACATAGATGTAATGAGTGCCAGAGTAGGCTGGTGTAAAGAAAGATTCCTGCGAACCCGAGGATGTGTAGCTATGTTTTACATCCCATCCATTCGCACTTATTGCAAGCACGGCAACCAGCAGCAATACGAGAGCTAAGTGCCCCCCCCAACTGAAGTTAAGATTTGACTTCGTCATTTGTGATCTCCTTTGATCTTTCAAACAGAGTTTTTGAACTGTGGTCATGTCTGGCCTTGATAGATAATACAAGACACGGTATTTTTTGTCAAGACCGGCCGCGCAGTTTCTAAAACTATTTTGTCAGGGAAAATCTGCGTAAAATACTTTCCACAATGGAGTCGCTTTCCGTGTTTAAAACATACGTTTGCATGCGTAATTTCTCGCTCATTTCGCGCGGCGGTTCCGCGCGAAGTTGAGCAACATGCCTCTCCAGCGCAAGAAGAAAAGGCGACCCGAGGGCCGCCTTTGTTGTTGGGGGGACGAAACTAATCAGTTCACGGCGCGCACGCGATAGTATCTGACCTCTGTGATAGCCGATGACTCGGACAGCTCAAAGGGAGGCGACTGAGTTGAACCGATGAGTGTTCCATTCTCATCGGCCGGCGAGGCCATGCTCAGAATCTCGTAGCCGGTCGCGCCTGCAACGGGAGTCCAATTCAATCGGAAATGCAACTCGTCTTCAGACTCCATATCGAATTGAATGGTCAGGTCATCCACCGGCTGAAGCGGATGAATCACGCGGTAGTATTCCCGTTCCATTAACTCGGGAGCAGACTTTCCGGTCGAGTCCCAGAGAGCATAGAGCGTATTGCCGCGATTGCTCGTGAAGTTATTGTCGCGGAGGAATTCGACATACTCCTTGCTCGTCGTCTGATAGTAGAGCGTCGCGACGATGCTGTCCGTCTCAATCGGCAACTGGTATTCGGTGACATCCCAGTATTGCCCGTCCGGATAGACATAGTCCACGACGGGAGACTGGACGTTGGCTAACTCGGCGTTGGTCGCACCGCGCGGCGGAATGCGATTGTCCATGTAGATCGTGTCGTTCAGCACGAAATGAAAGGACGGACCTGCGGGATGCCCGACGACTCCGGCCAGCCCGGGAGAAATTCCCGGATGCACTTCATAGACCTTCAGCTGCGCGTCGTGAGTCAAGACCGCTGTTGCGGGATTATAGGCTCCGCTTTCGAAGATCAGTTGCTGCTGCGCGTTAAAAGCTTTTAGATTGATCCAGATTCTGCGGCCTTCAGGATAGCCTGAAGGAAGTTTGTGTCCGGTCTGGTTCGTCACCGTCACGCTGGCGTGCACCATGCCACCGCTCACTTCGGCATCAATCGCAATCGTGGCGGCCTTCTGCAGGGTGCGACGGGCCCGCACAATCGCGGAATCGAGCGCGGCGTTTGGCGTCACTCCGGGAAAGAGCGTTTTGATCCATCTGCCGACAATGGTATTGCCGCCGGTGAAATCATGCACGCCGAGATTGTCACGCGACGGAACGTTTTGATTGCAGGCGCGACCGTCGTAACGCGGCATGTGACAATCCTGACAGGTGGACACATAGCCGTTGTCCGTGCCGAATTCGGGCGCGTAGACTCCGGTCACCGTGTTGAAGTCACTGACGAGCCACTCACTGTAGGTGCGCTCGACCGGAAACATCGTCCGCAAGTCGAAGCTTGGAGCCGGAGCATTGAAGGCATTGGGAACGTATTGCCCGAACGCGTTTTTTGTGAACACGGGGTTGCTCACGTCATGACAGGTTCCGCAGATGCCGGATGAAAGATGAAACGGCGAATAGAGAAAGCTGTGCGGAGAACCAGCCGCAGCGATCGGGCCGCGACGATCATCCACGTTGCTCACGACATACATTCCGTTCGCGGTGGTGGGGGGAATGTGCGTCAGCGTTTGCAGATACGTTTGGTCCGGTCCGTAGGTGGTCGAAGTATAAATGGGGTCGGCCGGCCACGGGTTCACGCCGATTGGCGAAGGTTGAACGGATTTATGACAGTAGTGACATTGCACACCGTCCAAGTCGGTACCCGTCAGACCAGAACCATCTGTCGGCACAGAGCGCCCGCCGAGCCAGCCTGCCGGAGAGTGGCAACGAATGCACAGGTCTCCCGAGTTTGGAGCATCCTGATTGGCAATGTCCACCGTTGCAAAGTAGAGCGGATCGCGCGCGGCCTGCGCCATCATGCTGCCGCTCCAATTGAAATGCTGTTCGATGTTCAATCCAAATCCGGCGTGACAGTTATCGCACTGACTTGGCGGACGGAAGTTTCCCGATTGATTCGGTTGAGAGCCGGGCAGGAAGAAGTCGTTCAAGGTTGTGGGGACGGCTGCAGCAGTCAGCGTGAAGAACAGCAGTGCCGAGGACAGAAAGAGTAGCTTTGTTTTCATGGGACCGCCTCGCGTAGAGGTGTGAAGGAAGGGCATTATAAGATAACACACCTCATAGCAACCTCCAAAAGAGCGAAATCCGGCTATATTTATCTACAAACCTGTTTTCTACCGCAGTGCATCTTTGCGAACCCACACCACTGCGTGACAATGTTCCCTTTCGTCTCTTTCTGCGCCTCTTTACACTTCTGACCTCTCCAAACGTATTGAACTGGGGAAGATGTGCGTTTCAGCAAAGGAAACAGAGGTTTCCTGAAGAAAAAGGGCGGCCAGAGGCCGCCCTTGCACTAACAAACACTACTCGCCTATTCGGCGTCAGCAGATTCTTCAGGGATTTTCTCCTTGAATTCGCGGAAGGTGAGTTCGTCGCCTTTCATCGTAATCTGCACAGTCGAGCCTTCGTGGAAACGCTCGCGCAGGATTTCTTCGGCCAGCGGATCCTCGACGAATTTCTCCACCGTACGACGCATCAAACGCGCCCCGATTTCCGGCTTGTAGCCTTTGTCAATCAGGTATTCGCGGGCCTTAGCCGTCAGCTGTACGGTCAACGAGCGATCCAGCAACCGTCTGTTGAGATCTTCGATGTGCTTTGAAAGGATGACGTCGATCGCTTCACGGCTGAGCATGTTGAAGACGATTATCTCATCGAGACGATTCAGGAACTCGGGACGGAAGAGCTGCTTGACTTCGTCCATCATCTTGCCGGACATCTTGTCGTGCGACTCAACTTTCACGCCACCGAACCCGAACTCCATCGACTTGGCCGCTTCGCGCGTTCCGAGATTCGACGTGAGAATCAAGATTGTATTGCGGAAGTCCACCTTCTGTCCCGTGCCGTCCGTCAATTCACCGTGATCGAGCACCTGCAGCAGAACGTTGAAGACTTCCGGGTGTGCCTTTTCCACTTCGTCGAGCAGCACCACGCTATACGGTTTGCGACGGACCTTTTCCGTCAACTGGCCGCCTTCATCGTAACCTACATAGCCGGGAGGCGCGCCGATCAAACGGGAGACGTTAAACTTCTCGCTATACTCGCTCATGTCGATGCGAATCAGCGATTCGGGATCATTGAAAAGATAGTCCGCGAGAGCGTGCGCGAGTTCGGTCTTACCGACACCCGGCGAACCCAAGAACATAAAGCTGCCGATGGGACGCGTAGGACTCTTGAGGCCCGAGCGCGCACGGCGGAGCGCCTTGGCAATCACTTCGAGCGCTTCGCTCTGTCCGACAATTTTCTTGGAGAGCGACTCGGCAATTTTCAGCAGACGTTCGCCTTCACCAGCAGCCACCCGAGTGACCGGAATGCCCGTCATGCGAGCGACGGTTGCGGCGATTTCCTCGGGAGTCACGACAAGAGTCGGTCGGGCCTCGCTGCGCTCCCACCGCTCCTTCTCCTCGCGGAGCATCGTTTCGAGTTTAATTTTCTTATCGCGCAGCATCGCGGCCTTTTCATACTCCTGCCGCTTGACAAGATCTTCCTTCTCGTGCTTGACGTTGTCTATCTGCTTTTCGATTTCCAGAATCTTGTCAGGAATCACGATGTGCGAGATGCGAACGGACGATCCGGTTTCATCGATAACGTCGATAGCCTTATCAGGCAGGAAGCGGTCCGTGACGTAGCGATCAGAGAGGTGCACGGCGGATTCGACGGCTTCATCCGTGAATTTCACGCCGTGATGCTCTTCATACTTTTCGCGCAGCCCGAGCAGAATCTGAATCGTATCCTCGACAGAAGGCGGATCGACCATCACTTTCTGGAAGCGGCGTTCGAGCGCACCGTCCTTCTCGATGGACTGCCGGTATTCATTCAACGTGGTCGCACCGATACACTGCAATTCACCGCGTGCCAACGCCGGCTTGAACATATTCGAAGCGTCGAGCGATCCTGACGCGCTGCCCGCACCCACGATAGTATGCAGCTCGTCAATGAAGAGAATGATGTCCGGACTCTTCTCGATTTCCTGCATAATGGACTTGATCCGCTCTTCAAACTGTCCGCGATACTTCGTGCCGGCCACGATGGAACCCAAGTCGAGAGCGACCACGCGCTTGCCGTAGAGAATCGGCGAGACGCGTTGCTGAACGATGCGCAGGGCGAGGCCCTCAGCGATGGCGGTTTTGCCGACACCGGGTTCTCCGATCAGCACGGGATTATTCTTCTTGCGGCGCGAGAGGATCTGCGCGACGCGCTCGATCTCCATGTCGCGCCCGATAATCGGGTCGAGTTTGTTTTCACGCGCGAGTTTGGTCAGGTCGCGCGAGAAGTGGTCGAGGTTCGGAGTCTTGGTCTTCTCTTGCGGAGCCTGCGGAGCCTGCTGTCCGCTGCCGCGCAGGAGATTGTCCAACTCACCCTTGACATTCTCGTAGGTGACATTGAAACCGTGCAGCACCTGAGCAGCCATCGAATCCTCTTCCTTGAGAAGAGCCAACAACAAATGCTCGGTCCCGATAATATCTGACGAGTAGCTCTTTCCTTCAATATAGGATAGCTTGAGAACCTTCTCCGCACGCTTGGTGAAAGGAATGTTCCCAATCTTCATCGACCCGCGCGTGGTATCCACCATCTCTTCGACGGACTCGCGGAGTTCATCCAAGTCACAACCGAGGTTGTGCAGGATTTGAACTGCCAGGCCATCGCCGAGACGGATGATTCCCAGAAGCAAGTGCTCGGTGCCAATGAAGTCATGGCCCAAGCGAAGCGCTTCCTCCCGGGAGTACTGGATGACTTGTTGAACGCGCAGGGAGAATTTGTTCTGCATGTGTTCCTCAATTCTCGGCCGTTACCAGCCACTGAACAAACGAGTGCGATTCCAATTTAGGTATCCGCACCTTGAGTTGCAAGAGGCGGATTCTAAGACACTTGATGGTTTCAAGCTGGCAACATGCAAGACTCTCATGTTGGTTGTTGAAGAATCAGCAAATACTTTGCCGCTCTCGGGGAATGCGGGTATTCCCACGCATTCGTCGGGGGAGGCACGGTAGTCCGAGGCCAACAGAGGGTCGGCGTAAGCCAAGTCCTCAAATTGAATTAACCCACCTATCCTTTCGACTCATAAGACTTTGCGCAAATATGGAAGTTATCCACACCTCCATTGGACTATCGAGTGTCCGCAGAAAAGGAAACGCCCGGCAGTCTAACTCGACCACCGGGCGTCCGGTATTGCTTGCAAGTGCGAACCGGAAACCGTCAGTCAAAGTGAGGAATGCGACGTTTATGGGACAGAGCATGCCGATTGCCGCTCCAAGACGACAACGAAACCTCTGCCAAACCCCTTGTTTCGATCATGACGCAATTCATACGGAGCCAACGGTTTTCCATACTATCTACTTTGTATACCCCATGTGCTCCCGGGAATGTTCCCCGGATTTGCGACTTCGGCCTGCGGAGAGCTCTTCTTCACTGTACAGGTAATCCCAGACATCCGGCGTAAGCGGGAAGGTCATGCCTTCGGCCTTGCCATCGCGCCAGGGCGTCACTTGCCAGCCGCGCTTGACGCCCTCTCCGAGATACCACACTTTCACGCCCTTGCCCTGATCAAAGTCCCTACGGCTGAAATAGAAAGTTCCTTCACGTACCGGCCCAAACATGGCTGCTGCGCCCCTTCCTGAATTCTATCTGACTGCTCCGGGTCTACTATAGTAATAACGCGTCAAACCGCCCCGGGTTCCAATCCAAAGGTCACCGCGATCCTCTTTAATGACCTGCACATAGTCATCGACGAGTCCATCGCGACGAGTGTAATGCTCCCATGCCTCACGGGAGGGATCGAAGCGGAAGAATCCCGCTTCCGTGCCAACCCAGATAAACGGATTCGAGGCATCGACGCACGTGGGCACCGCGTTCTTCATCCAGACCTCGGCCAGCCATGATTTTGTCTCGCCGGAAGCAGTGCGGCGCATGATGCCCTCCGGCGTTGCCAGCCAAAGGTCGTGATTCAAAAGAGAGAGACTGCTAACAGGGCGATTCAACAGCCCCGGATCCAGAGGAAGTCTTGTGACGTCGTGTGTCAGAGCATTGACTTGAGTCAGACCGCCTTCGGTTCCCACATAGAGGAGCGAATCGTGCACAACCAAGTCGAGGATTCCGGAGAGCGCGAATCCATCGGAAGGAATGCGAGTGATCTGGTCGCCGCGAGTATCGAGAACGGAAAGACCATCGTGGGTTCCAATCCAGAGTTCTGGTCCGCGCACGGCCAGTGCTGTGACTTGCTGCGCATGCAGATTATCCTGCACATCGAATCGCTTCCACTGTTTCTTGCGCGGCTGGTAACTCAACAGACCATCCATAGTGGCGAACCAGATACGGTCGCCAGCAGAGACCAAGTCAGAGACATTGGTTGAACGAATCTGGCTGTCATCGCGTCGCTCGACATAGCTCCAACTATTCTCGTACCCTTCCAAGAAGGAGACACCGAGAAAGTCGCCGTCGTTCGCGCCGCCAATCCATAGCCCCTGTTCAAGAAAGAGCAAGGCTTTGACATCATTTCCGGCGGGACCGGACAACAACTGCACGGAACGCAACGCACGCAGATCAGACTTCAGAACGCCCGCACCCCAATGCGTGCTCCAGAAGTTGCCCCAACTATCCAGCAGCCAGTCAGTCACGGGGAAGCTGCGGCCGCGCGGATCATAGAGTGTTCCGTCGCTGTGCCATGTGTATGGGCGAGGGGGCATGACGTAGGGAAATCCCGCAGGCAGCTGTGCGAGGACACCCGGAGGATAGGCACTGTCGGGAATGCGGAGCTTACTGCGCAGACCGCGCCATCGGATTTGATCCATCTCTTCGGGGTCCTGAATCATGTCGAGAAAGAGATTTCCTGTGCCGCGATCTCCTCTGTATCGTCGAACAAACGCTCTCCATTCCGGATCGGGAAGCGGTGGCATCTGCGTAAAAAGCTGCTCGAAAACCTGCTCGGGAATAGTTTCGACATAGAGTGATTGACCGCCCACACCGATGTTCACGGGCCGTTCGCCGTGCATCCAAACATTTCTTGCGGCTACTTCCCAGCGGTCGAATCCGCGCTGCCATTTCAGCAATCGATCACGAGTGGCGACCCAAACATGATTGTAGCGCTCATCATAGAGGAGAAGGATGGCGTCGTCAATCGGAACGGCTTCGAAGGCGCCGTAGCCCATCACCTGCGGGGCTTCCCAACGATTACGACTGAGTTGGAAGGTCAGCACGCCGCCGCCCGTCGCGACAAACAGCTCGTGCGGATTGACATCCAAAGCACGCGCGCCGCGGCAATCGCGGTAGCTCTGCCAATCGCCCGGGGAGTAGTCGGACTGCGCAAGCGGCACTCTGCACCACGAAAGCAGGCAGATCAACGAAAGTGTGAGCAGACGGGTTTTCATTCAGGCTTTATGCGAATCAGCACTCCGCGCAGCAATTCCTGAAACTTTTCTTTGGCGCGGTTTGCGGTCAAGATGACATCTTCGTGAGCGAGTTTCTCTCCGCCGCCCGCCGCAGCATTGGTTACACACGAGATTCCGAGGACTCGCATTCCCAACGCACTTGCGGCAATGACTTCCGGGACTGTCGACATACAGACACCGTCCGCACCCAGTCGGGCGAGCATCCGCACTTCTGCAGGTGTCTCATAGGTGGGGCCGAGCAGCGCCGCAAGAGTTCCACGCTTTAGTTCTATCTTCTGTTCCAGTGCAACGCTTTCAGCAAGCAGCTTCAGTTCGGGATCATAGCAGTGGCACATGTCCGGCCATCTGGATTCGTTCACGGCCAGCGGTCCGCGTAACGGGTTACGGAACTGCAGATTGATGTGGTCGTCAATAAGCATCAAATCGCCTGCGCGAAATCTGCGGCTCACGCCTCCCGAGGCATTGGTTACAAGCAGCGTGCGCGCTCCTCTGGCATAGGCCAAGCGCACCGGAACGGCGACCTGTTCTGGAGAGTAGCCTTCATACATGTGCACGCGTCCCTGAAAGGCCATCACTTTAACGGGGCCGATCTTTCCGAACACAATGCGCCCCGCGTGGCCCGCTACCGTAGACACCGGATAACCCGGGAGTTCGCTCGTCAAGAAGGAGCGAGGCTCTGCAAGTTCATCGGCGAAGCCGCCGAGTCCCGATCCGAGGATAACGGCGACATCCGCAGAGCCAATGAGATGCCCGGCCAACTTTTCAATATCTGTTTCGAACTGTAACATGCGCTCGCGCGCAAACTGACGGCTTTGCATACGTTAGTTCTTACGATTGCGTTTTCTGAATTCGTGCGGAGGTTCGAACGACGGTTTGGGCGCCGTCCGAGAGGCGACAAGGCACTGCTCTGCATAACGGTCCAAGCCTTGCTTTCCATACTGCGAGATCGTCTCATACGCCAGACTTGCACTGATGACGCGCGCGTTGACATTCTCCCCGTCGGCGAACAGATAGGCCAGCCAGCGACCATAGCGGTCGGGCTGTTCAATACGGATGATTGAAAGTTTATTCGCTTTCGCAATCTGTTCGCGCAGGAACTCGGTGGCCAATGTACCCCAAGGTTCCTGATTGCCATCATGAAAAGGTGAACTAATTTCGGCACAGTCGATGCCCAGCATGCGGACGCGGTGAGTCTTCCAGAGAAAAGTGTCCCCGTCTTCAACCACGATGTCTGATTTCTGAACGGGTGTTTCGCGGAACGGGGGGATCGTATCCGGCGCAGTGTGCCGACAGCCAAGCCAGAGAGCGGCAACCAGAAACAGCGACAGATAGGCGCGAGTGTATTGAATTGTCGTTTGGGATTTTGTATCTTGCGGCATTATGTTGAAGCCTAAACTTTTCACCACACTTCAGAACTACGACCGGCAGCAATTCAGCCGGGACTTTGTAGCCGGACTCATCGTCGGCGTCGTTGCGTTGCCGTTGTGCATCGCCTTCGCCATCGCCTCGGGCGTATCGCCGGAACGGGGACTGATCGCAGGCGTCGTAGGTGGATTCTTCGTGTCGTTTTTGGGCGGAAGCCGTGTGCAAATCGGGGGTCCGGCCGGAGCATTCGTCGTCATCGTATTCGGCATCGTTGCAGAATACGGAGTGGACGGTCTGATCGTGTCGACGTTTCTTGCGGGAATCCTGCTGATCGTATTCGGCCGATTCAAGCTCGGGTCAGTCATCAAGTTCATTCCGCTGCCGGTGGTGACAGGATTCACCAGTGGAATCGCCATGATCATCTTCGTTTCGCAGATCGCCGACTTCACGGGGATGACGCTGGAAGGACAAACGGCGAATTTCATTGAGAAGATTTTCTCACTTGGCCGTGCTGCGGATACGATCAACCCCTCCGCCGCTGTAATTGGTGTCGCATCAGTCGTCGTCCTGCTGGTGTGGCCGAGATTCATGCGGACGATTCCGGGTTCGCTTGTCGTGCTTGTTGGTGCGACTGCCGCCGCTCAGTTGCTGCACCTGCCCGTTGAAACGATCGGTTCGCGGTTTGGAGACATCCCCTCGATGCTGCCGATGCCGCAGGTGCCTGACCTAACGTTTGCAGAAGTGCGCAGGCTGGTTCCGCCTGCGATGACAATTGCCGTGCTGGTGGCCATCGAGTCGCTGCTTTCAGCAGTCGTTGCAGACGGTATGGTGGGCGGGCGTCACCGCTCTAACATGGAGTTGGTTGCACAGGGTGTCGCGAACATCGGCAGCTCCGTGTTCGGTGGATTGCCTGTGACGGGAGCAATTGCGCGGACGGCGACCAACGTGCGCAACGGAGGCCGCACGCCGGTTGCAGGCATCGTGCACGCACTTGCGCTCCTGTTGCTCATGCTCGTGTTCGGCGGATTGGCAAAGCTGATTCCGCTCGCCGCGCTGGCGGCCATTCTGGTCGTTGTCGCTTTCAATATGTTCGAGTGGCACTCATTTCGTGCCATGCTGCGCGGACCTAAGAGTGACGTGGCCGTGCTGCTCTCAACACTTGCGCTGACCGTCATCCTCGACCTTACCGTCGCAATCGAGGTGGGAATGCTGATGGCAGTCTTCCTGTTCATGAAGAGGATGTCCAGCGCAACCGAGATAGAAATCTTTACAAGCGAGATGCGCGAGCCGACTCCGACAGAGGAACTGGACGTCTTGGACCGCTCGACCATTCCAGCGGGTGTGCAAGTTTATGAAATCAACGGGCCGTTCTTCTTCGGCGCAGTCTACAAGTTTCGAGAAGCGATGAACATCGTCGCGCGCGCGCCGAAGGTCAGGATTATCCGGATGCGTAAAGTGCCAGTCATCGATAGTTCAGGTATGCAGGCATTGATCGAAGTCTTTAACGACTCCAGAAAACACGGTACGGCATTCCTCATCAGCGGATTGAACAAACAGCCGCGCGACGCGCTGGAGCGTGCCGGACTTGTCGAACTGTTCGGGGCTGAGAATCTGCCTCAGACGTTTGACGACGCAGTCGTTAAGGCACGTGAGATAATCGAGAGTCTTCCCGAACACCCGCACGGGAAACACCTGCCGCACAAAGACAGCCGCTGAGACTGACCGTCAAATCATGCTAAGAGAAGTCCGCGCTTTGCGCGGACTTCTTCATGTTAGCTTGCTGACAGCACTCCGGCAATGGCCGCCGTCTGCAAGCTGACCATCGTTCCGGCTATCATCGCCCGCATGCCCAATTCCGCAAGGTCCTTGCGCCGCTCCGGAGCAAGGCTTCCGATACCGCCGATTTGAATGCCGATCGAGGAGAAATTCGCGAATCCGCACAGCGCATATGACGCGAGCATGATCGTGCGGGGAGACAGCACGCCTTCCTTCATCAGGTTCGACAATTCGACATAGGCCACGAACTCATTGATCGAGATCTTCGTGCCGATCAGATAGGCGAAATCCTTGCACTCCGAGACCGGCACGCCGAGAATGAAACCAATCGGCCAGAGCACATAGGAGAAGATCTCGCGCAAACTTTCAGGGAACCACATCATCCCCACGCCTGCAAACCAGCCGGAAATCAGTCCCAAGAAGGCATTCAAGACGGCAATCAACGCGATAAACGCGAGTAACATGGCTCCGACGTTCACCGCAAGGCCGAGTCCGTCGCGCGCACCGCTTGCCGCAGCATCAATGACATTCGCCTGCTTGGGCATTTCGGGCATGTGCAGTTGCCCTGCCGTTGCCGGCTGTTCGCGCTCCGGAAGAAAGATCTTCGCAAAGATCAAGGCACCGGGCGCGGCCATGACCGACGCCGCGAGCAGATGTTTTGCCGGAACTCCGAGCAGAATATACCCCGCCATGACGCCGCCCGCAACGGTGGCGAACCCGCCGACCATGATGGCATTCAGTTCACTGCGTGTGACCGTTTTCAGAAAGGGTCGAATCAACAAGGGTGATTCTGTCTGGCCCAAGAAGATATTGCCCGCCGCCGAGAGAGATTCCGCTCCGGACGTTCCCATCGATCGCGTCATCACCCACGCCAGTCCACGCACCACGCGTTGCACGATGCCGAAGTGATAGAGGATGCCCATGAACGATCCGAAGAAAATAATGGTCGGCAGGATCGCAAAAGCGAACTGGAATCCGAAAGTTTCCTGATACTCCTGTTTGACCATGTTGCCGAACAGGAACGAAGATCCTTCGAGCGTATAGCCGAGGAATTTCGACACGCCGTCGCCCAACGCGCTGAAGAGGTTGCGGCCCCACGGCGTCCAGAGAATCAAGACGGCAAAGACGATTTGCAGGCCCGTACCCCAAATCACGACACGCCACGGGAAGTTCTTGCGATTGGAAGACAGCAGCCACGCGAGACCGAGCAGAATCGGAATCGCGATCAAGGATTGGAGACGTTCCAAAGGTTATCCTTGCTTTGAGGAGAGAGGGAGTTGCTCCTGCACAGCCGTTTCTTGAGCAGGATCGGGAGGGACAAAACAATTGCGGCAGCGCGGTTCGTAGGCGTCTTGCGCGCCGACCAAGACGAGCTCGCGTGACGCGACCACGCGCTGCGTGTGCTTGGCGGGATTTCCGCAGCGCACGCAAATTGCGAGCGTCTTATCAATGTATTCGGCGATTGCGAGCAGTTGAGGAATCGGATCGAACGGCACGCCGCGATAATCAGTATCCAGTCCCGCGCAGATGACTCGCTTGTTCTGATCGGCGAGCTTCTGCACGACTTCGATCAATTCGTTCCCGAGGAATTGCGCTTCGTCAATGCCGATCACGTCGGCGTCCTGCGCGAGTTCGAAAATTTCCCACGGCGACTTGACCAGCTGCGACGGGATTGTCAGCCGTGAATGGCTGACGATTTCATCCCGAGAGTAGCGGTTATCAATCAGCGGCTTGAAGATCTCAACGCGCAGTTTAGCAATTTGAGCGCGCACCAACCGGCGAATCAACTCCTCCGTTTTGCCGGAGAACATCGGTCCGCAGATAACTTCAATCCAGCCGGTATTGTGGGGGAAGTGGTGCATGGATCAACCAAGGAGAGTTTTCAGGAACGTGGCGCGTTCGCCTGTGCAGGAGATTGAATTCGCTCGGCGACCGTTTGTATTGCCGAAGGAATCTCCGCTCCGAAGGGAATAACGATGTCGGCATACGCTTTGGAAGGTTCGACGAACTGCCGGTGCATCGGTTCCACGTGGTCGTTGAATTGTCGAATAACGTCGTGCTTTGCGCGAGCACGGAAAACGACGTCGCGCTCGATGCGGCGCGCGAGTCTCACATCGGCTGGACACTCGACGAACACTTTCAGACTCATTCGCTCCCGCAAATCGGGTTCGTGCAGGACGAGGATTCCGTCGAGCAGGATGATCTCGCGCGGCTCGACATGCTGCCCTGCAGGTTTCCGCATGTGCGTGCAGTAATCGTATTCGGGAAGTTCGATGGGTCTGCCCGCAAGCAGCTCATCCAAGTGGCGGCAGAGCAAATCGGTTTCGAAGGCGCTGGGATGATCGAAGTTATACAGGCAGCGCTCGTCAAAGCTTAGACCGCGCAATTCGCGGTAGTAGCTGTCCTGCAGGAGCCAGAGCACGCGATCCGGGCCCACCGCATGTATGAGGCCGTGAGCCAATGTCGTCTTGCCGCTGGCGGAGCCACCGGCGATGCCGATAAGAATGGACATGGGCTCCCTAATCTACGGAGCTTGACCATAAGCCGCAATAAAGAAACGGAGTTGAAAGGAGGAACTACTTCAGAAGCAGCAGACGGCGGACCCCGGACGGGCCGGGCGAGAGGCGATAAGAGAGGAAATAGGTCCCGCTGGCCCACGTGGAGCCGTCGATGGTCCAGCGGTGACTGCCTGCAGAAAGAGGCTGGTCAAAGAGATCCGAAACCCGGCGGCCCAGCACGTCATAGACCTTTAAGTCGGCATGGGCGGCTTCGGGCAGAGTTAATGACAGAGTTGCCATGACGTTGAACGGATTAGGAGCCAATTCCAGTTGGATGTCAAAGGGCTGTTCAACTGTGCGCTTGAGGTCGGACGGGGCTTCCTCGACCAAGAGCAGTTGCGTCGGGGAATCAGCACGCAGCTTAAAGCGGCGTTCATGTGCTACGCCCGCCTGTGTCCAAGCTACGATGCAATCCTGCTCGCCGCGCCCCTCGAAGAAAATCGGCGGACTCAACCAACAAGACCGTTGTGCGTCCCCAGCTTCTCGTAGTTCAAACTGGCGGGATTCAGGCAGGGACTCGACCTGCAGTGACACCGATTGCGGGGACTCGCGCGTGAGAAAGCCAACTTGCACCCAACTGGCGAAAGCAACAGGTGAAAGACAAGTTAATGCCAGCCAGAGCCTTAACACAACCCGAACCCCCGTAGAAATGGCAACGGGGTTCTCCCCGCGAGTAGCGGTGAACGTTCCCCAGACAAAGCTAACAACTCCCCAAAAGTTCGAACGCTATTTCTTGGGTCGCGGTTTTGCCGGACCAAACGTCCACTCCACATCTTCGGGGGATTTGTAGACACGAGAGGACACACGCAGCATTCCCCCGCCCTGATCACCAATGGTCGAAACATATTCACTTGAGTCCTGATAGTACGGAGCTTTTTTCGTATCTCCACCCTCCCATAAACGCAAATAATATACCCCATCATCCACGTATGGAATGAAGTACTTGCCGGAACTGAACAGACCCGTTTTCCCTTCCATTTGCGGGGGATATTCGTGGCCGCCGAGGTATAGATGATTGAAGTTGCCCCAGGCCAGTGAGTCGTCGCCACCCGGAGTTCCGTCGGGATTGGGCGGGTCCTGAATCCCGTTGCCACCATCCGCTATAACTTGAATCAGATGTCCATGATCGTGTGGCGCACCGGTGCGATCCAACACAGGTTTGTTGTTAAAAAAGAACACGAGAATGGTGAACGGATTCCCCATTTCGTTGTCACGGTTTTCGGTATTCTCCGTGTCAAAGTAGACTTCGCGGCCCTTGATAACTTCGCGCGCCATCACGCTGTTCAGGGTCACTATCACCAGCAGGATAGTCGTCGCAATACGCAACATCATGTTTCCGTTTGCCATCATTTGTGGTTGAGGATTCGCTTCCGTAACTACTTGCGCGGCAGGATTCCCGACTGCGAAACTCGCTTCTCATAAAGCGTGTCCGCGGGGATCTTGGTATCGAGAGTCTCGCGCACCTTCTCATATTTGGCCGAGTCACTGCGCGCTACGGAAGTTTCGATGTACTCACCGTAGTATCCTTTTGCTCCGCAAGGCGCGACGACGGTCGTGCCGACGGTGAAGTAGTTCGAGAGTGCCGGATTCGATGAAACAATCAGATTGACTTCAGGATAAGTCTGCGCGAGCGAGTCGGCCTCTTTGACCGTAAAGTCGCCAATCAGAGTGACGTAGTCGGAACGTTTCAACACTTTCCGCATCAGCTTCTGAATCTTATAGGGTGATTCGACGCGCACTTCCGCCGAGTCGGGGCTGTTCGCAACGGATCGCTCCATGATCAGACCGACGACAGCCATGCGCACGCCTGCGCGTTCGGTCCAACGATACGCGTCGAAGACCGGCTTCTTGGAGCGTTTGCCTTCAAACAGGTTGGCACAGACAATAGGTAATCCATCCTGGCTCGCCTGCTTCCAGACCGACAGCGAAGAATTCATTTCCTGCGGTCCCAAGGTAATCGCGTCGTAGTTCTGTTCCTTGTAAAAAGAGAACAAAAGGTCGCGTCGCGGCTCGAACTCCTTGTCGATCGCCAGAGTCGCGAAATTTCCTGCATCCACAGTGACAATCGCAAGACTGTCAGAACGGCTGTTATGTATAAAGGTGGCCCTCCGGGCCAACCCGCCTTTACGCGAGCCTCACCCGCAAGGTTCGACGTGGCCTTTGAACTGCCCCGAGTAGATGACACGCGCTTTCTGAGCCTTCGAAGCCTGCTTGTCCGCCGCATGACCGAGCGAGAGACTCAGCAGCCCGGCCAGCAGCAACATACCCGTCACCGCCCCGCTCTTCAGCAAGGGCCGAATCCGTTGATTCATTCTGCTTGAACTTGAATTAACCGTGAGAACTGATTGTCGCCTTCTTCTGCAGAGCATCCGGCGAAAGTGTGTTTGGAGTCCCTGCTCCAGTCATAGGCGTCGAACTTGTGTTTTGCGGACGTTTGCCTGTGCCGGTGCGCTCTTCGAAAGCCGCAAGCTTGGTTGACCACTCGCCTTCCTGCTCGTAAACATCCGTCAAGGCGTCTTTGAAATCAACGTATCCGGCGGAGTCGCCCCAGGAGGGGTTGAACTCGATCATCGCGTAGTGGCCATTATACCCCGACGAGCCGGTTCCAACCACGCGAGTCTTACCAATGGTCGTCATGGTCTCACCGGTCCGCAACGCGCCGGTTGAAATGACAAAGTCAATTTCGGGATGCGAACTGATCAGCGTATCCAAGTCGTCCGACGAGAGTTCGCAGAGCAAGACGATTGCGTTGGCTTTCTTTGCAACTTCCGGTAAATAGCGGTCCGCCGCCGCTTTCATACTGGTCACACGCAACTTGGTCGTGTCAATCAGCGAGGACGTCGCGGGAAAATCCGCATCACGTACCAAGCCGACAATACCGACTTTCATATTGCCGTAGTCTTTGACCACATACGGCTTGAACAAGGGGCGATTGGTTGCCGCATCCACGAGGTTTGCCGATACAAAGTCAACGGACTTCACCGTATCACGCATCGCAACCAGTGTTTCGTAGCCCATCGAAATCTCTTGACGGGCGACATTCAAAACATCGTACTTCAAGCCTTGGTAGCTCGTCACAAGGAATTGACACTTGTCCGAGCATCCGCCTTTGGCACTGGCACGATCCACATAATTCCCCGCATCCACCATCAGCCAATTGGCCGTCGGGTCAGTGTGTCGCTGGACGAATGAAGCCAGCCGTGCCACCCCGCCCTTGCTCACCTTGCAGCCGCACGGCGACACGTTTCCGCGGATATTCCCCGTAAACATAACTTGCAGCTTGCCTTCCGCAGGGGAAGGAGTGCAACCGCTGCTCAGAAGTGAGAGTCCCGCGCTCCCCAAAATGAGAAGCACCAGAAAGTGCGACGTAAATCGGAACCCACCTGTACCACGCAACATGTTCATCTCCTGTTACTGTAAAGAAAAGAGCGGCCTCTCGCCGCTCTTTTCCTAACGGGAGAGAACCCTATCCGTGATTGTGCCCCGCATGGGGGTCTTTGGTCGTTGGGGCGGGAGCCTTACTGGACGGTGAAAGCGACGGCGCATTGCCGGGCGAAACCTTCACGCCGCTTTGGCTCGGTTGCACGGCGGCACCGGACTTGCCTTCAAACTTGGCAAGCCTCTCAGTCCATTCACCGGGCATTTCGTATGAGTCCAGCAACGCATCCTTGAAGTCCGCGAAAGCGACAGAATCGCCCCACGCAGGCTTAAACTCGAGCGTCGCATAGTGTCCGTTGTAGCCGGATGATCCCGTCCCGAGCAGACGCGTCTTCTTGCCAATGGTCGTAGCGGTTTCGCCAGTGCGCAGGGCGCCGGTGGAAATCACGATGTCAATGTCGGGGAATTGCTTAACCAGCGAATCGATATCATCGGTCGGCAATTCACACAGCAGAATAACCGCGTCGGTCTTGCGCATCAGATCCGGCAGATACTTCTGCGCGGCCTCGGTCGTTGGCGTGACTTTCATCACTGTGGTATCCACCAGTGACGACGTGGCCGGAAAATCCGCATCACGCAAGAGTCCGATAACGCCGATGCGCATATTGCCGTAGTCTTTGATCACATACGGATCAAAGAGCGGCTTGCCGGTCTTTACATCGAGCAGATTGGCCGAGACGTACTTGGTCGTCTTCGTCGTATCACGCAGCGAGACCAATGTCTCGTAGCCCATCGATACTTCCTGACGGGCGATGTTCAGGACGTCGTAATGGAGGTCCTCATAACTCGTTACCATGAATTGGCACTTCGTCGAGCAGCCGCCCTTGGCACCTGCACGGTCTACGAAGTTGCCAGCATCAAGCGTCAGCCAATTGGCTGTCGGATCTTGATGTCTTTGTACGAAGGCAGCCCACCGGGCCACCCCACCTTTCTTGTCCTTTCAACCACACGGGGCGACATTGCCCCGGATGTTGCCGCTATACATGACTTGCAGCTTGCCTTCGGCGGGGGCAACGGAGCACCCGGGGACCAGAAGACCGCTGAGCACTGCAGTCAGGAGTGCGGACAGCAAGATTGTTAGTTTGCGCATGAGTCTTGAATTATCTGGTTCAGGATGAGTTTGTAAAAAGGCGTGCTTTCCAGAGTTGAACGCGCACGCCAAAGCGCCGGTTCCGAACTCTCGTCCGAAAAGTTACTCGGTTTCGTCAATTACGGTGCAACGGGGACCTGAGGCGCCGCAAGTCCAATCGGCATCAGTATAATTGACCTCCTGATAGCCTACGACCGCCGTGGCAACGCTACTGGTCCACAGGACCGTGACTCCGTCCGGTTCGTAAATTCGCAGGTAATAGCGCGCGTTGGCGGGAATTGTAGCCGAGCAGGTCAGCAGGGTTTCTGTTACAAAGTAACCCGGTCCCAGTTCGAAATAGACGCCATTAAACGTAAACTGGTTGAAGTTGACAGCGTCAAAGGGTGTCACGCAATCCGGCGGGTCAATGCACACGACCGGCTGCGGATCTTCGAGATCCGGCCCGTCATTATCGACGTCCTGGAAAATCTTAATGACCGTTCCATCGGGAATGCCTATGTTGCCGCCGCACGTTGTGGTCAACGGCGAGGCGGGTTCAAAGTGCTGAAACGCCATGTTGAAGCCCTGTGCGTAGGCAGCGCTCTGCAGAGTTGCGAAGCAAATCAGAATTGCCAGGAATGTCCATCGTGCCATGATCATTCGTTCCTTTCCGGTTCCATGCCGGTAGCTTGATACTCGAGACACGCGCTAACTGCAAACCGCAGGCCGCGCTTGGTCAACCACGGAGTGGTTTTGTCGTAAACTGCAATATACACTCATGATTACAGAAATGCAACGCCATTCGGGTGCGAAATTTCTTTCGTAGGCCTTTGAACGGCATGGATTTTAACTATGTATGAGCCAAACGACAGCGGGCCTCCCGGAAGGGAGGCCCGCTGCAAGGGTAACGAACCGGTCAGAATTACTTGACCAGCAGCATCTTCTTCGTGGAGGCGAACTCGTTGC
>JAANMV010000082.1_pt1 | contig 98293 bp, 88 predicted proteins | sample 7279661 | NCBI WGS metagenome assembly JAANMV01 (sample SAMN14094540, study PRJNA606508) | bioreactor metagenome | isolation source: A lab-scale SPAN reactor treating ammonium-rich wastewater day 121 | place: Ireland: Galway | collected 2017-05-16
TTTGATTTTCATCAGGAATGCCAATGATGAGCAGAACAAATTTTGCATCAAGTTTTGAAAATACCTCGAACAAAATATCAAACCCTTTTCTTTCTTTATGAAACCAACTTGATATTCCAAGAACAATTTTGTCATTCAATTGAAATTGATTACGAATTTTCTCGCCGGAAATTGAATCGATATTCTCAGGAATTTCAGTCGTGTTGTGAATCGTAAAAACTTTATTCTTTTTTATTCCTTCTTGAATCAAACTCTGTGCAACACCATTACTGCAAGCAATCATATAATCAAAATATTTGTTATACAGGAATGACCCAATAATTGGAGTGCTTAATGAGATATTTTGTCTGTATGCAACACTAATAATTTCTTTTTTCAATTTTGATTTCAACTTCATTACAACTTTTCTATCTTGAGAATGATATGCGACAATAAAATCAGTATTCTGCAATTTGCAATTGCTCAGAATATTTTTTACCAAAGTTGAATTTTTCTGTTTGCTATCAAACTCGATTACAGGTATTCCTTTTTCCAAAGCTCTTTTTTTTGTTAGTGAATCTTTCGAAACGACAAGTTTTACCGAATGACCTGAATCAATTAATGCTTTAGAACTCAATACAGCCATCTTTGCACTCCCTGCAAAGCCATCACCAAAACTAAATTGAATAATATTAGCTTTCATCCTGATTATTCGTTTCTTATAATAATTTTTTTTATGCTTAATTTTGTAATGAAATAGTAAACAATGCTATTTCAAAATTACAAATAATTGATTGATGGATTAAATAATGCCAAAAGAAATTCCTGCTTGTAAAAGATTTTCAGGGTATAAACCATGTTTTCCAGATCATAACTGCTGGGAGGATGGATGCAAGGATTACATTCCTGTCGGGAAAAAGATTCTGATAATAAATCTCGATGCGATGGGCGATGTGTTGATGACAACTGCTCAACTGCCATCAATAAAACGGAAATATCCTGAATCAACTATTTACTGGATAACTTTAAAAAATGCTGCTCCCCTTCTTCTCAACAATCCTTTGATTGATCACGTTTATAATTTTGATGCAAGTTCTTTACTAATACTTCAACAAATGAAATTTGACTTTGTGATGAATGTTGATAAATCTCAGCAATCTTGTGCTTTATTGAATAGTATTAATGCTCAACAAAAACGTGGATTTGGTTTGAATGAAAATGGTAAAATTATCCCAGTTAACGAAGGTGCAAATTACAACTATTACAGCACGACGCGGTTGTCGTTGCAGATGGTCGCTTCGGCGTCCACTACACCAGCGTGACGAGAACCGACGAAATCTGTTGATACAACTTCCTGCGAGTTGACGAAGTCGATCTGCTTCTGCAGATCCGAGTGCATGGCCATCTGGCGCAGGTACTCGTTGATCTCGTCGCGGCTGGTGGCCTTTTCCAGATTCAGGTTGAGGATGGCCATCGATACGTTCGGCGTCGGCACGCGGATAGCGTTGCCGGTCAGCTTGCCCTTCAGTACCGGCAGCGCCTTGGCGGCGGCGGTGGCGGCACCGGTCTCGGTGATCACCATGTTCAGCGCGGCGCTGCGACCACGACGACTACCCTTGTGGAAGTTGTCGATCAGGTTCTGGTCGTTGGTGTACGAGTGAACGGTTTCGACGTGACCGTTGACGATGCCGTACTGGTCGTTCACTGCCTTGAGCACCGGCACGATGGCGTTGGTGGTGCAGGACGCGGCGGAGATGATCTTGTCGTCAGCGGTGATGTCGCCATGGTTGATGCCATGCACGATGTTCTTCAGCTCGCCTTTGCCCGGCGCGGTCAGCACAACGCGTGCCACGCCCGGGCACTTGAGGTGCTGGCCGAGACCTTCGGCGTCGCGCCATTTGCCGGTATTGTCGACCAGCAAGGCGTTCTCGATGCCGTACTGGGTGTAGTCCACCGAGGCCGGATCGTTGGAGTAGATCACCTGGATCAGGTTGCCGTTGGCGGTGATGGTGTTGTTGGCTTCGTCGATGGTGATGGTTCCATCGAACGGACCGTGCACCGAGTCGCGGCGCAGAAGGCTGGCGCGCTTGACCAGATCATTGTCGGCGCCCTTGCGCACGACGATGGCACGCAGGCGCAGGCCGTCGCCGCCGCCAGTCTTCTCGATCAGGATGCGGGCCAGCAGGCGGCCGATGCGGCCGAAGCCATACAGCACCACGTCGGTGCCCTTGCGGCCGGTTGCGGTATGACGCTTGTCAGCCACTTCAGCCAGTTCCTGACGCACGAACTGCTCGAGACTGCGACCTTCGCCAGCCTGCTTGAACTTGGCGACCAGCTTGCCCAAGTCAACCGAAGCAGCGCCCAGGTTCATCTCGCTCATGGTCTTGAGGACCTGGAAGGTGTCATGCACCGACAGCTCGGCCTCGTCGGCGATACGGTGACGCGCGAAGCGGTGCGCCTTGAGAATGGCGATCACCGAGCGATTGATCAGGCCGCGCCCGTAGATCGAAGTCACCACGTTGTTGTTGCGGTACAGCTGACCAATCAACGGAATCATCGCTTCGGCGAGCGCTTCGCGGTCAATCCATTCACCAAGACACTGGTCGGGCTTCTGAGTCACGGGCAGTTCCTTCCAACATGTAGGGGCTGAGAAAAGGGGCTACATTATGACGGCGCACCCTAGCGCCGGCAATCTGCAGCGGACGAAACACTGACAGCCCCGCACCGCGATAGTTACAATCCCGGCGGCCTATTTTTTCGATCGGAGCCACGCCAACTCGTGTCCGTCCTGCGCCTTGCGCCCCTGCCTGCCGCCAGCGGCAAGCAACACTGGGGCAACCTTCCCGGAGCCGCGCTGAGCCTGGCCATTGCCGAAGCCGCCAGCAACGCCAAACGCTTCACCCTCCTGCTTACCGCCGACAGCCAGAGCGCCGAGCGCCTGCAGGAAGAGCTCGCCTTCTTCGCGCCCGAGCTGTCCGTGCTGCATTTCCCCGATTGGGAAACGCTGCCCTATGACCTGTTCTCGCCGCACCAGGACATTATTTCCCAGCGCATCGCCACGCTCTACCAACTGCCGGAGCTGAGTCACGGCGTGCTGGTAGTGCCGATCACCACCGCCCTACACCGGCTGGCGCCCAAGCGCTTCCTGCTGGGTTCGAGCCTGGTGCTGGACGTGGGTCAGAAGCTCGACGTGGAACAGATGCGTCTGCGCCTGGAAGCCGCGGGCTATCGCTGTGTGGATACCGTCTACGAACACGGCGAGTTCGCCGTGCGCGGTGCGCTGATCGACATCTTTCCGATGGGCAGCGCCCTGCCCTACCGCATCGACCTGTTCGATGACGAGATCGAGACGCTGCGTACCTTCGACCCGGAGAACCAGCGCTCGATCGACAAGGTCGAGTCGATCCGCCTGCTGCCGGCGCGCGAGTTCCCGCTGAAGAAGGAAGCAGTCACCGGCTTTCGCGCGCGCTTTCGCGAACGCTTCGACGTCGACTTCCGCCGCTGCCCGATCTATCAGGATCTTTCTACCGGCATCACCCCGGCAGGTATCGAGTACTACCTGCCGCTGTTCTACGAAGAAACCGCCACCCTCTTCGACTATCTGCCCGAGGACAGCCAGGTGTTTTCGCTGCCCGGGATCGAGCAAGCCGCCGAACAGTTCTGGACCGATGTGCGCAATCGCTACGAGGAGCGCCGCGTCGATCCACAGCGTCCGTTGCTACCGCCCGCCGAGCTGTTCGTGCCGGTGGAAGACTGCTTTGCCCGCCTCAAGCAGTGGCCGCGCGTGGTGGCCAGCCAGGAAGACGTCGAACCCGGCATCGGCCGCGAGCGCTATTCAGCGCAGGCGTTGCCGGACCTGGCGATCGAGGCCAAGGCCGGCGAGCCATTAGGCAAGCTGCGCCACTTTCTCGAAAGCTATCCGGGTCGCGTGTTGTTCACTGCCGAGTCCGCCGGCCGCCGCGAGGTGCTGCTGGAACTGCTCGCCCGACTGAAACTGCGCCCGCAGGAAGTCGAAGGCTGGTCCGGTTTCCTCGACAGCGACGAGCGCCTGGCGATCACCATCGCCCCGCTCGACGAAGGCTTGCTGCTCGACGAACTCGCGCTGATTGCCGAAAGCCCGCTGTTCGGCCAGCGCGTGATGCAGCGCCGGCGCCGCGAAAAGGGTCGCGACGCCGGCGACAACGTGATCAAGAACCTCACCGAGCTGCGTGAAGGTTCGCCGGTGGTGCACATCGACCATGGCGTCGGCCGCTACCAGGGGCTGGTCACGCTGGAGATCGAAGGCCAGGCGCAGGAATTCCTCCTGCTGCAGTACGCCGACGAGGCCAAGCTCTATGTACCAGTCGCCAGCCTGCACCTGATCGCCCGCTACACCGGCAGCGACGACGCTCTGGCGCCGCTGCACCGCCTCGGTTCGGAGACCTGGCAGAAGGCCAAGCGCAAGGCCGCCGAACAGGTCCGCGACGTCGCCGCCGAGCTGCTCGACATCTACGCCCGCCGCGCCGCGCGCCAGGGCTATGCCTTCAAGGACCCGCAGGTCGACTACGAGACGTTCGCCGCCGGCTTCCCGTTCGAGGAAACCCCGGACCAGCAGACCGCCATCGACGCGGTACGCGAGGACCTGCTCTCGGCCAAGCCGATGGACCGTCTGGTCTGCGGCGACGTCGGCTTCGGCAAGACCGAAGTCGCCATGCGCGCCGCCTTCATCGCCGTGCACGGCGGCAAGCAGGTCGCGGTGCTGGTGCCCACCACCCTGCTCGCCCAGCAGCACTACAACAGCTTCCGCGACCGCTTCGCCGACTGGCCGGTGCGCGTCGAAGTGATGAGCCGCTTCAAGTCCGCCAAGGAAGTGCAGAGCGCCATCGCCGAACTGGCCGAAGGCAAGATCGACATCCTCATCGGCACCCACAAGCTGCTGCAGGACGACGTCAAGTTCAGCAACCTCGGGCTGGTCATCATCGACGAGGAGCATCGCTTCGGCGTGCGCCAGAAGGAACAGCTCAAGGCGCTGCGCAGCGAGGTGGACATCCTCACCCTGACCGCCACGCCGATCCCACGCACGCTGAACATGTCGATTGCTGGCATGCGCGACCTGTCGATCATCGCCACGCCCCCGGCGCGCCGGCTGTCGGTGCGCACCTTCGTCATGGAAGCCAACAACCCGACCATCAAGGAAGCCCTGCTGCGCGAGCTGCTGCGCGGAGGTCAGGTCTACTACCTGCACAACGACGTGAAAACCATCGAGAAGTGCGCCGCCGACCTCGCCGAGCTGGTGCCGGAGGCACGCATCGCCATCGGCCACGGACAGATGCGCGAGCGCGATCTCGAACAGGTGATGAGCGACTTCTACCACAAGCGCTTCAACGTGCTGGTGGCCTCGACCATCATCGAGACCGGCATTGACGTGCCGAGCGCCAACACCATCATCATCGAGCGCGCCGACAAGTTCGGCCTCGCTCAGCTGCACCAACTGCGCGGTCGCGTCGGGCGCAGCCACCACCAGGCCTACGCCTACCTGCTCACCCCGCCGCGCAAGCAGATGACCGACGACGCGCAGAAGCGCCTGGAGGCGATCGCCAACGCCCAGGACCTCGGTGCCGGCTTCGTCCTGGCCACCCACGACTTGGAAATCCGCGGTGCCGGCGAACTACTCGGCGAAGGCCAGAGCGGGCAGATCCAGGCAGTCGGCTTCACCCTTTACATGGAAATGCTCGAGCGCGCGGTCAAGGCGATCCGCAAGGGCGAGCAGCCGAACCTTGAGCAACCGCTGGGCGGCGGCCCGGAGATCAACCTGCGCCTGCCGGCGCTGATCCCCGACGACTACCTGCCGGACGTGCACGCGCGGCTGATCCTCTACAAGCGCATCGCCAACGCCGCCGACGAGGACGGCCTGAAGGAACTGCAGGTGGAAATGATCGACCGCTTCGGCCTGCTGCCCGAGCCGACCAAGAACCTGGTGCGCCTGACCCTGCTCAAGCTGCAGGCCGAGAAGCTCGGCATCGTCAAGATCGACGCCGGTCCGCAGGGCGGACGCATCGAATTCTCCGCCGATACCTCGGTCGATCCGCTGGTGCTGATCAAGCTGATCCAGAGCCAGCCCAACCGCTACAAGTTCGAAGGCGCGACGATGTTCAAGTTCCAGGTACCGATGGAACGCCCGGAAGAGCGCTTCAACACCCTCGAAGCGCTGCTCGAACGGCTCGCGCCCAGCGCATAAGGATTCCGGATGTCGCCGCTACGTCGCCTGTTGCTGTTGCTCGTGCTGTGCGCGCCGCCCGCGTGCGCCGATGCGCTGTATCGCATCGAGCTGATCCTGTTCCGCCATGCCGAACCGCTGGAGGCCAGTCGTCGCGCGCCCTATGACTGGGCGCGGAATGCCCGCCTGCTTGCGAACAGCGACGCGCAGCCGGCGGACTTCGAGGCGCTGGCGGCGCGACTGGACAGCGGCGACGGCTATCGCGTGCTGCTGCGCCAGACCTGGCGGCAGCGCCTCGACGAGCGGGTCGCCGTGGTCGAGGGCGCGCGGCATCTGGAGCATTTCCCCGTGCAGGGCGTGATCGCCCTGCGCCTCCGCCACGGGCTGGAAGTCGATGCGCGGTTCTGGGTCAATCGCTTCGGCGAATATGGCCGCCTGCTCGCCAGTGAGCAGCTGCAGCAGCGCGTGCAGTTGCGCCCCGGCGAGCTGCGCTATATCGACCACGGCAGCCTCGGTGCGCTGATCCGGGCAAGTTACTGACCCATGGCCAGGGATTTTCTCACCCGGCTGCCACCGACCTGGGCGCTGGGCTTCTCGGACAACGCGCTGGCGCGCGGCAAGCAGTACGCCGAGGAGGATCGCGTCACCCTGCTGCGCGAGGACGACGGGCTGATCGAGGCCAGTTGTCGCGGCACCGGCGGCAAGCGCTACCGGCAGTCGCTGCTGCTCGACAAGCGCGGCGGGCTCAGCTGCGTCTGCAGCTGCCCGGTGGGGCTGGCCTGCAAGCATGCCGCGGCCGTCATCCATCACCTGCAGCAGCTGGCTGAGCACGCGCCACCTGGCGCCGACGCAGCGCCGGATGGCGAGCTGCCCGACGCCCTGCGGCACTGGCTGGCGCAGCTGCCACGCGCGCTCGGCGAGGACACCGGCCAGGACGCGCCCACGCACTGCCTGCACTACCGGCTGCTGCCGGACCTCTACGTGGAAGTGAACAAGGTGCGCCTGCGACAGGACGGATCGGTCGCCGCACGCGAGCCGTACCCGGCGGTGCGCGAGGCCACGTTCCGCCAGCCACGCTTCATGCAGCCGCTCGACCTGCATATCGCCGCCCTGCTGGCGCTCGCACCGATCGCCAGCAACCGCTTCGCCCTGACCGGCGAAAACGGCGCCGAGGCCCTGCGTCTGCTGCTGGAAAGCGGTCGCGCGTTTCTCGACTGGAATGCGCCGGCATTGCAGCCGGGCCATCGTCGAGCGGCCCACTTTGCCTGGCAGCAGCACGAAGGCGCCCTGCGTCCGGTGCTGGAGGTCGAGGGCGGCGCCGAGGCGCTGACCGCCGTGGACCCGCTGTACTACCGCGACGACGCGGCCAACGAGGTCGGCCTGCTCGAACACGGCCTGTCGGCACCCCTGGCGCGCCACCTGCTCGAAGCGCCGGCGGTGTCGCCGAACCAGGCCGGGCTGTTCAGCCTCTCGCTCAGCGAGATCGCCCCGCAGCTGCCGGTGCCGACCAAGGCCGAAGAGCAGCGCATCGACGACTTGCAGCCCATCGCCCGGCTGACACTCGGCAGCCATCAGGCGATGAACTGGCAGCCGGCTAGCGGGCGGATGGTCAACGAGCAGCAGCACCGCGCCGGCCTGAGCTTCGTCTACGGCAGCCTCGCCACGCACGGCAAGCTCAAGGGCGAGCAGCGTCTGCGTCAGGCCGAGGGCGAGCGTGTGCTCAGCATCGCCCGCCAGCCGGCGGCCGAACAGGCGCTGCGCCAGCAACTGCAGCAGCTGGGGTTCCGCCCGGCGCTGCGCCAGAGCCCGGCGCTGCCGAAGGATTCGGCGGAAATGTTCGAGCTGCCCAGCGAAAGCGCCTGGCAGCACTTCGCCGACACCCAATTGCCGTTGCTGCGCCAGCAGGGTTGGCAGATCGTCATGCAGCCCGGTTTCGCCTACGACCTGGCGCCGGTCGAGCAGTGGTACGCCGAGCTGGACGAATCCCCGGAGCACAGCTGGTTCGACCTGCAGCTGGGCATCCTCGTCGAAGGCGAGCGCATCAGCCTGCTGCCGGTGCTGCTCAGCGTCATCCGCCGCAATCCCGCCCTGCTCGCGCCGCAGAACCTGGTCCAGCGCGCCGACGATGAAACGCTCCGGGTCGCGCTGGGCCGGCGCAGCGCGGTGGACGACCGACCGTTGCAGGTGCTGCTGCCCTTCGGCCGGTTGAAACCGATCCTCGCCACACTGGGCGAGCTGTACCTGCGCGACCAGCCGGCCGGCGACAGTCTGCGCCTGTCACGCCTCGACGCCGCGCGCCTCGGCCAGCTCGACGCGCTGCCGTTCGCCTGGAGCGGCGGCGAGCAGTTGCTCGATTTCGCCCGGCGCCTACGCGATTACAACCAGCAGCCCGTCGCCGCGCCACCGGGCCTGCGCGCGACGCTGCGCCCCTACCAGCTCGATGGTCTGAGCTGGATGCAGGCGCTGCGCGCGCTGGACGTCGGCGGCATCCTCGGCGACGACATGGGCCTGGGCAAGACGCTGCAGACCCTCGCCCACCTGCTGCTGGAAAAACAGGCCGGCCGTCTCGACCGCCCGAGCCTGGTGGTCATGCCCACCAGCCTGATTCCCAACTGGCAGGACGAAGCGGCGCGCTTCACCCCGCAACTGCGCGTGCTCACCCTGCACGGCAGTGATCGCCAGCGGCACTTTGCGCAGCTCGGCGAGTACGACCTGCTGCTGACCACCTACGCCCTGCTGCCGCGCGACATCGAACAGCTTGTCGCACAGCCGCTGCACCTGCTGGTGCTGGACGAGGCGCAGAACATCAAGAACGCCAGCAGCAAGGCCGCGCAGGCCGCCGGCCGGCTGGTCGCCCGGCAGCGCCTGTGCCTGTCCGGCACGCCGCTGGAAAACCACCTCGGCGAGCTGTGGTCGCTGTTCCACTTCCTCATGCCCGGCTGGCTCGGCGATGCGCGCAGCTTTACCCGCAGCTACCGCACGCCGATCGAGAAACACGGCGACCGCGACCGCCTGCAGCACCTGATCGCGCGCATCCGCCCATTCCTGCTGCGTCGGCGCAAGGAAGACGTGGCCCGCGAGCTGCCGCCGAAGACCGAGATTGTCCACTGGGTCGACCTGAACCCGGCGCAGCGCGACCTCTACGAAACGGTGCGCCTGGCGATGGACCGCAAGGTGCGCGAGGAGATCGACCGCAAGGGCCTGGCACGTAGCCAGATCGTCATCCTCGAAGCGCTGCTCAAGCTGCGCCAGGTCTGCTGCGACCTGCGCCTGGTCAAGGCCGACAGTGCCCGGGTGGCGCGTAGCGGCCATTCCGCCAAGCTCGACAGCCTGATGCAGATGCTTGACGAGCTGCTGGCCGAAGGGCGACGGGTACTGCTGTTCTCGCAGTTCACCTCGATGCTCGCGCTGATCGAGGACGAGCTGCACCAGCGCGCTATCCCCTACGTGATCATCACCGGCGACGTCCGCGACCGGCGCACGCCGGTGCGGCAGTTCCAGAATGGCGAGGTGCCGTTGTTCCTGATCAGCCTCAAGGCCGGCGGCACCGGCCTGAACCTCACCGCCGCCGACACCGTCATCCACTACGACCCCTGGTGGAACCCGGCCGCGGAAAACCAGGCCACCGACCGCGCCTACCGCATCGGCCAGGACAAGCCGGTATTCGTCTACAAGCTGATCACCCGCGGCAGCGTCGAGGAGAAGATCCAGCAGCTGCAGACGCGCAAGTCGGAGCTTGCCAGCGGCGTGCTGGACAGCGGCGGGACGGACGACTGGCGCCTGCAGCAGAGCGATATCGATGCGCTGCTGGCGCCGCTACCGGACTGACCCTCACAGTCGCCAATGGGACGTGCTCACTGGATGGCGGCGGGCTTTTCGTCCAAGCTTGCCCGGCTATCCACGCGCTCGCCCTCGCCTCGCACAAGGACCTTCCGATGAGCCTCTACGAGATCGCCTTTTCCGGCCAGCTGCTTCCCGGCGCACGCCTCGAACAGGTCGAAGCCAACCTGACCCGGCTGTTCCAGGCCGATGCCCAGCGCATCGCTCTGCTGTTTTCCGGACGCCGCATCGTCATCAAGCAGAACCTGGATTTCGACGCCGTGGAGAAGTACCGCCTGGCGATGGAACGCGCCGGCGCGCAGGTCGAAGTCAAACCGATGCCGGTGGATGTCGAGGAAATCGAACTGGCACCGCCGCCGGCCAGCGCTGCATCCGCCGCGCCGGTGCCGGTGGCCGATGCCCCAAGCCGCGCGCCCGGCCCGCTCAAGGTGGTGCCGCGCGATGAGTACATGGCCGCGTTCGCCGACGTCGAGGCGCCCGACTTCGGTATCGCCCCGGTCGGCGTCGACCTGCAGGATGCCCGCCCGGAACCGCAGGCACCGCGCGTGGATCTGTCGCAGTTCAGCCTGGCGCTGGTCGGCAGCGACATGAGCGAACGCCGCCGCGCCAGCGATGTGCCGCCACCGGACACCTCGCACCTGAAGCTACTGGACTGACCGAACGGGGCGGGCCGAAACCCGCCCTGCCTCGCCAATCCCCTTCGCCTGGCAAACGAACTCGCGACGCCGCACCGGGTTCCAACACTGCAAGCCCTCCAGCCAGACGTCGTCATGGACCTTGTCGTTGCCCGTCCCGAAGGCCTGTACTGCCCGCCCGGTGATTTTCATATCGATCCGTGGCGCCCGGTCGAACGCGCCGTCATCACCCACGCGCATGGCGACCACGCGCGCTGGGGCATGGGCCACTACCTGGCCAGCCACGACAGCGCCGGCATCCTGCGCTCGCGCATCGGCACCGACATGCCGCTGCAGACCCTCGCCTACGGCGAATCGATCGAGCACCACGGCGTCCGCCTGAGTCTGCATCCAGCCGGTCACGTGCTCGGTTCGGCGCAGATCCGCCTGGAGTATCGCGGCGAGGTCTGGGTCGCCTCCGGCGACTACAAGGTCGAACCGGACGCCACCTGCGCCGCCTTCGAGCCGGTGCGCTGCCACACCTTCATCAGCGAATCGACCTTCGGCCTGCCGATCTACCGCTGGCCGGCCCAGACGCAGGTGTTCCGCGAGATCAACGACTGGTGGCGCGCCAATGCCGCCGTTGGCCGCACCTCGGTGCTGTTCTGCTACGCCTTCGGCAAGGCCCAGCGCATCCTGCACGGGCTGGACGCCGGTATCGGCCCGATCGTCGTGCACGGCGCGGTCGAGCCGCTCAACCGGGTCTACCGCCAGGCCGGTGTCGCGCTGCCGGAAACGCTCTACGCCGGTGACCTGGACAAAGGCGATCCGCGCCTGAAGCAAGCCATCGTCATCGCCCCGCCATCGGCCGGCGGCAGCACCTGGATGCGCCGTTTTGGCGACTACGCCGACGCCTTCGCCAGCGGCTGGATGACGCTGCGCGGCACCCGCCGGCGGCGCGGCGTGGATCGCGGCTTCGTGCTGTCCGACCACGCCGACTGGCCGGGCCTGCTCTGGGCCATCGAGCAGAGCGGCGCGGAGCGGGTGATGGTCACCCACGGCTCGGTCGCTACGCTGGTGCGCTACCTGCGCGAGGAACGCGGCCTGGACGCCCAGGCCTTCGATACCGAGTACGGCGAAGAGGACGACGCCACGCTGCCGGAGGCCGAATGAAAGCCTTCGCCGATCTCTACACCCGCCTCGACGCCACCACCTCGAGCAATGCCAAACTGGCGGCGATGCGCGACTACTTTCGCGAAGCGCCGGCCGAGGACGCGGCGTGGGCGGTGTATTTCCTCGCCGGCGGCCGTCCGCGGCAGCTGGTGCCGACGCGCCTGCTGCGCGAGACGGCGATGCGCACCGCCGGGCTGCCGGAATGGCTGTTCGAGGAAAGCTATCAGGCGGTCGGCGACCTGGCCGAAACCATCTCGCTGCTGTTGCCCGAGACCGAGCACCGCAGCGATGCCGGCCTGGCGCAATGGATGCGGGAGCGTCTGCTGCCGCTGCGCGGACTGCCGCCGGAGGAACTGGCCGCGCGGCTGCCGATGCTCTGGGCGCAGCTGGACCGGCGCAGCCTGCTGGTCTGCATCAAGCTGATCACCGGCGCCTTTCGCGTCGGCGTGTCGAAACTGCTGGTCACCCGCGCGCTGGCGTCGCTCGCCGACCTCGACCCCAAACGGGTGGCGCAGCGGCTGGTGGGCTACACCGACCTGTCGCACCACCCCAGCGCCGCGCGCTACCGCGCGCTGATTGCGGCCGAGTCCGACGACGAGCACGCGCAGCGCGGCGGGCAACCCTACCCGTTCTTCCTTGCTCACCCGCTGCAGGTGGATGTCGCGCGCTTCGACGAACTGCTCGGGCCGCCGGAGCACTGGCACATCGAGTGGAAGTGGGACGGCATCCGCGCCCAGCTGGTCAAGCGCGACGGGCTGATCTGGATCTGGTCGCGCGGCGAAGAACTGGTCAGCGAGCGCTTCCCGGAACTCTGCGCGCTGGCCGGCTGCCTGCCGGACGGCACGGTGCTCGATGGCGAGATCGTCGTCTGGAAATCGGACGACGCCCCGGCTCACGCGCCACTCGATGCGGCACCCGAGCCGACCACGTTCGGCGTGCAGCCGTTCGCCCTGCTGCAACAGCGCATCGGCCGCAAGAACCTCACCGCCAAGGTGCTCGACGCCGCGCCGGTGGTCGTGCTGGCCTACGACCTGCTCGAATGGCAAGGCATGGACTGGCGCCAGCGACCGCACGCCGAGCGCCGCCAGCAACTCGAAACGCTGCTCGAACAGTGCCGTCATCCCGCACTGCTGGCCTCACCGCGGGTACGCGGCGCGGACTGGCCGACCATCGCCCGCCAACGCGAGCGCTCCCGCGCGCTCGGCGTCGAGGGCATGATGCTCAAGGCCCGCGCCGGGCAATACGGCGTCGGCCGCACGCGGGATGTCGGCTTGTGGTGGAAGTGGAAGATCGACCCCTATGCGGTCGACGCCGTGCTGATCTACGCCCAACGCGGCCACGGCCGGCGCGCCAGTCTCTACACCGACTTCACCTTCGCCGTCTGGGATGGCGAGCCGGGCGACCCCAAGCGCAAGCTGGTGCCCTTCGCCAAGGCCTACTCCGGGCTGACCGACGAAGAGATGCGCCAGGTCGACGCCATCGTGCGGCTGACCACGGTGGAAAAATTCGGCCCGGTACGCTCGGTGACGCCGACGCTGGTGTTCGAGCTGGGCTTCGAGGGCATCGCCTCCAGCAGCCGGCACAAGAGCGGCCTCGCCGTGCGCTTCCCGCGCATGCTGCGCTGGCGCCACGACAAACCGGTGGACGAGGCCGATACCCTGGCGACGCTGCAGGCCCTGCTGCCATGAGCGTGCCGACACCCGATCACAGGCGCGGGCCGCACGAGGCGCACGCATGAGTCTGGCCGAGCGCTGGTTCACCGCGCGCGGCTGGCAGCCCTTCGCCTTCCAGCGCGAGGTCTGGCAGGCGGTGCGCGACGGCGACTCCGGGCTGCTGCACGCGACCACCGGTTCGGGCAAGACCTACGCGGTGTGGCTGGCCGCGCTGGAGCGCTTCGCTCAGCAGACGCCCCGCTCAGCCCAGCCGGCTCCACTCAGCCTGCTGTGGATCACTCCCATGCGCGCGTTGGCGGCCGATACCGCCCGCGCGCTGCAAGCGCCGCTCGACGAACTCGGCATCGCCTGGAGCATCGGCCTGCGCACCGGCGACACCGGCAGCGCCGAACGCGCGCGCCAGGGCCAGCGGCTGCCGAGCGCGCTGGTCACCACGCCGGAAAGCCTGACCCTGCTGCTGACCCGCGCCGATGCCCGCCAGGCCTTTGCCGGGCTGCAGATGGTGGTCGTCGACGAATGGCACGAGTTGCTCGGCAACAAGCGCGGCGTGCAGCTGCAACTGGCGCTGGCACGCCTGCGCCGCTGGCATCCGCGGCTGATCGTCTGGGGCCTGTCGGCGACGCTGGGCAATCTGCCCGAGGCGCTGCAGGTGCTGCTGCATCCCGGCAGCGGCCGGCTGGTCCAGGGGCGCGTCGACAAACCGCTGCTGGTCGACAGCCTGTTACCCGAGAGCATCGAGCGCTTCCCCTGGGCCGGACATCTGGGCCTGCGCATGCTGGCGCAGGTGGTCGGAGAGATCGAGGCGGCGACCACCACTCTGGTGTTTACCAACACCCGCTCGCAGGCCGAGCGCTGGTATCAGGCACTGCTCGACGCCCGCCCGGACTGGGCCGGGCTGATCGCCCTGCACCACGGCTCGCTGGCGCGCGAGGTGCGCGACTGGGTCGAACAGGGTCTCAAGCAGGGCGCGCTGAAGGCGGTGGTGTGCACCTCCAGCCTGGACCTGGGCGTCGACTTCCTGCCGGTCGAACGGGTGCTGCAGATCGGCTCGCCAAAAGGCGTGGCGCGCCTGCTGCAGCGCGCCGGGCGCTCCGGTCACGCGCCCGGCCGCACGTCGCGGGTGACGCTGGTACCGACCCACAGCCTGGAAGTGCTCGAAGCCGCCGCCGCGCGACAGGCGATTGCCGAACGCCGTATCGAGGCCCGCAGCGCGCCGCAGCGACCGCTCGACGTGCTGGTGCAGCATCTGGTCAGCATGGCGCTGGCCGGCGGCTTCCGGCCCGAGGAGCTGTTCGCTGAAGTACGCCAGACCTGGTCCTACCGCGAACTGGACGAGGCGCACTGGCACTGGGCGCTGGCCTTCGTGCGGCATGGCGGCCATTCGCTGACCGCCTACCCCGACTACCAGCGCGTCGAGCCGGATGACTCGGGCCTGTGGAAGGTGCCGAGCCGGCGCGTTGCGCTGCGCCATCGGATGAGCATCGGCACCATCGTCAGCGACGCCAGCCTGACGGTGAAGTTCTGGGCCCGGGGCGGCAGCGGCCGCTCGCTGGGCAACATCGAGGAAGGCTTCATCGCCCGCCTGCGCCCCGGCGACTGCTTCCTCTTCGCCGGGCGCCTGCTGGAATTGGTGCGGGTGGAGAACATGACCGTCTATGTCAGCCGCGCCACCGGCAGGAAGGCCGCCGTGCCACGCTGGAACGGCGGGCGCATGCCGCTTTCCAGCGAGCTGGCCGACGCGGTGGTCGAGCAGCTGGATGCCGCCGCACGCGACGAGTTCGATGGCGCCGAGATGCGCTTGCTGCAGCCGCTGTTGCAGGTGCAGATGGTCTGGTCGGCGCTGCCACGCAGCGAAACGCTGCTGGCCGAAGTGCTGCGCTCGCGCGAGGGTTGGCACCTGTTCCTCTACCCGTTCGCCGGGCGCCACGTGCATCTGGGGCTGGCCAGCCTGCTCGCCTGGCGCATGGCCCGCCACCAGCCGCTGACCTTTTCCATCGCGGTGAATGACTACGGGCTGGAACTGCTCTCGGCCAGCGAACCGCACTGGCCGAGCCGGTTGACGCCGCAGCTGTTCGACAGCCGCGACCTGCTGCACGACGTGCTCGCCAGCCTCAATGCCGGAGAGCTGGCACGGCGGCGCTTTCGCGAGATCGCGCGGATCGCCGGGCTGGTGTTTTCCGGCTATCCCGGCGCGCAGAAGAGCGCCCGCCAGCTGCAGGCGTCCAGTGGCCTGTTCTTCGACGTGTTCCGCCAGTACGACCCGGACAATCTGCTGCTCGGCCAGGCCGAGGAGGAAGTGCTGCGCCAGGAGCTGGACGTCGACAGGCTGGAGCAGACGCTGCGCCGCCTGCAGGCTCGCCGTCTGGATCTGCGCCAGCTGCAGCGGCCGACGCCGCTGGCCTTTCCGCTGCTGGTGGAGCGTTTCCGCGAAAGCATGAGTTCGGAGAAGCTCGCCGACCGCATCCGCCGCATGGTCACCGAGCTGGACCAGGCTGCCGGCCCCGGCGGCTACCAGGCCGATGCGGGGGTCATGCCGGTCGTGGAGCGCGAAATGTCACGGCCGCGCACGCCACGCGCGCGCAAGGACGGCACGCCCAACCGGAGTCGGCGCGCGCCATGATCCGTGAGACGCAGCGCCGATGAGCGCCTGCCTGCCCATCGAGCTGGCCGGCAGCACGCTCTGGCTGCTGGCGGAAAAGGCCATCTACTGGCCGGCGCAGCAGGCGCTGCTGGTCGCCGATGTGCATTTCGGCAAGGCCGCCGCTTACCGCCGGCTCGGCCAGCCGGTGCCACGCGGCACCACCGCCACCAACCTGCAGACGCTCGACAGGCTGCTGGCGCACTACACCTGCCGCCAGCTGATCTTCCTCGGCGACTTCCTCCATGCGCCCGAATCGCATGCGCCCGCCACTCTCGCCCGACTGGCCGAATGGCGCGCGGGCCACGCGCAGCTGGGCATGACGCTGATCCGCGGCAACCACGACCGTCGCGCCGGCGATCCGCCGCCCGAGCTGTGCATCGAGGTGGTGGGCGAACCGCTGCTGCTCGGGCCGTTCGCGCTGCAGCACGAGCCGACGCCGCATCCCACCCATCACGTGCTCGCCGGCCACCTGCATCCGGCATTCTTCCTGCGCGGCCGCGGTCGCCAGCGGTTGCGCCTGCCGTGCTTCTGCCTAGGTGAACGGGTCAGCCTGCTGCCGGCATTCGGCAGTTTCACCGGCGCGACCGAGATCGGCGCCGAAGCGGGCCGGCGCCTGTTTCTGGTCGGGGATGGGGAAGTCTGGCCGCTGGCCTGATCAGGCCTCGGAAATACCCGTGACGGTTATGCCGTAACGCTCGGCGAGCCGCGTGGCCGGCGTGCTTTCCATGTCCGGGTCATGCTCGTGCTCGATATCCTCGCCGGCAAATTCCTGCTCGGCCTTGCGCGTCACCAGCTCGACGGCCTCGTCGATGTCCGGTTGATGCGCTGAGTCGACCTTCAGTGTCGATGTGTTGCCATCTTTGTTGTAGGCAATGATCCAGGTTGTCATTTGGCAGCCCCTCGTTCTAGTTCAAAGCCGGGCCGGCAGCAGACGCCACCAATCCCAGTGTATGCCTTAGAGGCGAAAGCCGCCGGGCAAGTTCGCTCCTGACATGGAGGCCGCTCCGACCGGGTGCCCTGGCACGGGCGCTCACGCGGGCTAGTCTGTCGGTGAGCATCCCCCCGCAGGAGCCACCCATGCGCGCCTCCCTTACCCGCGCCGCCGACTACGACGAAGAGCAGCTGGTCGAGCTGCTGCGCCGGCACGCGCAACCGTTGCCGGACCTCGACGACCCCGCCTTCGCCGACGCCTTCGAGCGTTTCGCCGATGCCCGCGTGGTGCTGATCGGCGAAGCCAGCCACGGCACCTCCGAGTTCTACCGTGCGCGGGCGGCCATCACCCGCCGGCTGATCGAGCGCCACGGTTTCTCCATCGTCGCCGTCGAAGCCGACTGGCCGGACGCCGCCTGGATTGATCGCCACGTGCGCCAGCAGCAGCCCGCCGCCTGGGTGGAGGACGCCTTCAAGCGCTTTCCCACCTGGATGTGGCGCAATCGCGAGGTGGCGGCGTTCACCCGCTGGTTGCGCCAGCACAACGACGGCCTGCCGGCCGAGCAGCGCCTGGAGTTTCGCGGCCTGGACGTGTATAGCCTGGGCACCTCGATTGCCGAGGTGTTGCGCTATCTCGACCAGGTCGACCCGCCCGCCGCCGGCGCGGCACGCCAGCGATACGGCTGCCTGAGTCCGTGGCACGACGAACCGGCCGCCTACGGCCATCAGGTGCTGCTGGGCGAACCGTCCTGCGAGGACGCGGTGGTCGAGCAGCTGCGTACGCTGCTGGAGCGCCGCCTGCAGTACGCCGCAAGCGACGGCGAACGTTTCTTCGATGCAGCGCGCAACGCCCATGTCGTGCTCGCCGCCGAGCAGTACTACCGCGCCATGTACCGCCGCTCCAGCGAATCCTGGAACCTGCGCGACCGGCACATGTTCGACACCCTGCGCGCGCTGCTGGAGCATCGCGGGGCGCAGGCCCGTGCGGTGGTCTGGGCACACAACTCGCACATCGGCAACGCGGCGGCGACGTCGATGGGTTGGGACGGCGAGTTCAACATCGGCGAGCTGTGTCGCACCGCGTTCGGCCGCGATGCGGTGCTGATCGGCATGGCGACCGATCACGGCAGCGTGGCCGCCGCGGAAAACTGGGATGAGCCGATGCAGATCAAACAGGTGCTACCGTCGCGGCCGGACAGCTGGGAACAGCTGTTTCTCCGTGCCGGGCCCGGTGCTTCGCTCACCGAGTGGCGTAGCGAAGCACACGACGAACTGCGCCAGGCGTTGGCCCAGCCACGCCTGGAGCGCGCCATCGGGGTGATCTACCGGCCGCGGACCGAGCGGCAGAGCCACTATTTCCGCGCGGTGCTCGCCGAGCAGTTCGATGCGCTGATCTGGTTCGAGCAGACCAGCGCGGTGACGCCGATCGGTCCGCGCCGTTTCGACGACGCGGCGGTGCCGGATACCTATCCGTTCGGCGAGTGAAAACGCGCGCCGGCGCGCTCAGGCGACCGGTGCGGGTGGCGGCTGATCGGGAATGGTCGGTTCGCCCGGCTCGCCCGGTTGCACCGGTACCCCAGGCTCCTCGGGATCGCCCGGCACACCGCCGGCCCGCCAGTATTGCGCCTCACCGTTGCCCATGGTCCGAATCGTTGCGCCAGTCATGCCGCTGCCCTCCACAACGCGGGCACCCGGAATTGGGTGCACCCGGACTGTAGAGGCCGGGCGCAGCGGTTCTATCCCGCCACCGGTCGGAACCGTGGACTTACCACATCAGGTCGTCGGGAATCTGGTAGGCCGCGTAGGGATCGTCGGCGTCCGGCGCTTCGGTCTGCACGTTGAGCTGCACGATCCGCCGCGGGTCGCGCTCCTGGATCTTCAACGCAGCCTCGCGCGGAATCACTTCGTAGCCGCCGCCGTGGCGGACGATCGCCAGCGAGCCGCTGGCCAGCTTCTCGCGCATCAGCTTGTTGACCGACAGGCGCTTGACCTTCTTGTCGTCGACGAAGTTGTAGTAGTCCTCGGTGGTCAGCTTCGGCAGGCGGCTGGTCTCGATCAGCTGCTTGACCTGCGCGATACGGGCCTTCTGCTCGGCCTTTTCCTGCTGCTGGCGGTTGAGTTCCTGATCGCGGGCGAGCTTCTCGGCCTGCGCCTGCAGGGCCGCCTGGCGCTGGGAATCGTCCTTCTCGATCTGGCCCTTCTTCTCCAGGCGCTGCTGCTTCTGCTTCTGCTTGACGGCCTGCTTGGCCTGCTTTTCGTTGACCAGCCCGGCTTTGAGCAGCTGGTCGCGAAGGGAAAGACTCATGTTTCGGCTCGTCTGTGGTCATTCAATGGGGCGGGCGGGTCGCTCGATCGCAATCTGCCGCGCGGAATTGTGATGGATGTGAAGGCAAACCACCGTGCGCACCGTCATCAGCCGCAGGCAGGCGACTGCTCGGCCCGCTTGGCTGCATCCCAGAGCGCATCCAGCTCTTCGAGGGTGCAATTCTCGATGGGTCGCCCCGCCTGCCGCAAGGCCTGCTCGATGAAGCGGAAACGCCGCTCGAACTTGCCGTTGGCGCCACGCAGGGCATTTTCCGGGTCCACCTTGAGGTGGCGCGCCAGGTTGACGACGACGAACAGCAGATCGCCCAGTTCCTCGGCGATGGCCTCGGCGTCGTTCTCGCTCATCGCCACCAGCACTTCGTCGAGTTCTTCGCGCACCTTGTCAACCACCGGCAGCGCTTCCGGCCAGTCGAAGCCGACCTGCGCGGCGCGCTTCTGCAGCTTGGCCGCCCGGCTCAGCGCCGGCAATGCAGCGGGCACGTCGTCGAGCAGCGACAGCTGTTCCGGCGCGGCGGCTTTCTCGGCGCGCTCCTCGGCCTTGATCTCCTCCCAGCGCTGCTTGATCGCGGCCTCGTCGAGGCGCGGCAGCTCGGGCGAACCGTACAGATCGCCGTCGGGAAACACATGCGGGTGGCGGCGCACCAGCTTGCGGGTGATCGCATCGACCACCGTGGCGAACTCGAAGCGCCCTTCTTCCTTGGCCAGCTGGCTGTAGTAGACGACCTGGAACAGCAGATCGCCCAGCTCGCCAGGCAGATGGTCGAAATCGCCGCTCTCGATGGCATCGGCCACTTCATAGGCCTCTTCCAGCGTATGCGGCACGATGCTCGCGTAGTTCTGCTGCAGGTCCCAGGGGCAGCCGTGCTGCGGGTCGCGCAGGCGGGCCATGAGGTGCAGCAGGTCGGGGAGTTGGTACATGGGATTCCTCAGCGAAACGAGGGCTGGTGAGGGACGCTGATGGCACCACGGTGGATGTAAAAAACGACATCCAGCCTACGGTTCGGTCGCGGGCCAAACGCCCGAAACCGCATTGCATCGTAGGGTGGATGACGCTTCACCCATCCAGCGTGACTCGGCCGGCGCCGCCGCCGGCCTTGCGTCTTACGTGGCCCGCTGGCGCTTGGCCTCGATGATGTTGGGTAGCTGAGAGATGCGGCTGAGCAAGCGACCCAAGGCATTCAGCCCCGGAATCTCGATGGTCAGCGTCATCTGCGCGGTGCTGTCTTCCTTGTTCGAGCGGGTGTTCATCGACAACACGTTGATGCGCTCGTTGAGCAGCATCTGCGAGATGTCACGCAGTAGCCCGGAACGGTCGTAGGCGCGGATGAAGATTTCCACCGGATAGGTCTTCTCCGGCACCGGGCCCCAGCTGACCTGGATGATCCGCTCCGGCTCGCGGCCGGCCAGTTGCAACACCGACGGGCAGTCCTGACGGTGGATGCTGACGCCACGGCCCTGGGTGATGTAGCCGACGATGGGATCGCCCGGCAGCGGCTGGCAGCAACCGGCCATCTGCGTCAGCAGGTTGCCCACGCCCTGGATCTGCACATCGCCGCGCTTGCCCGGCTTGTGCGGCGTCGAGCGGCGCGGAATCAGCTCCAGCTGGTCGTAGCCGCGCTCCGGTTCGACCAGCTGCTGCGCCAGGTTGACCAGATGGGCCAGGCGCAGGTCGCCGGCGCCGAGCGCGGCGAACATGTCTTCGGCGGTCTTGAGATTGGCCTTCTCCGCGACCTTGTCGAAATCCACCGGCGGCAGGTCGAGGCGGTTCAGTTCCCGCTCCAGCAGCGTCTTGCCGGCGGCGACGTTCTGGTCGCGCGCCTGCAGCTTGAACCAGTGAACGATCTTCGCCCGCGAGCGCGAGGTGGTGATGTAGCCCAGGTTGGGGTTCAGCCAGTCACGGCTCGGCGACCCCTGCTTGCTGGTGATGATCTCCACCTGCTCGCCAGTCTGCAGGCTGTAGTTGAGCGGCACGATGCGCCCGTTGACCTTGGCGCCGCGGCAGTTGTGGCCGATCTCGGTGTGCACCCGGTAGGCGAAGTCCAGCGGCGTGGCGCCCTTGGGCAGGTCGATGGCGTGTCCATCGGGGGTGAACACGTAGACGCGGTCCGGCTCGATGTCGACGCGCAGCTGATCGGCCAGCCCGCCGATGTCGCCCAGCTCTTCATGCCATTCGAGTACCTGGCGCAGCCAGGCGATCTTCTCCTCGTAATGATCGGAACCGGAATTGACGTCGGTGCCCTTGTAGCGCCAATGCGCGCAAACGCCCAGCTCGGCCTCCTCGTGCATGGCCTGGGTGCGGATCTGCACTTCCAGCACCTTGCCTTCCGGGCCGATCACCGCGGTGTGCAGCGAGCGGTAGCCGTTCTCCTTGGGGTTGGCGATGTAGTCGTCGAACTCCTTGGGAATGTGCCGCCACAGCGTGTGCACGATGCCGAGCGCGGTGTAGCAGTCCCGCACCTCCGGCACAAGTACGCGCACGGCACGCACGTCGTAGATCTGGCTGAACTGCAGGCCTTTCTTCTGCATCTTCCGCCAGATCGAATAGATGTGCTTGGCGCGGCCGTCGATCTCCGGCTGGATGCCGGCAGCGGTCAGTTCGTCCTTGAGCTGCTGCACCACGTTGGCGATGTACTGTTCACGATCGAGCCGGCGCTCATGCAGCAGCTGGGCGATCTGCTTGTACTGCTCCGGCTCCAGATAGCGGAACGACAGGTCTTCCAGCTCCCACTTGATATGGCCGATGCCGAGGCGATGCGCCAGCGGCGCGTAGATGTCGAACACCTCGCGCGCCACGCGCTGGCGCTTGTCCTCGCTGGCGTTCTTCACCGCGCGGATGGCGCAGGTGCGCTCGGCCAGCTTGATCAGCGCCACGCGCACATCGTCGACCATGGCCACCAGCATCTTGCGCAGGTTCTCCACCTGCGCCTGCGAACCCAGCACCAGCGACTCACGCGGGTTGAGGCTGGCGCTGATCGCCGCCATGCGCAGCACGCCCTCGATCAGCTTGGCGACCACCGGGCCGAAGCGCTGGTGCACCTCGGCCAGCTGAATCTTGCCTTCGCGCACGCCACGGTAGATCACCGCGGCCACCAGGCTGTCCTGGTCGAGCTTGAGATCGGCGAGAATTTCGGCGATCTCCAGGCCGGTCTGGTAGCTGGAGGTGCCTTCGCTCCACAGATTCTGCGCGGCGTTGGCTTGCTGCTCGGCCTCGCGAGCGAACTCGCAGGCCTCCTTGAGTGCCGCGCGATCCAGCGCCGGGTCCATGCCCAGCACGTGGTCGAGCCAGCTGTCGAGGTTGATGCTGCCGTCGGTATTGACCGGCTGAAGCGCTCTGACCTGTACCATCTAAACCTTCCCTCTGCGCAGTGACTGCGCCGCACGCCGGCATTCTGCGTGCCGGTCGGTTGAATCGCAGGCCGGTTGCCTGCCAAGAAATCACCGGGCGGCGCGGTCCGTCAGTTCGAACAGCGCCATCGCCTCGACATGTGCCGTCTGCGGGAACATGTCGATCACACCGGCCCGGGACAGCCGGTAGCCCTGGCGGGCCAGCTCGGCCGCGTCGCGGGCGAGCGTTGCAGGATTGCATGAAACATAGACGAGGCGGCGCGCACCGAACTCCGACATTTGTCGAACAACCTCCAGCGCGCCGTCGCGCGGGGGGTCCAGCAGCACCGCGTCAAAACCGCTGCGCGCCCAGGGTGCATCGGCCAGCGGCTTCGACAGGTCTGCACGATAAAAGTGCAAGCCGTCCAGGCCGTTGCGCAACGCGTTGCCGCGTGCCCGCTCGACCATCGCCTCGACGCCCTCTACGCCGGTCACCTGCGCGCCGCTGCGCGCCAGCGCCAGGGCGAAATTGCCGAGCCCGCAGAACAGGTCCAGCACCCGCTCGCCGGGAGCCGGCGCCAGCCAGTCCAGCGCCTGAGCGATCATCGCCTCGTTGACCGCGGCATTGACCTGGACGAAATCGCCCGGACGCCACTCCAGCTCCAGCTTCCATGGCTCCAGGCGATAACCCAGCGGTGCCGCTTCGAGCGGCGCCGGCTCGCCCTCGCCCTGCAGCCACAGCTGCGCACCCTGCTGGTGCGCGAATGCCTGCAGCTGCGCCAGGTCGTCCACCGCCAGCGCGGCCGTGTGGCGCACCAGCACGGCCTCGGCGGTACCGCTGAACAGCTCGATGTGGCCAATGGCCTGGGGTTGGGTCAATTTGTGCAACACCGCCAACAGATGCGGCAACAGCGTCTGCAAAGGCTGTACCAGCACGGGGCATTGCTCGATCGGGACGATCTGCTGGCTGGCCGCGGCGCGAAAGCCCACCGCCAGTCGCGCGGCCTTGGCATCCCAGCGCACGGCAAGTCGGGCGCGGCGCCGATAGCCGAACTCCGGGCCGCTCAGCGGCGCGGCCCAGGTCTGCGGCTCGAGGCCGGCGACGCGCGCCAGCTGCTCGCCGAGGGTGCGCTGCTTGAGTTCCAGCTGATCGGCCGCCGCCGCATGCTGCAGGGTGCAACCGCCGCACAGGCGTGCATGCGGGCAGGGTTCGTGGCGCCGCTGCGGGCTGGCGTCGAGGACCCGCTCACAGCGCGACTCGACGATCTGCGCGCGCGCACCGAGCACGCGCGCCTCGACCCGCTCGCCCGGCAGTGCACCGGCGACGAACCAGGTGCGGCCGTCGACGAAGGCGATACCGCGCCCATCGTGCGCCAGCCGCTCGATGACCAGCGTCTGCTTCTTGCCGACCGGCACTTGCGGCTTGCGCTCGCCACCGCTGGGCTGAAAGCGCAAGGCGCCGCTACGTTTGGCCATGGGCTGGAACCTGCTTCAAGGGAACGGCAAGGCGCTGCGCTGCTGCCGGATGACAGCAGGCGGCGATGAATTCAGTTAGGAGCGTCATACACGCCGGTGGACAGGTAGCGATCGCCACGGTCGCAGACGATGGCCACGATTACCGCGTTCTCGACCTCGCGCGACAGGCGCAACGCCGCCGCCACCGCGCCGCCCGAGGACACGCCGCAGAAGATGCCTTCTTCGCGGGCCAGGCGGCGCATCACCGTCTCGGCCTCGTCCTGCGACATGTCGACGACGCGGTCGACGCGCTCGGCCTGGAAGATTCTCGGCAGGTATTCCTGCGGCCAGCGACGGATGCCGGGAATCGCCGCGCCTTCCATCGGCTGCAGGCCGACGATCTGTACGTGCGGATTCTGCTCCTTGAGATAGCGCGACACGCCCATGATGGTGCCGGTGGTGCCCATCGAGCTGACGAAGTGAGTGATGCTGCCGTGGGTCTGCCGCCAGATTTCCGGGCCGGTGCTGCCGTAGTGCGCCTCGGGGTTGTCGTCGTTGGCGAACTGGTCGAGCACCTTGCCGCGGCCCTCGGCCTGCATCTGCAGCGCCAGGTCGCGCGCGCCTTCCATGCCCTGCTCACGGGTCACCAGGATCAGTTCGGCACCGTAGGCGGTCATCGCCGACTTGCGCTCGGCGCTGGAGTTGTCCGGCATGATCAGAATCATTCGGTAACCCTTGATCGCCGCCGCCATCGCCAGGGCGATACCGGTGTTGCCCGACGTGGCCTCGATCAGCGTGTCACCGGGCTGGATATCGCCGCGCAGCTCGGCGCGGTTGATCATCGACAATGCGGGACGGTCCTTGACCGAGCCGGCCGGGTTGTTGCCTTCGAGCTTGACCAGAATCGTGTTGCTGGTGTCGCCGGGCAGGCGTTGCAGGCGAACCAGCGGCGTGTTGCCGATGCAGTCGGCAATGGTCGGGTAGTGGATTGTCATGACGTCATGAACCACACGGCGGGAAAAAAGGCGCACATGATACCGGCAACCGCCGGTCACGGGCAGACTCCGAGCGCCGCCGCGCCGGCCGCTTCGTCGCCTGCCCGGTAACCGCCCCGAATGGCGCGGAACCGACGCGTGCTCCATAATCGCGCCCCTTTGGCGCTGCCCGTCGTCTGGTGCAGCGGGCACCCGGAGGTCTGTCGTGGAACTGCTGCATACCATCTACCTGATCGCGATCACCGCCGAAGCCATGTCCGGGGCCATCATGGGCATGCGACGCGGCATGGACCTGTTCGGCATCTGCCTGCTCGGCACGGTGACCGCCCTGGGTGGCGGCACCGCCCGCGACATCCTGCTCGGCCATTACCCGATCGGCTGGATCGCGCACCCGGAATACCTGTCCTTCACCATCGGCGCGGCGATCGTCACCGGCTTCATCGCACGCTACCTGCATCGCCTGCGCCAGGTCTTCCTGCTGGTGGACGGCCTGGGCCTGGTGGCGTTCACGGTGATCGGCTGCGACGTGGCGATGGGCATGGGCGCGCATCCGTCGATCGTGGTCTTCGCCGGCGTCATCACCGGCATCTTCGGGGGTCTGATGCGCGACGTGCTGTGCAACGAGGTGCCGATGGTGCTGCAACGCGAGCTGTACGCCACCGTCGCGCTGTTCACCGGCGTGCTCTACGTCGGCCTGCTGTGGCTGGAGATGAACACCGCGCTCGCCACGCTGATCGCGCTGGGCAGCGGTTTCCTGTTCCGCGTGCTGGCGATGACCTTCCGCTGGCGCCTGCCGGACTTCAACGGCAAGGAGATTCGCGGCCTCGATTGAGCCGCCGCGCCGGCGCCCGCCGGCTTGACCTGCGTACAGATTCGTCCCCGGCAAATCGCTACACTAGCGGGCTGGCAACCCAGGGGAATGGACTGTGCTCAAAGACGTAGGAATCCGAGGCCGCGTACTGGTACTCACGCTGCTGCCGAGCACCCTGCTCGCCATCGCGCTGGGCGCCTACTTCACCTGGATGCAGCTCTCCGAGATGCGTCACCAGCTCGATGAACGCGGCGTACTGATCGCCGAACAGCTGGCGCCGCTGGCCGCTCCGGCGATGAACCTGGGCTACGACAAACGCCTGCAGCGGATCCTCGCGCAGGTGCTCGACCAGAACGACGTCCGCGCGGTGACCATCCTCGACGCCGAACGCAACGCGCGCGCTCACGTCGGCCCGCGAATGCTCACCCCCTCGCCGCCAGGCGACCCGGAGGGCCTGACCCGGGTCAGCAGCCTGGACTACACGCGCATCCTCATGCCGGTGCTGCAGGAGCACCTCAATCTCGGCGAGGAGGCGCGCGGCAACGGCAATGCACTGATCGGCTGGCTGGAGCTGGAGCTGTCGCACCACGGCACGCTGCTGCGCGGCTATCGCAGCCTGTTCACCAGCCTGCTGCTGGTCGGCGCCGGCCTGATCGTCACCGCCCTGCTGGCGCTGCGCATGAGCCGCACCATCAGCCAGCCGCTGCAGCGCGTGCAGCTGGCCGTCACCCAGCTCAAGGACGGCCATCTGGAAACACGCCTGCCGGCCCTGGGCAGCCACGAGATGGACGAGCTGGCCTCGGGCATCAACCGCATGGCCGAGGCGCTGCTCAGCGCCCGCGAGGAGCTGCAGCAAAGCATCGACCAGGCCACCGCCGACGTGCAGCAGAATCTGGAAACCATCGAGATCCAGAACATCGAGCTGGACCTGGCGCGCAAGGAGGCGCTGGAAGCCAGCCGGATCAAGTCCGAGTTCCTCGCCAACATGAGCCACGAGATCCGCACCCCGCTCAACGGCATCCTCGGCTTCACCCACCTGCTGCAGAAGAGCGACCTCACGCCGCGCCAGCAGGACTACCTGTCGACCATCGAGAAGTCCGCCGACAACCTGCTCGGCATCATCAACGAGATTCTCGATTTCTCGAAGATCGAGGCCGGCAAGCTGGTGCTCGACAGCGTGCCGTTCAACCTGCGCGACCTGATCGAGGACACCCTGACCATCCTCGCACCGGCCGCGCACACCAAGCAGCTCGAGCTGGTCAGCCTGGTCTACCGCGACACCCCGCTGTCGCTGGTCGGCGACCCGCAGCGGCTCAAGCAGGTGCTGACCAATCTGGTCAGCAATGCCATCAAGTTCACCAACGAAGGCACCATCGCCGTGCGCGCGATGATCGAGGAAGAAAGCGCCGAGCGCGCACAGCTGCGTATCAGCGTGCAGGATACCGGCATCGGCCTGACCGATCAGGACCTGCGGGCGCTGTTCCAGGCCTTCAGCCAGGCCGACAACTCGCTGTCGCGCCAGCCCGGCGGCACCGGCCTGGGGTTGGTGATCTCCAAGCGCCTGATCGAGCAGATGGGCGGCGAGATCGGCGTCGACAGCATTCCCGACGAGGGCTCGGAATTCTGGATCACCTTGAGCCTGCCCAAAGCGCGCGACGACATCGAGGACCAGCCGCCGGCCGCGCTGCTCGGGCGCCGCGTGGCGCTGCTCGAACAGCATCCGCTGGCGCGCCAGGCGCTGCAGCACCAGCTGGAAAGCTGCGGACTGAGCGTGCAGAACTTCGACAACCTGGAGCAGCTGCAGCGCAGCGTCGCCAGTCAGCGTGACAGCAACGTGCCGATCGACCTGGCCGTACTCGGCATCACCACCCGCGAACTGGCACCAGCGCAGCTGGGCCAGTTGCTCTACGAATTCGACACGCTGGACTGCAAGTGCGTGGTGCTCTGCCCGACCACCGAACAACCGTTGTTCAGCGACACCTTGCCGGATCATCACAGCCACGCCCAGCTGCAGGGCAAGCCGGCGCGCACGCGCAAGCTGCAGCGCGTGTTGCTGGAGCTGTTGCGCCCGGCGCAGGCGGTGGCGCCGTCCGTCCAGCCGGCCAATGGGCGGGTGCCGCAGCTGCTCTGCGTGGATGACAACCCGGCCAACCTGCTGCTGGTGGAAACGCTGCTGAGCGATCTCGGCGCCGCGGTAGTCGCCGTGGACAACGGCCCCGATGCGCTGGAGGCGGTCAAGCGGCACAGCTTCGATCTGGTCCTGATGGACGTGCAGATGCCCGGCATGGACGGCCGGCAGACCACCGAGGCGATCCGCCAGTGGGAAAACGATACCGGCGCGCTGCCGCTGCCGATCGTCGCCCTCACCGCGCATGCGCTGGCCAACGAGAAGCGTGCCCTGCTGCAAGCCGGGCTGGACGACTACCTGACCAAGCCGATCAGCGAACGCCAGCTGGCGCAGGTGGTGCTCAAGTGGACCGGCCTGACCCTGCGCAGCCAGCCTCAGGCGCAGCCGCCGAGTCCGCCGCGCGCTGTGCCGGCCGAAGTCCCGACCACGCTGCCGGAGCAGGTGTTCCCGGTACTCGACGAGGAGGAAGGCCTGCGCCTGGCCGCCGGCAAGGCCGATCTCGCCGGCGAGTTGCTAAGCATGCTGCTCGGCTCGCTGGACGCCGACCGGGTGGCGATCCGCCAGGCGCGCCAGGCCGGCGACCGCCAGCTGCAGATCGAGCGCGTGCATCGCCTGCACGGCGCCACCCGTTACTGCGGCGTGCCGCAGCTGCGTAACGCCTGCCTGCAGAGCGAGACGCTGCTCAAGCAGAACAGCCCGGCTGCCGAGGCCGCCCTCGACGAGCTAGACGCCGCCATCGAACGGCTGGGGCACGCCGCCCACGTCGCCAGCTGACCCCTTCATCCGAGCCGGATTTCCCCATGCCAGATCGCCCCGTAACGCCCGCCTTCCAGCCCGCCGAACTCGAATGGGACGCGAGCGGCCAGCCCCAATCGCGCCACTATGGCGACGTGTACTTTTCGCGCGCCTCGGGGCTGGAAGAAACCCGTCACGTGTTTCTCGCCCAGAACGACCTCGCCCGGCGCTTCGCCGCCCTCACCGCCGGGCAGCATCTGGTGATCGGCGAAACCGGCTTCGGCACCGGGCTCAACTTCCTCTGCGCCTGGCAGCTGTTCGATGAGGTCGCGCCAACCGGGGCGCGCCTGCACTTCGTCAGCGTCGAGAAGCATCCGTTGACCCACGCCGATCTCACGCGTGCGCTGGCGCTCTGGCCACAGCTGCAGACGCAGGCGCAGCCGCTGCTGGAGCAATACCTGGCGATTCATCCGGGCTTCCAGCAACTGGTGTTCGGCGGCGGTCGGGTGGTACTGACCCTGCTGGTCGGAGACGTGCTCGAAGCGCTGCCGAGCCTGGATGCGCGGGTCGATGCCTGGTTCCTCGACGGCTTCGCGCCGGCGAAGAACCCGGAAATGTGGCAGCCGGCGCTGTTCGCCGAGCTGGCGCGGCTGTCGGCGCCCGGTGCGACGCTGGGCACCTTCACCAGCGCCGGCTTCGTCCGCCGCGGTCTAGGCGAGGCCGGCTTCGACATGCAGCGCGTACCCGGTTTCGGCCACAAGCGCGAAATCCTCCGCGGACACTTCGTCGGCAGCGCCACGGCGACGGCCAAGCCCTGGTACGCGCGCCCCGCCTTCCAGCCGCGCCAGCGTCGTGCGCTGGTGATCGGCGCGGGTCTGGCCGGCTGCGCCAGCGCTGCCAGCCTCGCCGCCCGCGGCTGGCACGTCAGCGTGCTGGAACGCCACGCCAGCCCCGCCGAGGAGGGCTCCGGCAATCCGCAGGGCGTGCTCTATCTCAAGCTGTCGGCGCATGGCACCGCGCTGTCGCGGCTGGTGGTCGCCGGCTTCGGCTACACCCGCCGGCTGCTGCGCCATCTGCAGCAGGGCCAGGACTGGGACGCCTGCGGCGTGTTGCAGATCGCCTATGACGACGAGGAACGCGCGCGCCAGGCGGAGCTGGCGTCGGCATTCCCCACCGATCTGGTGCATTCGCTGCCGCGGGCGGAGGCCGAACGGTTGGCCGGCGTGGCGCTGCCGGACGGCGGGCTGTTCTATCCAGAGGCCGGCTGGGCGCATCCGCCGGCGGTCTGTCGCTGGCTGCTGGCGCAACCGAACATCGAACTGCTGCGCCACCGCGAGGTGCTCGAACTGCGCCGCGACGGCGAGCAGTGGCAGGCGGTGTGCAATGGCGAGGTACTGGTCGAGGCACCGCTGGTGGTGCTCGCCGGAGCCGCCGAAGCGGCGCGCTTCAGCCAGAGCGCCTGGCTGCCACTCAAGCGCATCCGCGGGCAGATCACCTGCCTGCCGGCGACGGCGGACAGCACCGCGCTGCGCACCGTGCTCTGCGCCAAGGGCTACGTCGCCCCGGCACGCGACGGTGTGCACACGTTGGGGGCGAGCTTCAACTTCCAGCAGACCGATCCGGCGCCGAGCGAGGCCGAGCACCTGTCCAATCTGGAACAGCTGGCCGGGGTGTCCGAGGATCTCTACCGGCGTCTGCACGCTGACCCGGCGCAGGCCGGTCGCCTCGAAGGACGGGTGGCGATGCGCTGCACCAGCCCCGACTACCTGCCGCTGATCGGCCCGCTGGCCGACGCCGACGGCTTCGCCGAAGCCTACGCCGCACTGAGCAAGAACGCCCGGCAAACGCCGGACGCCCCCTGCCCCTGGCTCGACGGCCTGTACGTGAACACCGCGCACGGCTCGCGTGGAATGATCACCACGCTGCTCTCGGGCGAGCTGTTGGCCGCGTGGGTCGAAGGCGAGCCACTGCCGCTGCCGCGCGAGGTCGCCGAAGCCTGCCACCCCAACCGCTTCCTGCTGCGCAAGCTGATTCGCGGCAGCTGACCGATGCGCCGCCGCGGCTTCGGTCGCGGCGCCACAGCGCTGCCGGACCGCCTGCGGCAATGCCGCGCATCTTGCGCTCGCACAGCCATCGCATGATACTCCCCCCCCTATACAAACGACTTGTCGGAGACGCCGATGAAACGCCGCTACCTGATGCTCCTGAGCCTGCTTCCGCTCGGCCTGCACGCCGCTCCGGCGGTCGACACCACCCAGTTGCAAAGCGAGGCGCAGGCGCTGATTCCGCCGTTCCAGCATCAGCTGCTCGCCACCGTCAAGCAGGCCGTTGCCGAAGGCGGGCCGGCCAAGGCCGTCGAAGCCTGCAACCTGCTCGCGCCGGGCATCGCCGCGCAGCACAGCAAGGCGCCCTGGCAGGTCGGCCGTACCGCGCTGAAGGTGCGCAACCCGGACAACGCGCCGGATACCTGGGAACGCCGGGTGCTCGAGCAGTTCGCCCAGCGTGCCGCCGCCGGCGAACCGCTGGAGCAGCTGCGCCACGGCGAAGTGGTGAACGGCGAGTACCGCTACCTGCAGGCCATCGGCACCGCTGAAGCGTGTCTGGGCTGCCACGGCAGCAACATCAAGCCGCAACTGCTGACCCTGCTCGACCAGCACTATCCGCAGGATCAGGCGCGCGGTTTCAAGGAAGGCGATCTGCGCGGCGCCTTCAGCCTGCGCCGCCCGCTGGACCGCTGAGCGACGGGATCGGCTAGCATCGCCCTTTGTCTGCGACCCGAGGACTACTCGATGTGTGACCCGCGCATACCAACCCGCACAGCGGACGCTTGCTGATGGAGGCGCTGCTGCTTGAGGCATTGGGCATTGGTCTGCTGCTCGGCTTGCTGTTGGGGCTGACCGGCGCCGGCGGCTCGCTGGTCGCGCTGCCGCTGCTGCTCAGCCTGCATCTGCCGCTGCGCGATGCCATCGGCGTCAGCCTCGGTGCGGTCGCCATGTCGGCGCTGATCGGCGCGATTCCGCGTGCCTGGCAGGGTCAGGTGGCCTGGAAGCCGGTGCTGTTGCTGGCGCTGTGCGGCCTGCCGGGCAACGCTGCCGGGCAGTGGCTCGGTCAATTCATCGCCGAGAAGGCGCTGATCATCGCCTTCTGCCTGCTGGTGATGTGGTCGGCCTGGCGCATGTGGCGCGGAGCGAGTCTGCCGGCGCGGGAAAACGGCTCGATACGTCACGGCGCGCTGATCGCCATCGGCCTGGGCGTCGGTCTGCTGTCCGGGCTGATGGGCGTCGGCGGCGGCTTTCTGGTGGTGCCGGCGCTGCTCTGGTTCACGCCGCTGACACTGCTCAGTGCGATGGCCACCTCGATGGCGGTGATCGCACTGGTCAGCGGCGGCGGTTTCCTCCTCTACCTCAGCGACGCCCAGCCACCGCTGGCCCTGCTCGGCGGGCTGGCAGCCGGCGGCGCGTGCGGCGTGCTGGCCGGCAACCGGTTGGCGAACTATCTCAACAGCAGCGTGCTGCAGCGCATCTTCGCGCTGATGCTGGTGGCCGTCAGCCTGTCGCTGGGCGTGCAGAAGCTGCTGCTCGGGCACTGAGTCAGCGCCGCAGCGGGTCGTCCCAGAATGGCCGGCTGGCTTCCTGCTCGATATCGACCCGGCTGTAACCGATGTCCTTGAGCATCGCGTCGCTCATCGACGCCAGCTGCCGGCGCTGGCGCGCCAGTTCCTGCCAGCGGCGCAATTGCCGCCAGCCGTCGCGCAGCAAAGTGCCCCAGGTGAGACGGCGCGGCGTCAGCAAGTGCCGCAGGATCGATGCGTTGTCATGAGTTTTCATGCTCTGGCCCTCCAATCGGGATGGCGCCAGTCTCTTGCCGTGGCTACGATCAATCCAACGAATACTCTTGATGCGACCCATCTTGGAGATTGATGAGTGGCCAACTACCCGGGCATCGATACCGAACTGCTGCGCAGCTTCGTCGCCATCGCCGACCACGGTGGATTCACCCGCGCGGCAGAGGCGGTGCACCGCACGCAGTCGGCGATCAGCATGCAGATGAAGCGGCTGGAGGAGGACGTGCTGCAACGTCCGCTGTTCGAGCGCAGCGGCCGGCAGGTCAGCCTCACCGCCGAGGGCCAGGTGCTGCTCGGCTATGCGCGGCGCATCCTCAAGCTGCATGGCGAGGTGATGACCACGCTGCGCGAGCCGCACATGGTCGGCGCGGTGCGCATCGGCACGCCGGACGATTATGTGATGCGCTTTCTGCCCGGGATCCTCGCCCAGTTCGCCCAGGCCTATCCGCTGGTGCAGGTTGAGCTGCATTGCGAGCCGTCCTACCAGTTGCTGCAGCGGCAGGACATGGACCTGACCATCGTCACTCGCGAGCCGGGAACCGAGATCGGTCAGCTGTTGCGCCAGGAGCGTTTCGTCTGGGCCGAGGCCGCCGGCTACGACCTGCACCAGCAGCGGCCGATCCCGCTGGCGATGTTCAACAGCGGCTGCTTCTGCCGTGCCTGGGTCTGCAATGCGCTGGACGCCGCCGAGATCGACTACCGCATCGCCTACACCAGCCCGAGCCTGGCGGCGCTGATGGCGCTGGTCGGCGCCGGGCTGGCGGTGACCGCGCAGCTGCGCAGCCTGATCCCGCCGCAGCTGTGCATTCTCGGCGAGGCCGAAGGCCTGCCAGCGTTGCCGCAATGCAGCATCGTGCTGCTGCGCAATCCGCGCAGCCAGTCGCCGGTGAGCGAGGCGCTGGCCGAGTACATCGTCGAGGGTTTCCGTCTGTAGCGAGCCAGGCGCGCGGGCAGAAAAGCTGAACTTCGACGGAAACCCGCCAGTCACACTCCCCAACGGCACCAACCGGAAAGGAACTATGTGTGGCATAGCTGGAGAACTTCGTTTCGACAACCAACCGGCCGATCTGGCCGCGATTGAACGCGTCACCCAACACCTCACCGCGCGCGGTCCCGATGCGTGCGGCTTCCACAGCCAGGGCCCGCTGGCCCTCGGCCATCGCCGGCTGAAGATCATGGATCTGTGCGAGGCCTCCGGCCAGCCGATGATCGATCCGCAGCTCGGCCTGGCGATGGTCTTCAACGGCGCCATCTACAACTACCCGGAACTGCGCGCCGAGCTGGAAGCGCTGGGCTACCGCTTCTTCTCCGAAGGCGATACCGAGGTCCTGCTCAAGGGTTTTCACGCCTGGGGCGAGGCGCTGCTGCCGCGCCTGAACGGCATGTTCGCCTTCGCCATCTGGGAGCGTGACAGCGGACAGCTGTTCATCGCCCGCGACCGCCTCGGCGTGAAACCGCTGTACCTGTCGCGCACCGCGCAACGCCTGCGCTTCGCCTCGACGCTGCCGGCCCTGCTCAAGGGCGGCGATATCGCCGGCGAGCTCAATCCGGTGGCGCTCAATCACTACATGAGCTTCCACGCGGTGGTGCCGGCGCCGGACACGCTGATCGCCGGCATCGAGAAATTGCCGCCGGCCAGCTGGATGCGCGTCGGCGTCGACGGCACGACCACCACCCGGCGCTGGTGGACACTGGAGTACGGCGCCCGCGAGGACGAGCAGCACTACAGCTTCGAGGACTGGCAACGCCGTACCCTCGACAGACTGCGCGAAGCGGTGGCGATCCGGCAGCGCGCCGCGGTGGATGTCGGCGTGCTGCTATCCGGCGGCGTCGATTCCAGCCTGCTGGTCGGCCTGCTACGCGAGGCAGGGGTCGCCGACAACCTGCTGACCTTCTCCATCGGCTTCGAGGATGCCGGCGGCGAGCGCGGCGACGAGTTCAAGTATTCCGATCTGGTCGCCGAGCACTACGGCACCCGCCACCATCAGCTGCGCATCCAGGAACGGGAGATTCTCGAACAGCTGCCGGCGGCCTTCCAGGCCATGAGCGAGCCGATGGTCAGCCATGACTGCATCGCCTTCTATCTGCTTTCACGCGAGGTCGCCAGGCACTGCAAGGTGGTGCAGAGCGGCCAGGGCGCGGACGAGCTATTCGCCGGCTACCACTGGTATCCGCAGGTGGATGGCGCCAGCGATCCGCTGGCGGCCTACCTGCGCGCCTTTCGTGATCGCGACTACGACGAGTACCGCGCGCTGATGCAGGACCAGTGGCATCAGGGCGATTTCTCCGGCGAGTTCGTTCGCCGCCATTTCGCCGAGCCCGGCGCCGAAGCCCCGGTGGACAAGGCGCTGCGTATCGACAGCACGGTGATGCTGGTCGACGACCCGGTCAAGCGGGTGGACAACATGACCATGGCCTGGGGCCTGGAAGCACGCACGCCGTTTCTCGACTACCGCGTCGCCGAGCTGTCGGCGCGCATTCCGGCGCGCTTCAAGCTGCCCGACGGCGGCAAGCATGTGCTCAAGGAGGCCGCGCGCCAGGTGATCCCGGCTGCGGTGATCGACCGGCCCAAGGGCTACTTCCCGGTGCCCGGGCTCAAGCATCTGCAGGGCGAAACCCTCAACTGGGTCCGCGAACTGCTGCTCGACCCCAGCCAGGATCGCGGGCTGTACCGCCCCGAGGCCATCGAGCGGCTGCTCGCCGATCCGCATGGCCAGCTGACGCCGCTGCGCGGCTCAAAACTCTGGCAGCTCGCGGCGGTCAACCTTTGGTTGAGTGAGCAAGGCCTCTAAGAATGCGCACGCCCGGCGGCAACGCCAGCTGCCGACGTGGGCCACGCCTCAAGGAAAAGCACCATGCAGAAGTCTCAAGCCTATGGTCAGCGCCTGTTGCGCGGGCAAGCACCCACCTATCAGCGCCTGCAGGCGCGGTTCGCCGAAGACGGCCAGGTCGAACCCTGCGGCCCGGTCACGCTGAACTGCGGCTGGGGCCGCATCCTGATCGGCCACACCTACTCCGATCCGGCGGAACTCGCTGCCGACCTGCTCAACGAACAGGCCGGCGAGCGTGACATCGCCCTGTATGTCGCCGCACCGCATCAGGTGCTGGCACACGCGCCGCAACAGCTGTTTCTCGATCCCTCCGACACGCTGCGCATCTGGTTCACCGATTACCGCCCGGCACGCAAGGGCGTGCGCGGCTTCGGCGTACGCCGCGCGCAGAGCGCCGCCGACTGGCAGGCGATCAATGGCCTCTACCAGTCGCGCGGCATGATGCCGGTCGACCCGGAACGCTGCACGCCGCGCGAGGAAGGCGGCCCGGTGTACTGGATCGCCGAGGACGAGAGTTCCGGGCAGGTCATCGGCAGCGTGATGGGCATCGATCACCACAAGGCGTTCAACGATCCCGAGCACGGCTCGAGCCTCTGGTGCCTGGCAGTGTCACCCAGCTGCCCGCGCCCCGGCGTCGGCGAGGTGCTGGTGCGGCATCTGATCGAGCATTTCATGGGCCGCGGGCTGGCCTATCTCGACCTGTCGGTGCTGCATGACAACCAGCAGGCCAAGGCGCTGTACGCCAAGCTGGGCTTTCGTGATCTGCAGACCTTCACCGTCAAGCGCAAGAACAGTTTCAACCAGCCGCTGTTCCTCGGCCCCGGCCCGGAGGCCACGCTCAATCCGTATGCGCGCATCATCGTCGACGAGGCGCGCCGGCGCGGCATCGAAATCGCCATCGACGACGCCGAGGCCGGGCTGTTCACCCTCACCCAGGGCGGCCGGCGGGTGCGCTGTCGCGAATCGCTGTCGGACCTGACCTCAGCGGTGAGCATGACGCTCTGCCAGGACAAGACGCTGACCCACCGTACGCTTGCCCGTGCCGGCATTCGCCTGCCCGCACAGCAGCTGGCCGGCAGCGCGGCCGACAATGCGGCGTTTCTCGCCGAGCATGGCAGCGTGGTGGTCAAGCCAGTGGACGGTGAGCAGGGCCAGGGCGTCGCCGTCGATCTGCGCAGCGTCGAGGAAATGAAGGAAGCCATCGAGCTGGCGCGCCAGTTCGACAGCCGCGTGCTGCTGGAGAGCTTCCACCCCGGCCAGGATCTGCGAATCGTCGTCATCGGCTACGAGGTGGTCGCGGCGGCGATTCGCCGGCCCGCCGAAGTCATTGGCGACGGGCGCAACAGCATCGGCGCACTGATCGAAGCCCAGAGCCGCCGGCGCCAGGCCGCCACCGGCGGCGAAAGCCGTATCCCGCTGGACGAGGAAACCCGCCGCTGCCTGCGCGACGCCGGATTCGACCTGGACAGCGTGCTTGAGCAGGGCCAGCGCCTGGCCGTGCGCCGCACCGCCAACCTGCATACCGGCGGCACGTTGGAAGACGTCACCGCCCAGCTCCATCCCGAGCTGGTCGAGGCGGCCGTGCGCGCCGCACGCGCACTGGACATTCCGGTGATCGGGCTCGACCTGCTGGTGCCTGCCGTGGACCAGCCCGACTACGTGTTCATCGAAGCCAACGAGCGCGTCGGTCTGGCCAACCACCAGCCGCAACCGACCGCCGAGCGTTTCATCGACCTGCTCTTCCCGCTCAGCCAGAACAACGCCTGAGTCCCGCGCCGGCCCGCACGCCTGACGCGTGCGGATAGCCGGCATTCATCCGGCCGCCTGCGGCCCCGACGGGAGCCTTCAATGACCGCAAGAACACCCGAACCCGATCTCAACTATCTGCAGCGCGTGCTGCTGGAAATGCTCGCCATCCCCAGCCCCACCGGCTTCACCGACACCATCGTGCGCTACGTCGCCGAACGCCTGCAGGAGCTTGGCGTTCCCTTCGAGTTGACGCGTCGCGGCACCATCCGCGCGACGCTCAAGGGCCGCCGCGACAGCCCGGACCGCGCGGTGGCAGCGCACTTGGACACCATCGGCGCGATCGTCCGCGAGATCCAGCCCAGCGGGCGCCTCGGCCTGGCGCCGGTGGGCTGCTGGTCGAGCCGCTTCGCCGAAGGCAGCCGCGTCAGCGTGTTCACCGACACCGGCGTGATCCGCGGCAGCGTGCTGCCATTGCTGGCGTCCGGGCATGCCTTCAACACGGCGGTGGATGAGGCACCGGTGAGCTGGGACCACGTCGAGCTGCGCCTGGATGCCTACACCTACAGCCGCGCCGAAACCTGCGCGCTGGGAGTCAACATCGGCGATTTCGTCGCCTTCGACCCGATGCCCGAATTCACCGAGAGCGGCTATATCAGTGCCCGCCACCTGGACGACAAGGCCGGCGTCGCCGCCCTGCTCGCCGCGCTCAAGGCCATCGTCGAGAGCGGCCAGGAGCCGCCGATCGACTGCCATCCGCTGTTCACCATCACCGAGGAAACCGGCTCCGGCGCCGCCGGCGCGCTGCCCTGGGACGTCAGCGAATTCGTCGGCATCGACATCGCGCCGGCGGCCAAGGGCCAGGAATCCAGCGAGCATGCGGTCACCGTGGCCATGCAGGATTCCGGCGGCCCGTACGATTTTCATCTGTCGCGCCATCTGCTCCGCCTGGCCAGGGAGCAGGACATTCCGGTCCGTCGCGACCTGTTCCGCTACTACCACAGCGACGCGCAGTCGGCGATCGAAGCCGGCCACGATATCCGCACCGCGCTGCTGGCGTTCGGTTGCGATGCCACTCATGGCTACGAACGCACCCATATCGACAGCCTCTCGGCCCTGAGTCGCCTGTTGTGCAGCTACATGCTCAGCCCGCCGGTGTTCGCCAGCGACGCCCAGCACGCGCAGGATTCGCTGGAGCGTTTCAGCCACCAGCTGGAGCACGACGCACAGATGGAGAACGACACCCGCGTGCCGGCGGTGGACTCGCTGGTCGGCCGTGACGCCGACGATCATCGGCAATAAAGGATCGCGGTGCGTGACCGGCTACCGGCTTCCGTGCCGCCGGGGTTGCCGCGACGCGGCACCTGGGCAAAGATAACGCCGCAATCGCGCGGCATGATGGAAGGCCCGAGCCAGGGCCTGGGGCAGTTCGGCAGTAGCCCATTTCATTGGCCGCCTTCCAGCATTCTCCTGCTGCTCGTTCCCGGAATCCGACCATGTTGCCGCGTCTCTGCCTGGCGATCCTGCTGTACTGTCTTTCGCCACTGGTGTGGGCGTTCGTGCCCGCATTGCTGGATTCCGCCGACTCGCGCCAGGCACTCGGCGAGCATACCTATTTCCTTGAGGACCCGCATGGCGAGCTGAGTGTCGAGCAGGTGCTCGCGCTGCCGACGGAGAGCTTCCAGCATCTGACCGGCCGCCACGTCAACCAGGGCAAGAACGATTCGACCTGGTGGCTGCGGGTGCAGTTGGACAATCGCCTGGCCGGCGCGCTCGGCGGCTTCATCGAGATCAACTACCCGCTGCTGGACCATATCGAGCTGTACCTGCAGTACCCGGACGGCAGCCTCAGCCGGCAGTTGTCCGGCGACCATTACCCGTTCACCCAGCGTCCGGTGAAGATCGCCGACTTCTGGTTTCCGGTCGAACTGCCCACCGGCAACACCACCCTGCTGTTGCGTCTGAAGACCAGCAGCACCCTGTACGTGCCGCTGTATTTCAGCAGCTATACCGCCAGCGCCGCGGCCCAGGAAGAGCTGCTCGGCATGAGCGGCGCGTTCTACGGCGTGCTGTTCGCCATGTTCTGCTACAACCTGTTCCTGTTCGTCTCGCTGCGCGAACCGGCCTATTTCTGGTACCTGATCTACAACCTCAACGTCGGCCTGTTCGCCCTGGCGTTCGATGGACTGCTGATCAAATGGCTGCCGGACAACAGCACCATCTCGACCTTCGGCATCTACCTGCTGATGTACAGCCACTGCCTGGTGGCGATCCAATTCAGCCGGCATTTCCTGCATACCCGCGAGCACTTCCCGCACCTGGACCGCGGCCTGTGCGTGGCGCTGCTGGCGGCCTTCGCCAGCCTGGCTTCCGGGGTGCTGCTGAGCCTGCATGTCTGGAGCATCCTGGCCAGCGTGGTGGTGATCGTCACCTCCATCGGCCTGCTCGCCACCGGCGCCTTCGTCTGGCGCAACGGCGTGCGCTACGGGCTGTACTACACCATCGCCTGGGGCGTGCTGCTCGCCTCGTTCATCATCGTGACCACCGGATCGCTGGGTTTCGAGGTGCTCGGGCTGTACGGCGCCTCGGTGGTCAAGGCCGCGGTAACGTTCGAGCTGATCACCCTCTCGCTGGGCCTGGCCGACCGCATCAACCGGCTCAAGGAAGAGGGCTTCCGTTCGCGCCAGGCGGCCGAGCAGGCCCACAGCGAGAACGAGGCCAAGAGCCGCTTCCTCGCCAAGATGAGCCACGAGATCCGCACCCCGCTCAACGGGGTGCTGGGCATGCTGCAGCTGCTGCGCGAAACCCCGCTGGACCGCAGCCAGCGCTTCTACCTGGACACCATCACCAGCTCCGGCCATTCGCTGATGACGGTGATCAACGACATCCTCGACTATGCCCGCATCGGTTCGGGCAAGCTCAGCCTGGAAGACATCGAGTTCGACCTGGAAACGCTGATTTCCGAATCCATCAGCCTGCTCACGGCGCAGACGCTGGACAAGCAGCTGAGCCTGCACGTCGGCCTGGAGCCGCATGTACCGCGCCGGGTCCGCGGCGATCCGACCCGCCTCAAGCAGATCCTCATGAACCTGCTGAGCAACGCGCTGAAATTCACCGAGCAGGGCTATGTGCGCCTGGAAGTGTCCTGTACCCATGAGGCGGACGGCACGCCGTACCTGCGCTTCTGCGTCAGCGACAGCGGCATCGGCATGCGCGCCGAGGTGCTCGCCACGCTGTTCGAGTCGTTTTCCCAGGGCGATTCCAGCACCAGCCGCCGCTACGGCGGCAGCGGCCTGGGCCTGGCGATCAGCAAGGAGCTGGTGGAGATGATGCGCGGGCGCATCGAGGTGCAGAGCACACCGGGCGAAGGCAGCCGCTTCAGCTTCGAGATTCCGCTGCATGTCAGCGCGCAGGACGACGATCCGATGATCGCCTTGCTGGCCGGTCGCCCGGCGCTGCTGGCTTCGCTCGACGGCAACGGCGTCGATGCGCTGAGCCAGTTGCTGCAACGCTGGGGCATGCGCACCGAGCGCTGCCTGGAGCCGGAACGGCTACTCGACTATCTGAGCGACTACAGCGCCCCGCCGCTGCTGGTGCTGCAGGCGCCGTGGCCGGGAACGCCAGGCCAGTGGCTGGAGCAGCTCGCGGCGCATCTGGAGGCGAACCAGCGGATCCTGCTGCTCTATCCACCGATACTGGAACAGCCGCAGCCCATTGCGGGGCTGCGCATGGCCAGCCTGTCGCTGCCGCTGCAGAGCGCGCCGTTGCGTGAAGCGCTGCAGATGCTCTACGCGGATAACCTGCCGACGCCGGCTGCACCAGCGCCGGACGAGATCGTCGACAACCCGCCGTGCATACTGGTTGCCGAAGACAATCCGGTGAACCAGATGGTCGTCCGCGGCATGCTGCAAAAGCGTGGCTACACGGTGCGGCTGGCCGATAACGGACGTCAGGCCGTGGAGTTGTATCGGCGCGATCCGGGTTCGGTGCGCCTGATCCTGATGGATTGCGAGATGCCCGAGGTCGACGGATACGAGGCCAGCCGGCAGATCCGCGCGCTGGAAGCCGAACGGCAATGGCCGGCGGTGCCGATCATCGCCGTCACCGCCCATGTGCTGGCCGAGCATCGCCAGCGCGGCCTTGCCGCCGGCATGAACGACTTCATCGGCAAGCCGCTGGAAAGCCAGCAACTCTATGCCTGCCTGGACGATTACCTGCACGACGCCGCGAGTCCACCGGTAGAATCCCCGCACCGCCCCCGCTGATCGGATCTGCGATGCTGATTCCCCACGACCTGCTCGAAGCAGACACCCTCACCCGCCTGATCGAGGATTTCGTCACCCGCGACGGCACCGACAACGGTGACGAGACGCCGCTGGAAACCCGTGTCGCCCGCGTGCGACGCGCGCTGGACAAGGGCGAGGCGGTGATCGTGTTCGACGCCGACAGCCAGCAATGCCAGCTGGCGCTGCGCCATGAGGTCCCGCGGGAATGGCTCGAATGAGTCGCTCAGCTGAATAGCGAGCTTTCGCGCTCCCACGCACAGCGCAGGCGCAGTTCGCTCTGCTGCGGGTTATGGCTGCCGGTCTCGGTTTCCCAGCGGAAGGTGTGCGCGCCGGCGAGTTCGGTCTCCAGGTGCACCACGGCGCTGCTCCAGTAGAGCTGCCGGAGCAGTGCCTCGAAGTGCTCCACCCACAGCCCCCATTCATATTCGACCGCGCGGTAGCTGGCGCCGAAGTGAATCACCTGGGTCTGGTACAGGCCCTGCTCTGCCTCGCTGCAGTAGGAGAACATCTCACGACCGATGAACGGCCAGGCTTCGCCGTGCGGCAGCGCGCGCAGCACCTTGCGGTTGCTGGCGCGACGGCGCAGGCATTGCTCCGGGTCGGCCGAAGGCCAGTCACGGATGCAGCCATAGACGATGGATTCGGACTCCACGCGGTTACTCCGGTGCGGCAGGCCAGGAAAAGGCGAGCTTTCTAGCACAGCGTGGCGGGACGGTCATCCGCGTCGTGTCGCGAGTTGGAACCGTGCCACAACGCCCACGCCAGACGCAGCCCGCGCGAGCCGCCTGCTAGGACTGGCGCGGCTTGAGCCGCGTGGCCAGCACCGCCATGATGGCCGCCATGCCCGCCAGCACCAGGAACGGCAGACGATAGTCACCGGACAGATCGCGTCCCAGCCCGGCCAGCACCGGGGTCAGGCAGGCCAGACTGTAGCCGGTGCAGAGCATCATCGCTGTGAGCCGGCTGACCGCCAGCGGCGAGCTCGCTTCGTACATGGGCAGCACCAGCGCCAGCGAGAAGCTTGCATTGAGCACCACGCCCAGCAGCATGCAGACCAGCAGCGGCTGCCACTGCGGCACCAGCGCGATTGCACTCAGGCAGAGCGTCGCCAGCACGCCCGAGCCACACATCAGCAGGTGCCGCTGACCAAAGCGCTGCGCCAGCCAGGGCGCGATGAAAGAGCTCGGCAGGCCGATCATCATAAACGCACTGAAGAAGCCGTTGCTGTGCAACATGCTGAAGCCCACTTCGTGATAGCGCGCCACCAGCCAGGTCGCCAGCGCGTAGAACAGTCCCGCCTGCAGCGCGAAGTACAGGCTGATCAGCCAAGCCCGCGGCACGCGCCAGGGCAGCCCGGCCCGCTGCTCAGGTACCGCATCCGGCTGGTTCGGCAGGCGCCACCACAGCGCCAGCGCGGCGAATGCCGGCAAGGCCCACAGCGCCAGGCCCCAGGTCCACTGCTGACCGAACAGCTCGCTCGCCGGCGCGGTGACCACCGCACCCAGCGTGCCACCCACGGCCATGGCCAGCGAATACCAGGCGGCAGCCTGGCCGATCCGCTCGAGGAAGTAGCGCTTGATGAAGCCCGACAGCAGCGGCCCCGCCACCGCGATGCCGGCGCCGACCAGCGCGGCGGTGAGAATCAGCAGCGAGGCCTGTTCGCCGAACAGGCGTAGCAGCAAGGCTACCGCGATCAACCCGAGGCACAGGCCGACGCTGCGCTCCAGGCCGAAGCGCAGCGCCAGTCGTGGCGCCAGCGGCGCCAGCAGGCCCATCAGCAGCACCGGCAGCGCGGTGGTCAGGCTGATGGTGCTGCGGCTGAGGCCGAGTTCGATGGCGATCTGTTCGATCAGGGGCGCGAAGGAGGTGATACCAGGGCGCAGGTTGACGGCCGCCAGCAGCAGCGCGGCCATCAGCACCCAGCGGGGGGGTCTGTTCACAGCGGTTCCAACAGTCATGGCAGGCGCCGGGGAGGCAACCCTACTCCCAGCCCCGGGCGACGACAAGCCTATTGAACCGATCGGTCAGCTTCCGACCTTGCTGCGCTTCTTCTCGGCCAAGGCGGCCATTTCGTCGTAGATCGCCTGCGGATTCTGCTGCTTGATCCGCCAGGCGATACGTCCTTCCTCGTGCGGCAGAATCATGAATTCGCCTGCGGCCACCCGCTGATGGATGTAGTCGGCGATATCCGCCGCGGTGATCGGCGAGGCTTCCAGCAGCTTGCCGATCTGCGCCTTCATGTGCGGCGTCGGGCCGCGATAGGAGTCCAGCAGATTGGTCTGGAAGAACGACGGGCACACCACGTGCACGCCGATCTCCTGCTGGCGCAGTTCCACCAGCAGACTTTCCGACAGCGCCACCACACCGGCCTTGGCGACGTTGTAATTGCTCATGCCCGGCGCCTGCATGAGCGCGGCCATCGAGGCGATATTGATGAGCTTGCCGCGGCTCTTCTGCAGCAGCGGCAGGAACGCCTTGCAACCCTTGACCACGCCCATCAGGTTGATCGCGATCTGCCAGTCCCAATCCTCCAGCGACAGCTCGCTGAAGAAGCCGCCCGACGCCACGCCAGCGTTGTTCACCACAATGTCGATGCCGCCGAGCTTGTCTTCGCAGGCCTGGGCGAAGGCGATCAACTGGCTGTAGTCGCGCACATCGCAACGCTGGACGAAGCCATCGCCGCCAGCGGCGCGAACCATTTCCAGGGTCTGCGCCAGCCCCGCCTCGTTGACGTCGGAAAGCGCCAGGCGCCAGCCGTCGCGCGCCCAGCGCAGGGCGATCTCGCGGCCCAGCCCGGAGCCCGCTCCGGTAACCATCATGCGGTTCTGATTCATCGTGCAGCCCTCGTTGTCCGGTTCAATGGCAGCGAGTCTAGCGAAAGGCATCCGGCCGCCCGGCATCCATCAGGGCGCTGAATGACCTGGGCAAACCGCCATGCGGATCGCTGGCGCGGCGTGCGAAGAGAACATCCGGGCCACTTTTCGGCGGGCATGAAAAAGGCAGCCCGAAGGCTGCCTCTTTTTTACATCGCGGACGATTGTCAGTGAGCAACGGCACCCGTTGCACCCAGACCGGTCTGCGAACGCACGAACTGCGGGAAGAAGCGCGCACGCTCGTCGCTGGCCATCTTCGACTTGTCGGTGATCGAGAAGAACCAGATACCGGCGAAGGCGACAGCTACCGAGAACAGCGCCGGGTAGGAGTACGGAAAGATCGCCTCGGCGTTGCCCAGTACCTGCACCCACACAGTCGGGCTGAGGATGGTCAGCACCAGCGCGGTGAACAGACCCATCGCACCACCGATCAGCGCGCCGCGAGTGGTCAGGTTCTTCCAGTACATGGAGAGGAACAGCACCGGGAAGTTGCAGCTGGCAGCGATGGAGAACGCCAGACCCACCATGAAGGCGATGTTCTGTTTCTCGAAGGCGATACCGAGGATGATCGCAACCACACCCAGAGCCAGGGTGGTGCGCTTGGTCACCTTCATCTCGTCCTCTTCCTTGGCCTTGCCCTTCTTGATCACGCAGGCGTACAGGTCGTGAGACACGGCCGAAGCACCTGCCAGGGTCAGGCCGGCAACCACCGCCAGGATGGTGGCGAAGGCCACAGCGGAGATGAAGCCGAGGAACAGGTTACCGCCAACCGCGTTGGCCAGGTGCACGGCCACCATGTTGGTGCCGCCGATGATGGCGCCAGTGGCGTCCTTGTATTCCGGGTTGGTGCTGACCAGCAGGATCGCGCCGAAACCGATGATGAAGGTCAGGATGTAGAAGTAGCCGATGAAGCCGGTGGCGTAGAACACGCTCTTGCGGGCTTCCTTGGCGTCGGAGACGGTGAAGAAGCGCATCAGGATGTGCGGCAGGCCAGCGGTACCGAACATCAGCGCCAGGCCCAGGGAGATCGCCGAAACCGGATCGGTTACCAGACCGCCCGGGCTCATGATGGCTTCGCCCTTGGTGTGGATCTTCACGGCTTCGGAGAACAGGGTGCCGAAGTCGAAGCCCACGTGCTTCATTACCATGATGGCCATGAAGCTGGCGCCCGAAAGCAGCAGCACCGCCTTGATGATCTGTACCCAGGTGGTCGCCAGCATGCCGCCAAACAGCACGTAGCAGACCATCAGCACACCGACCATGATCACGGCGACGTAGTAGTCCAGGCCGAACAGCAGCTGGATCAGCTTGCCGGCGCCGACCATCTGCGCGATCAGATAGAAGGCCACTACGGTCAACGAGCCCAGCGCCGAAAGAATGCGGATCTGTGTCTGGCCCAGACGGTACGAAGCAACGTCGGAGAAGGTGAACTTGCCCAGGTTGCGCAGGCGCTCGGCCATCAGGAACAGGATCAGCGGCCAGCCGACCAGGAAGCCGATGGAGTAGATCAGGCCGTCATAGCCACTGGTGAACACCAGAGCGGAAATACCCAGGAACGACGCCGCGGACATGTAGTCACCGGCAATCGCCAGGCCGTTCTGGAAGCCGGTGATGCTGCCGCCGGCGGTGTAGTAATCGGACGTGGAGGTGTTGCGCTTGGCCGCCCACTTGGTGATACCCATCGTGAAGGCGATGAACACCACGAACATGATGATGGCGGTCCAGTTGGTCGCCTGCTTCTGGACTTCGCCGGTAAGGGCTTCTCCCGCCAGCAGCATCGGGGAGGCTGCCAGTAGTGCGGCAGCAGACAGCAAACGAGCGATCATTATTTTTGGGCCTCGTTGAGGATTTCCTGGTTGATACGGTCGAACTCGCCGTTGGCGCGCTGCACGTAGACTCCCGTCAGGCCGATGGCCAGGAAGATCAGGCCCAGGCCGGCAGGAATTCCCCAGGTGGTAACGGTTTGCGCACTGAGCTTGACGCCCAGCAGATGGGGTTCGAAAGCGATCACCAGAATGAAGGCAAAATAGGCTGCCAGCATGATGATCGAAAGCATCCAGGCAAAACGGCCACGCTTGGCGACCAGCTCCTGAAAGCGGGGGTTGTTATAGATCTGCTGGTAAGCATTGTCGTTATTGTGCATTGCAACTGTCTCCACGATCATTTGCCCCCCAATGAGGACAGGGTGGCTACTTTAGGGCCGGATCGGCTGAATTCCACCCGACTTTGGTCTGACTTCGAGCGGCGCAAAGCAGCGATCTAGAGCCAGCCAAACATCTTGAAACATCCTGCAGGCCTTATTTCGCGGGGCTCACAGCGTTCCGGAACGGCACTTGCTTAACATGACCAAAATCATTCTTCGGCACGCCATGTCGCCTAAAGGCGTATACGTTCTAGGTAGCTGCGATGCGCCGAAAAAGGCCCGGTGGCGCCGTTCTGCTGCTACCGGCGAAACGATGTCGAGCGACGCAGATCAAACCAATCGCGGGGCTGCGTGTCTGAGCCAGGCCCGCACCGGCGACGACGAAACGCCGGAACGTCGCACAGGAAGGGCTGCACGGCTCGACCCCGCATGACCGCCGCCACGCAGGTCGCTTTATGGAGAATTCGCATGCCGCTGCTGCCGCTCATTGCCCTGCTGGTCGCCTGCGTACTGCCAGTGCAGGCCGCCGACCTCGGTGCCGCCGAATATGGCTTTCCGCTGGACAATCCGTTCGAGGCGACCATCGCCACGACCCCGCTCGAACTGCGTCCGGCGGTGCCGGCCGACGACGAGATCGATCAGGCCGACTACAGCCTGCGCCTGCGCCCGGAACGCGAATTCACGCTGCCGGACAACTTCTGGCCGGTCAAACGCCTGGGTTACCGGCTCGCGCGTCAGGCCGGTCCAGCGCCCCTGATCTTCATCATCTCCGGCACGGGCGCGCATTACGCCAACGGCAAGACCGAGGCGCTCAAGCGGCTGTTCTACGGCGCCGGCTTCCATGTGGTGCAGCTCTCCTCGCCCACCAGTTACGACTTCATGGCCGCCGCCTCGCGCTATGCCACGCCGGGCCTGAGCCAGGACGACGCCAAGGACCTCTACCGAGTCATGCAGGCCGTGCGCGCACAACAGCGCAAATTGCTGGTGACCGAGTTCCACCTGCTCGGCTACAGCTTGGGCGCGCTGCACGCCGCCTTCGTCAGCCAGCTCGACGAGACGCGGCAGAGCTTCGGCTTCAAGCGCGTGCTGCTGCTCAATCCGCCGGTCAACCTCTATACCTCGATCAGCAACCTGGACAAGCTGGTGCAGACCCGGGTCGAAGGCATCGACAACAACACCACGTTCTACGAGGTCGTGCTGGACAAGCTGACCCGCTACTACCGCCACAAGGGCTACATCGACCTCGACGAAGCCATGCTCTACGACTTCCAGCAATCGCCGCTGCGGCTCAGCGATGAGCAGATGGCGATGCTGATCGGCACGGTGTTCCGCTTCTCTGCGGCAGACATCGCCTTTACCTCGGACCTGATCAACCGTCGCGGACTGATCACTCCGCCCGACTACCCGATCGACGAAGGCACCAGCCTGGAACCGTTCCTCAAGCGCGCGCTGCTATGCGACTTCGACTGCTACATCGTCGAACAGCTGATTCCCATGTGGCGCGCGCAGTACGACGGCGGCAGCCTCACCCAGATGATCGAGCAGGTGAGCCTCTACGCGCTCGAGGACTACCTGCGCAGCGCCGACAAGATTGCCGTGATGCACAACGCCGATGATCTGATCCTCGGCCCTGGCGACATCGGCTTTCTGCGGCGCACCTTCGGCGAGCGGCTGACGCTGTACCCGCGCGGTGGGCACTGCGGCAACCTCAACTACCGCGTCAACACCGCGCAGATGCTGGAGTTCTTCCGTGGCTAGGTTCTCTTTGTTGTTGCCGCTGTTGCTCGCCAGTGCCGCGGCCTGGGGCGAAACCTCGAACATCGACGAGGATGGCTTCACCCACCCGCTGCGCGATCTCGAATTCAATCCCGGTCTCGACCAGCGCGAGTTCGAGCGCGCAACCTTCAAGGCGCTGGACGTCTACGACCCCTTCGAGTCGTTCAACCGGCGCATGTACCACTTCAACTACCGGCTGGACCAGTGGGTGATGCTGCCGGTGGTGCGCGGCTACGTTTACGTCACCCCGCGCCTGGTGCGCACCGGAGTGAGCAACTTCTTCAGCAATCTCGGCGAACTGCCGACTCTGGCCAACAGCGTGCTGCAACTCAAGGGCGAGCGGGCGATGAACGCGACGGCGCGCTTCCTGTTCAACACCATCATCGGCGTCGCCGGCCTGTGGGACCCCGCGACGCGCATGGGGCTGCCTCGCCAGCCGGAGGATTTCGGCCAGACCCTGGGGCATTATGGCATCCCCAGCGGTCCGTACCTGATCCTGCCGGCGCTCGGTCCGTCCAACCTGCGTGACAGCGCCGGACTGGTCACCGACTTCGCTATCGAACGCCAGGTGGACTATTTCGGCTACGCCGAGGCGAGCGGCGGGCAGTTCGGCCTGACGGCGCTGCGCGTGGTGGATATCCGCTACAGCACCGACTTCCGCTACGGCCAGCTCAACTCGCCGTTCGAGTATGAAAAGGTGCGCTACGTCTACAGCCGCGCGCGCGATCTGCAGATTGCGGAATGATCCATAAAACCGATTATTCCAACCCATAAAACGCGCCCATGGATCGAAGCAGTCGCTCTATCCTCGCCATCAGCAACCGAGGAGGCCGTTCATGTCCCAGCGCGAAATCGTATCCATCAGCACCGGCCGCGCCACCTCCGATGGCGCCGGTGTCAGCCTGACCCGCGTGTTCGGCGGCGCCGCGCCGGAGCGCTTCGATCCATTCCTGATGCTCGACGAGTTCGGCTCGCACGATCCGGACGACTACATCGCCGGTTTCCCGCCGCATCCGCACCGCGGCTTCGAAACCATCACCTACATGCTGGAAGGACGGATGCGCCATGAAGACCACATGGGCAACGTCGGCCTGCTGGAGAGCGGCGGTGTGCAGTGGATGACCGCGGCGCGCGGCGTCATCCACAGCGAGATGCCGCAGCAGCGCGAAGGCAGCATGCGAGGTTTCCAGCTTTGGCTGAACCTGCCTGCCCACGCCAAGCTCGGCGCACCCGGCTACCGTGATTTCGCAGCGCAGGAAATTCCCCAGCTGGCGCTACCCAACGGGGTCGTGGCCAAGGTCATCGCCGGTCGACTGGCGGTCGGGACTATCGACCAACCCGGCGTCGTGCAGCGCCCAGACACCGACCCGCAGTTGTTCGATCTACAGCTGCCGGCTGGCAGCGATCTGGCGCCGCGTATAGCCGACGGCTATCGCCTGCTGCTCTACGTGTTCGAGGGGGAGGTGCAGATTGGCGGACAGGACGCCGGCAAGGGCCAGCTGGTGCGGCTGTCGGAGCGTGGCGAGCTACAGCTGTACAGCCGCGACGGCGCGCGTTTGCTGCTGCTGGCCGGCAAGCCGCTGGGCGAGCCGATCGTGCAGTACGGGCCGTTCGTGATGAACAGCCACGAGGAAATCGAGCAGGCGCTACGCGATTATCGCGACGGCACGCTGGCCTGAGCCAGCGGCATCGCGCGCGGCGAATCAGCCGCGCCGCTTTCGCCGACCATAGAGACTCGGCTCGCCTTCCGGGCGCGTCTTGAAGCGCCGATGCGCCCAGAGGTATTGCTCCGGCAGCGCGCCGACCGCTTCCTCGACCCATTGATTGATGCGTCGGCAGTCGGCCTCTTCCGTCTCGCCGGGGAAATCCTCCAGCGGCGGATGGATCACCAGCCGATAGCCCGAGCCATCGGCCAGACGCTCCTGGGTGAACGGCACCACCAGCGCCCGCCCCAGGCGGGCGAACTTGGTGGTGGCGGTGACGGTTGCCGCCTGGATGCCGAACAGCGGCACGAACAGGCTCTGCTTGCGCCCGTAGTCCTGATCCGGCGCGTACCAGATGGCGCGGCCGGCGCGCAGCACCTTGAGCATGGCGCGCACGTCCTCGCGCTCGATGGCGGTGGCATCGCGATTGTGCCGCTCGCGCCCGCGCCGCTGGATGAAATCGAACAGCGGGTTCTTGTGCTCGCGGTACATGCCGTCGATGGTGTGGCGCTGGCCCAGCAACGCGGCGCCGATCTCCAGCGTGGTGAAATGCAGCGCCATCAGGATCACGCCCTGCCCTGCCGCCTGCGCGCGCTGCAGGTGTTCCAGGCCCTCGACATGCGCCAGGCGCTGCAGGCGCGCCTGCGGCCACCACCAGCTCATGGCCATTTCGAAGAAGGCGATGCCGGTGGAGGCGAAGTTTTCCTTCAGCAGCCGCTCGCGCTGCTCCTGGCTCAGTTCGGGGAAGCAAAGCTCCAGGTTGCGCCGGGCGATTTTCCGGCGCGCACCGGCAACGGCATACATCAACCGGCCGAGCAGTCGCCCCAGACGCAACAGCCACGGATACGGCAATTGCACCAGCAGCCAGAGCAGCCCCAGCTCCAGCCAGAGCAGCCAGAAACGCGGATGCAGGAAGTACGGGCGAAAGTGAGGACGTTCCATAGCAAGCTCGAAGCGGGTGAAGCCGCGCATTCTATCGGGAAAAACGCTGCAAAACCGAGCCGTTGGCCCCGGCGGCGGTCCGTGTCCGCTGTTGCAGGCCGCGCCGCGCCCCGCTATAAGTCCTCGCCATTTACCGCAGCAGGCAGACCATGAGCCAAGCCGACTCCTCCCCCAACGCCCCCGTCTTCCAGCTCAAAGGCAGCATGCTCGCCATCACCGTGCTGGAGATTGTGCGCAACGATCTCGACTGCCTCGACGAACAGCTGGCGGCCAAGGTCGAGCAGGCACCAGACTTCTTCAACAACACACCGCTGGTGCTGGCGCTGGACAAGCTGCCCGCCGACGATGCGGATGTCGACCTCGCCGTACTGATCGCGCTATGCCGCAAGCACGGCCTGCGCACGCTGGCGGTTCGTGCCGCCCAACCGGCCTATATCAGTGCCGCCGAGCGCCTCGACATGCCGGTGCTGCCACCTTCCGGCGCACGCGAGCGCAAGGTCGATCTGGCGAGCAAGGCACCGGCCAAGCCCGCCGAACCGGTCTATCGCCCGACACGTGTGGTGACCACGCCGATCCGCGGCGGCCAGCAGGTCTATGCCCAGGGCGGCGACCTGATCGTGCTCGCCGCGGTCAGCCCCGGCGCGGAACTTCTCGCCGATGGCAACATCCATGTGTACGGTCCGCTGCGCGGGCGCGCGCTGGCGGGCATCAAGGGCGACGCCAATGCGCGCATTTTCTGCCAGCAACTGGCCGCTGAGATGGTCTCGATCGCCGGTCAGTACAAGGTGGCCGAAGACCTGCGCCGCGAGCCGTTGTGGGCCGAAGCGGTGCAGATCCGGCTCGCTGGCGACGTGTTGAACATCACCCGCCTTTAACGGATACTTCCGCGAATTTTTCCGCACCGAAATGGCTTCCCGCGCCGCTCAGGCCGACGAGGCCGATTTTTTATATTTAGGGTGAAGCACCTTGGCCAAGATCCTCGTAGTCACTTCCGGCAAAGGTGGCGTCGGCAAGACCACCACCAGCGCCGCCATCGGAACCGGCCTCGCTCTGCGCGGGCACAAGACCGCCGTGGTCGACTTCGACGTCGGCCTGCGTAATCTGGACCTAATCATGGGCTGCGAGCGTCGCGTGGTTTACGACTTCGTCAACGTCATCAATGGCGACGCAACCCTCGGCCAGGCCCTGATCAAGGACAAGCGCCTGGAGAACCTCTACGTCCTCGCCGCCAGCCAGACCCGCGACAAGGACGCCCTGACGCTCGAAGGCGTCGGCAAGGTGATCGATGAGCTGAGCAAGACTTTCGAGTACGTGATCTGCGACTCCCCGGCCGGCATCGAAAAGGGCGCGCACCTGGCCATGTACTACGCCGACGAAGCCATCGTGGTGACCAACCCGGAAGTATCGTCGGTACGCGACTCCGACCGCATGCTCGGCCTGCTGGCCAGCAAATCGCGCCGCGCCGAGAACGGCCAGGAGCCGATCAAGGAGCACCTCTTGCTGACCCGCTACAACCCCGAGCGCGTCAACAAGGGCGAAATGCTCGGCGTCGAAGACGTCGAGGAAATCCTTTCCATCCGCCTGCTCGGCGTGATCCCGGAATCCCAGGCGGTGCTCAAGGCGTCCAACCAGGGCATCCCGGTGATCCTCGACGACCAGAGCGACGCCGGCCAGGCCTATAGCGACGCCGTCGACCGTCTGCTCGGCAAGGAAGTGGCGCACCGCTTCCTTGACGTAAAGAAGCCCGGCTTCCTGCAACGACTCTTTGGGGGCCGCGAATGAACCTTTTCGATTTCTTTCGCGAGCGCAAGAAGAAGGAAACGCCCGCCGCCATCGCGAAGGAGCGCCTGCAGATCATCGTTGCGCATGAACGCGGCCAACGCACCCAGCCTGACTACCTGCCTGCGCTGCAGAAGGAGTTGGTGGAGGTGATCCGCAAGTACGTCAACATCGATCAGGATCAGGTCCAGGTGGCGCTGGAGGACCAGGGCAGCTGCTCGATCCTCGAACTGAACATCACCCTACCGGATCGCTGAGCGACCCAGCTGTTTCAGAAACGGCGGCCTCGGGCCGCCGTCTTCGTTTGTGGAAAAGCACATGCCGCTAAGCAACATCGAGATCGTCCATCAGGACGCCGCCCTGCTGGTGATCAACAAACCTACCCTGCTGCTATCCGTGCCCGGTCGTGCCGAGGACAACCGCGATTGCCTGGTGACCCGCCTGCAGGAAAACGGCTACCCCGAAGCGCGCATCGTGCACCGGCTGGACTGGGAAACCTCGGGCCTAATCGTGCTCACCCGGGATGCTGACAGCCACCGCGAGCTGTCTCGTCAGTTTCACGATCGCGAAACCGAAAAAGCCTACACGGCGCTGTGCTGGGGCCAGCCGGAGCAGGACAGCGGCAGTATCGACCTACCACTGCGCTACGACCCGCCGACCAAGCCACGGCACGTCGTCGATCACGAGCTGGGCAAACATGCGCTGACGTTCTGGCGCATCCTCGAACGCTGCGGTGATCACTGCCGCGTCGAACTGACGCCGATCACCGGTCGCTCGCATCAGTTGCGCGTGCACATGCTCTCCATCGGCCATCCATTGCTCGGCGACCGTCTCTACGCGCACGAGCAGGCCCTGCAGGCGCATGAGCGCCTGTGCCTGCATGCCAGCATGCTCACGCTGACCCACCCGCAAACCGGCGAACGCCTGCGCTTCGACTGCGCGGCACCGTTCTGAACGGCGACACGCGGCACTGGCCAGCCGCGCAGACCGGCCGAGGTCGATGCGGTAGACTTTGCGCCATTGCAGTCCGGAGCCCGTCATGCCGCAAGCACTCAACCAGAGCCTGATCGAATTCCTTCAGGCATCCCCCACGCCGTTCCATGCCACGCTCAGTCTCGCCCAGCGCCTGCAGGCCGCCGGCTTCACTCCGCTCGTGGAACGCGACGCCTGGCATCTGCAGCCCGGCGGGCGCTATTACGTCACGCGCAACGATTCGTCACTCATCGGCTTCCAGCTCGGCAGCAGAACGATGGTCGAGCACGGCATGCGCCTGGTCGGTGCGCATACCGACAGCCCCTGCCTGCGCGTCAAGCCGCATCCGGACCTGCAGCGCCAGGGCTTCTGGCAGCTCGGCGTGGAAGTCTACGGCGGTGCGCTGCTGGCGCCCTGGTTCGACCGCGACCTGTCGCTCGCCGGCCGCGTCACCTACAGCCGCGACGGCCGCATCGAGAGCCAGCTGATCGACTTCCGTCTGCCCATCGCCGTGATCCCCAGCCTGGCCATTCACCTCAACCGCGAAGCGAACCAGGGCTGGGCCATCAACGCACAGAACGAACTGCCACCGCTGATCGCCCAGGTATTCGGCGAGGAGACCCCGGATCTGCGAGCGCTGCTGGCCGAACAGCTGAGCCGCGAGCACGACCTGATCGCCGACGTGATCCTCGACTTCGAGCTCAGCCTCTACGACACCCAGTCAGCCGCGGTGGTCGGCCTCAACGGTGATTTCATCGCCGGCGCCCGTCTGGACAACCAGCTGTCATGCTTCGCCGGCCTGCAGGCGCTCCTGAATGCCGCGCCGGAAGAGACCTGCGTGCTCGTCTGTACCGATCACGAGGAGGTCGGCTCCTGCTCCATGTGCGGCGCCGACGGCCCGTTCCTTGAGCAGGTGCTGCGCCGCGTGCTCCCGGAAGATGAGAGTTTCCAGCGCTGCATCAACCGCTCCCTGCTGATTTCCGCCGACAACGCGCACGCCGTGCACCCCAACTACGCCGACAAGCACGACGGCAACCACGGACCGAAGCTCAACGCCGGCCCGGTGATCAAGGTCAACAGCAACCAGCGCTACGCCACCAGCAGCGAAACCGCCGGCTTCTTCCGCCATCTGTGCGTGGAAAACGAGGTGCCGGTACAGAGCTTCGTTACCCGCAGCGATCTCGGCTGCGGATCGACCATCGGACCGATCACCGCCAGTCAGCTCGGCGTGCGCACGGTCGATATCGGTCTGCCGACCTTCGCCATGCATTCGATCCGCGAACTGGCCGGCAGTCAGGACCTGACGCACCTGGTGAAGGTACTCACTGCCTTCTATTCGAGCAGTACGCTGCCCTGAAGCGGATGCGGGTGTGCCGGCCGGCGCACCGCATGGATGGTCACTGCAGATCGGCGTCGATGACCAGTGCCAGCTTGCCGGAAACGGTATTGCTGGCCAGGGCAGCGAAGGCCGCTTCGGCGTCGCCGATCGGGAAGCACTGCTCCAGACGCGGTGACAATTTACCCTCAGCGAACAACGGCCAAACCTTCTCCTCCATCTCGGCGAGTAACCCGGCCTTGTAGTCCGCATCGCGGCTGCGCAGCGTCGAGCCGATCAGCTGGATGCGTTTGGCCAGCAGCCCCGCCAGGTCGAGCTCGGCCTTGCGCCCACCCATCAAGCCGATCATCACCCAGCGCGCGTCCAGGCCCAGCAGCTGAAGGTTCAGTGCGGCGTACTTGGCACCGACCGGATCGAGGATCAGGTCGAATGGCGCGAAATCGCGCAGCGCTTCCAGCGCTTCTCCACGCAGCACGCCGCCCTGTGCGCCGAGCGCTTCGCAGTAGGCCAGACGCTCGGCCGAGCCCACACTGACCCAGCAGGGGTTGTCGAACGCCTTGCACAGCTGGATCGCCGCCGACCCGACACCGCTGGCCCCGGCATGCAGCAGCACCTTCTCGCCAGGCTGCAGCGCACCCAGCCGATACAGATTGAGCCAGGCTGTGGCATACACCTCGGGAATCACCGCCGCCTCGTGCAGCGACAGTCCCGCCGGCACCGGCAGCGCATGCCGGCCATCGACCACCACCTCCTCCGCCATGCCGCCACCGGCCAGCAAGGTACAAACCCGATCGCCAACCTGCCAGCGGCTGCCCGCCCCCGCTTCAGTGACCACCCCGGCACACTCCAGACCGAGAATATCGGTCACGCCCGCTGGCGGCGGATAATGACCGGCACGCTGCAGCAGGTCGGCACGGTTCAACCCAGCGGCCGCAACGCGGATTCGCACCTCACCCTCGCCACACTCCGGGGCTGGTCGCTGCGCCCACTCCAGTTCCCCCTCGACGCCTTGCAATGCCTTCATGCTGCCTCCATAGTGAGTCCAATCCTGCGCCCAACCGTCACTCGCTGGTCTTTCCCAGCCATACCAGCGGGCGCGTGCTTCATACCGCCGGACGCCTGACGAACCGGCGCCAACTCTAGATGGCCTAATATGCGTTATTCCTCAGCCTTACGTCGCCCTCAAACCATGAAACGCACGCTTGCCTGCACCGTTTTCACCCTGCTATTCGGCCTCCAGGCCTCGCTGGCGCTGGCCAAGCCCGGCGACGCACCGAAGTGGGATTACCTGCAGCCGGACCGCGAGCAGGTCATCGCCAGCCTCAACGTCGTCGAGCTGCTCAAGCGCCACCATTACAACAAGCCGCCGCTCAACGACGCACGCTCGGCAAAGATCTTCGACAGCTATATCGAGATGCTCGATCCCGCGCGTAGCTATTTCCTCGAATCGGACCTCGCCGAATTCAACCGCTGGCGCACCGAGTTCGACGACTTCCTCAAGCGCGGCAACCTGGAACCGGGCTTCCTCATCTACAAACGTCACCTGGAGCGCCTGGAAGATCGCCTCACCTATGCGCTGGGCCTGCTGCAGCAGGGCGTCGACAAGATCGACTTCACGGTCGACGAGACGCTGCTGGTGGATCGCGAAAAGGCCGCCTGGGCGAAGGACCGCGCCGAACTCGACGACCTCTGGCGCAAGCGCGTGAAGGATGAAGTCCTGCGCCTGAAGATAGCCGGCAAGGAGCCGAAGGCCATCGAGGAGCTCCTGACCAAGCGCTACAAGAACCAGTTGGCGCGGCTGGAGCAAACTCGCGGCGAAGACGTGTTCCAAACCTATATCAACGCCTTCGCGCAGTCCTACGATCCGCACACGCAGTACCTCTCGCCGGACAACGCGGAGAACTTCGATATCAACATGAGCCTGTCGCTAGAGGGCATCGGTGCGGTGCTGCAGAGCGACAACGAGCACGTCAAGATCGTGCGCCTGGTGCCGGCTGGCCCGGCAGAGAAAAGCAAGCAGCTGGCGCCGGCCGACAAGATCATCGGCGTCGCCCAGAGCGATGACGAGATGGTCGATGTGATTGGCTGGCGACTGGACGAAGTGGTCAAGCTGATTCGCGGTCCGAAGGGCTCGGTTGTGCGTCTGGAAGTGATTCCGGCGACCAACGCACCCAACGACCAGACCAGCAAGATCGTCGCGATCACTCGCGAAGCCGTGAAGCTGGAAGAACAGGCGGCGAAGAAATCTGTGCTCAACCTCGAGCACCAGGGCCAGCAGTTCAAGCTCGGCGTCATCGAGATACCGGCCTTCTACCTGGACTTCAAGGCGCTGCGCGCCGGCGACCAGAACTACAAGAGCACCACCCGCGACGTGAAGAAACTGCTGACCGAATTGCAGCAGGAGAAGGTCGATGGCGTGGTGATCGACCTGCGCAACAACGGCGGCGGATCGCTGCAGGAAGCCACCGAACTGACCGGCCTGTTCATCGACCAGGGGCCGACCGTGCTGGTGCGCAACGCCGACGGCCGCGTCGACGTGCTGGCTGACGAGAACGTCGGCGCGTTCTATAAAGGGCCGCTGGCGGTACTGGTCAATCGACTGTCCGCTTCCGCGTCGGAGATTTTCGCTGGCGCCATGCAGGACTATCACCGCGCACTGATCCTCGGCGGACAGACGTTCGGCAAAGGCACCGTGCAGACCATCCAGCCGCTCAATCACGGCGAACTGAAGCTGACCCTGGCCAAGTTCTACCGGGTTTCCGGGCAGAGCACCCAGCATCAGGGGGTGATTCCGGATATCAGCTATCCGGCCGACGTCGACACCAAGGAAATCGGCGAAAGCGCGCTGCCCGAGGCAATGCCCTGGGACAGCATCCGCGCCGCGATCAATCCGGATATGAACCCGTTCAAGCCGTTCCTCGCCGAACTCAAGGCGCGCCACGAAGCACGCACCGAGCAGAATCCGGACTTCGTGTTCACGCGTGATCGTCTGGCCCTGACTCAGGAACTGATGCACGAAACCACGGTAAGTCTCAACGAGAGCAAGCGTCGCGCGCAGCAGGCCGCTATCGAGAAACGTCAGCTGTCGCTGGAAAATGCGCTGCGCCAGGCCAAGGGCGAAGAGCCTCTGGCCAAGCTGGAAAAGGACGACGAGACGAGTACGCCTCACGAGCCCGAGAAACTCAAGCCGGAGGATGACGCCTATCTCGCCGAGAGTGGACGGATTCTGCTCGACTATCTGGGTCTCGATTCAGCGATGGCACAGCACTGAGCGACCGCTGAGCCGCTCCAACGAAAAGGCCGCCAACAAGGCGGCCTTTTTCCATTCTCATGCAGCTCTAACGCAGGTCTTATACGCCGCGCTGTGCGGCGAGCGCCTTATAGCGATCGGCTTCGACCGGATCGGCAGCCAGTCCATAGCCACCGGCACGGTAAAGCTGCTCCAGCCGCATCGCCGCCAGTGGATGTCCGGCAGTTGCCGCCTGTCCCCACCAGCGCGCCGCTTCACGTCCGTCCGGGCCGCGCGAGGCGTCTTCACTGAGACTGATCACACCCAGCTGATAGGCCGCTTTGGCATCACCGGCCTGAGCAGCCAAACGCAACAGCCGCATGCCTTCCTGCTTCGCGCCCAGACCCTGGCCACGGAAATAGAGCATATGACCGTAGAAACTCTGCGCGGCACGATCGCCCAGGTTGGCCTTGCGCGAGAACTGCCCTTCCATCCAGCGCCATAGCTTCGGCTGTTGCACCGCCCAGCGCGCAGCCATCAGTTTGCGTGCCAACAGATAGCCTGCGCTCGCGCGCAGCTTCCAGAGCATCATGGAACCTCCGGATAATCGAATTCAAAAACCCGCGCGACCTCGCCAGCATGCCAGGATGCCGCAGCAAATCCGTCCGAAGGGCCGCTGAAGCGCCCAAGTTTCGTCGCACACTCGAAGAAACCCGTACGCGGTAACCGGCTGGCGCCTTGGCTGATGACCAGAGCGCTGCGCAGAGGTCGTTCCGCCCGCGCATCCAGCGCGGCCAGGTGCTCCAGCGCAGCGGTCAGCGTCTGCATGGCCGGAGCCGGCAATTGCAGGCGCTCGACCAATGCCCGATAGGTCACCAGATGACGCTGCCGGCGAGCCTCGCCCAGCTCCAGCAGCAACGCTTGCCAATGCTGCCGACTGATGCGCACCGCAGGAGGTTGCAGGCTCAAACGTCGTCCTCCCAGCGCGGTACCTCAAGGGCACGGGCCAAGGCGCGACGGATCGCCGTATCCGGGACCCGCTCGCCGCTTTCAATCAACGCGAGATAGGCCGGGCTGATACCTACCGAACGGGCCAGCGCGGCGATATCCAGCCCCTTTGCCTCACGTAATTGAGGCAGCTGTTGCAGTGCTGGCACGCAAGCGGCTTCGGGCGCAGGCTGAGGTGCCTCGGGACGTCGCCCTACCGCATTCAGCAGCGCCTCGTATTCGCTCCACGGCAGGACAGCATATTCGGGGGCGCCATCGCGCATGATGACCTGCACATTCATCTCTCTTTCCTGAATTCTTTGCCTTGATGGCCGAATCTTAACAGCCTGGGCAAGCAATGGAGCATCGCGCGATGCGGCTGCATTTCACCGCATCTGTCGGTGCGGCCATCTGTTCTAACGTTGTTCGGTTTCCTGCACTGACGGCAACGTCTCCAGCGCCGTTTTATGCGACGGTGGCTGGGCGTCGCGCCAGTCACGAAAGGCCGCGAGTTCGTCGGACCACTTGCGCATAACCCAACCCAACACCGCCAGGTCATCGATGAAGCCGAGCCCGGGAATCCAGTCCGGAAGTGCATCCAGCGGCGACAGAAAGTAGAACAGCGCTGCAACCACCGATACGAGAGCCGGCTTGCTGATCGCCCGGTACTCCCCGCACCACCAAGCGACACACAACGCCTGAAACAGCGACAGATCCTCACGCAAACCTTTGAGCAACCCGCCGTGGGAGGAGCGCTTACGCGCTACCGCTAGCAGCAAGGCAGGAATTCTTCCACGCGCGATGAGGCGCTGGGCAACCGGCAGATATCGCAGGAAATTCCAGGGCGCTTTCATTGCAGTTCCTCCTCCAGGCAGCGTCCTTGCTGGCTTCGAGAGGTTACCCACAGAAGCTGTGGGTAACCTTGTGAGTTGTTTATGGATGATTGCGTCAAACGCCCTGCTCACGGGCCTCCGAGACAAATCGTTTCTTTTTTGCGCAGCCGCTCAAGTCATTGAAAAACAATGACTTATGTCATTTCGCCAAGTGACGCCGAGGAGACGGAGACGAATGGTCTGCTGGCCGTTTGGAATGTGCATAACCGTCATATGTCAACGCTTTTTCGATAGCGTTTTTGACTGGACTGCAGCGACAGGGTTCGGCCGAAGGAGGGACTGGCACGAAGCGAGCCAGTGCGGCTCGCTTCGGCTGCAGGTTACAGACTGAGTTTGCTGCGATTCTTCTCGAGGGTTGCCGCGCCGATGCCCTTGACCTCCAGCAGCTCGTCGACTGACTGGAACGGACCGTGGTTGTCGCGATAATCGATGATCGCCTTCGCCTTGGTCGGGCCGATGCCTTTGAGTTCGCGGGTCAGGGTTTCTGCGTCGGCGCTGTTGATCTTGACGACCGCAACTTCCGCACTCACCGCTGGCACGGGGTCGGAGGCGCTTTGCGTGCTGCTGGCAGCATGGCCTGGCACGGCCAGAGAGGTCAGTAGCGCGAAGGCCACTGCGGAAAGAAATGCTTTGCTCATTTTCACGTCCTTGATGAAGTAATGAAGGCTGCGGTACTTCCTGCTCCGCAGCGTGCTTAATCTAGGCAGTGCCCTATCGAAGTCAAAACGGGATGTGCAATTTGCGAACCCCGTCACCTTGCGATCACCTCATCGCGTTGAACAGGTTGAGGCCACTGATCTTCACATAGCTCTGCTGCGCCGCCTCGAGGATGACGGTCTGGAATGACAGGCGCGACAACGCTTCGGCATAGTCCAGCTCCTTCAGCTCGGCCTGTACCGATTTGTTCACCAGCGTCACGTCCTCGTTGTCGGTCTGCGTCGTTTCGATCACGTTCAGCCGGGCGCCAATATTGCCGCGTGCGGCATCGACGCTGACCATGCCGTGGTCGAGGTTTGTCAGGGCGACGGCAACGGCGTCGCGAACTCCCTGATTACCCATGGTAGGGCTTTCCAATGCGGAGCGAAGATTGGCGATGGTGCTAAGGATGCCCTGCTTCTGCTGAGTAGCGTCCAGCGTTACCTCCACCGAATCGCCGGCAGCGGGCGTGCCATCAAACTGCATGACTACACCACGAAAAACGAGCTTGTCGCTTGTATCCGTTTTTTCGTCCAAAGAACCGGACGCGAGCACGAGATTAGGATCGGCAAATGGATCAGCAAAGTCAGCTGGCGGGGCGTTCAGGTCGTAGACGATGTAATCGGTTTCGGAAGTGAAGTGCACGCCAATGCCCGCAGCGGGAAACGCCGGATTTGCGGTGAGCGCAACCTCGTCCTGCACCAGCGGAGCCGAAACGCTCAACGTGGAACCGGGCTGAGCGGTGAAGCTGAGTTGGTAGCGCCCGGCATTGGTCACGTTCTCAAAGACCGACTTGCCGTTGTCACTGATCGGAATATTCAACGAACTGGCGATCTGCAGCTTGCGCTGCCCCTCATCCCCTTCGTAGCTGTAGCTGCCATCGGCGCCACGCACGAACGGCTGAGTCTTGCCCTGGAAGCCGGCGAACAGATACTCGCCCCGCGCGTTGCGGGTGTTCATCAGCGACAGCAGCTCGTCCTCGCGCTCGCCCAGTTCGGCCGCGATGGACTTGCGATCCTGCGGATCGAGCGCACCGTTGCCGGCCTGCACCGCCAGCTCACGCACGCGCTGCAACACGGTGTTCACCGAATTGAGCGTGACCTCTTCCTGAGTCAGGCTGTTCTTCGCCGCGGTGAGATTGGCGTTGTACTGGCTCAACACGTTCTGCTGCTGTTCCAACTGCAGCAGGCGTACCGACGCGACCGGATCGTCGGCCGGCGTGAGGATGCGGTTGCCGGTGCTGATCTGTTCCTGAGTACGGGTCGCGTTGGCGTAGTTGCGTTGCAACCCGGCGACGCCGTTGTTGAATGCCTGCAAGGTCGAGATGCGCATGGTCGGGCCTGTTAGCGGAAGGTGCTGATCAATGTATCGAACAGCGAGCGGGCAACTTGAATGATCTGTGCCGAGGCGTTGTAGTACTGCTCGAACTTGATCAGGTTGGCTGCCTCCTCGTCGAGGTTGACCGCCGACAGCGAGTCGCGGTTGTCGGTGGCCTGCTTGAGGATCGCGCCGTTCGCCTCGCTATCCAGCCGCGCCTGGGCGGTCAGCGTGCCGACGCGCTCGACCAGTTCGCCATAGCCGTCGGTGAAGCTGAAGCCGGAACCCGTGACATTGCTATCGACACCGATGCTCTGCTTGCTTTGCAGGTCGACCAGTTTCAGTGCGTTGCGGTTGTCGGAGACGCCACTCTGGTTGAAGGCAATGCTGAAATCATCGCCATTCGCAGGACGGCCGCTCATGGCAAAGGCCAGCTGATACGTCTCGGTGCCGGACGTATAAGCGACCCGCACAGTATTGGCAGTGCCCGATGTGAAGCTGGGAGCGGCCGCTAGCGGATTACCCTGATCGTCTACGTACGACCAGCCGCTCGGCAGCGGATCGCCCAGCGTATAGCTCTTGCCGTCCGCGCTCAGTGTTACCTCGAGCGAAAGGCTGGCCGCGCTGAGCACGGTCTTGTCGATCGGCGACGGACCATTGACCAGATCAGGCTGACCGATGACACCGGTTCCACTGTTTTGCAGATTACCTTCGGCACGCATCGGCGCGGCGAAGGCCAACTGGTCCGCCTGATCGAGCACCGCCGTGATGTCGGTCGCACCGCGGCGCGTGGGCTGCAGGGTGAACTTGTCGCCCACCGCGGGCGCCGGCGTTCCCGGTACGATCTGGAATCCCTGATCCCGGCCGCTCTTGTCGGTGATGCTCAGGCTGCCGTCAGCATTGGTTGTTACCGTCATCGGCTGACTGTCGCTCAGGCGACGCACCGTGTAGCCACCAGCGCCATACTCCATCAGATAGTCGCTGGTGGTCAGCAGATTGGTTTGCGTGATGTTAAGCGCCGGCTGCGCATTGCTGCTGTTGCCGGAGAACGCGTTGACGCGCAGCTTCGCCAGCGCCGGATCGTTGTAATCGCCAAACAGCGCTGAACCCACATTGCCCTTCAGATCCAGGCCCTGCCCCAGCTGGCTGTTGACCTGATCGCTCACCGCCAGCGCCAGGCGGCCGAGAGAGTTCATGGTCGAATCCAGCACCTCGCTGCGATAGCGAATCAACCCGCCCAGTTCGCCGCCGGTGATCTGCGAGGTGATGCCCTGGCGCGAGCCGCCGCTGATGAACTGCACCTCGTGGCGGTTGGGGTCGCCCTGTCCCGGCACCACTTCCAGGCGCGCCACGCTGCTGCCCACCACCAGCGGCTGGCCGCTGCCGATGAAGATGTTGAAGCTACTGTCGTCCTGCGGCACCACCGTCACGCCGATGTAGGTGGACAACTCGCGCACCGCCTCTTCACGGGCGTCGAGCAGGTCGTTCGGCTGCTTGCCATTGGCGGCAGCGACGGCGATGGCTTCGTTCAGGCTGCCGATGCTGCCGGCCAGTCGGTTGACCTGATCGGTGACCGCGGACATCTGCTTGTTGGTGAAGGCGTTCTGCTCGGCCAGCCGGTCGTAGACGGTATTGAAACGCCGTGCCAGACCTTCGGACTCGGCCAGCACCAGCTGCCGCGCCGGGATGTTGGCCGGGTCCTCGGCCGCCGTCTGCATCGCGGAAAAGAAGCTCTGCAGCGCCGGGGTGATCCCCGTGGTGGTACCGGCAAGCAGCGAATCGAGCTGATCGATCTGGCTCTTGTACGCCGCTACGTCGCTGTTCAGCGCCGTGCTGCTGCGCAACTGGCTGGTAAGGAACTCGCTGTAGCTGCGGCGCACGTCGACCAGCGTGGTGCCGGAGCCGATATAACCGGCGCCGCTGAACTGCGCCAGCCGTGTCGCCTGGGTCGCATCCTGGCGCGTATAGCCCGGCGTGTTGACGTTGGTGATGTTGTGGCCGGTGATCGACAGCTGGGTCTTGCTGGCGGAAAGCCCGGACAGGCCAATATTGAGTAGGTCAGCCATGAATTAGCCTCTGGTCCGCATGGCGGGCGCCGAACCTGCGTCGGCGACGGTCTGATAGGTCTGCATCTTGCGCGCGATCTGGCTGATCTTGCGCGCGTACTGCGGATCGGTGGCGTAGCCCGCCTTCTGCAACTCTTTGACGAAGCGCTCGGAGTCGCCGGAATTGCTGGCGACCTGAATGGCGGTCCGGTAACGGTCGTTGTTCTCCAGCAGGCTGACGAAGTCGTTGAAGCTCTGCTCGAAGGAATCGTAGGCACGGAAGCCCGCCACCTCGCGGGTGGCCTTGCCGTTGACGTATTCGGTAGTGGTCGCCGAAGCCGACTCACCCTGCCAGCCGGTGGCCTTGATGCCGAACAGGTTGTGGCTGTTGCTGCCGTCGCGGTGACGGATCATCGACTTGCCCCAGCCGGTTTCCAGCGCGGCCTGCGCCACCAGATAGCGCGGCTCGACGCCCAGGCGCTCGGCAGCCTTCTCGGCCATCGGCAGCATGGTGGTGATGAACTCCTCGCGCGAGCTGAAACGTGTCTTGCTCGGCGCTGCGGCTGCATTCGCCGGCACCCCGTTGACGATCAGCGACTTGTCCTGCGGGGCGGCAAAGGCGGTGGCGGGCTTCCAGTCCAGTTCGACCAGCGGCTTGCCATCGGATACCAGCGCCTGCGGCGCGGCAGGATTGGTTGCCGAAACATTGGCGACCTGGCGCTCGCTGAGCTTGCCTGGCAACGCCAGGCGGCGCTGGTTGAGCAGACGCGAGTCGTCACGCACGGCCTCGGTCGCCGCGGCCGGCTTGTTCGGCCAGCTCGCGCCTTCGGTGGCAGCGACCTGGGCGAACGGGTTCGGCCGGCTGGCGGTTTCAGTCTGCTTGCTCAGCTGGCGCACCAACACGTCGGCCAGGCCGATGCCGCCGCCGTCTTTCGACAGACTGACCGACAGCTGCTGGTCGTACATCTCCTGATACTGCTTGGCGGCCTGGCTGTTCAGCGGGTTGTCTTCGGCCAGCACGGCATTGGCCGAGCGCATCGACTTGAGCATCTCGTTGAGAAACAGCGACTCGAATTCCTGCGCAACCTTGCGCACGTTTTCTTCGCCATCACGATCCTTCCCCACCTTCAACTGGTTGAGGCGATTGAGATCGGTGTAGCTGCCGCTGTCGAGACCGCGCCCGCCGGCGCCCAGACGAGTATCCATATCCGTTAAACCCTTAGATCACGATCAGATCGGCCTGCAACGCACCGGCCTGCTTGAGCGCCTCGAGAATCGCCATGAGGTCGCTGGGCGCCGCGCCGACCTGGTTCACCGCACGCACGATCTCGTCCAGCGTGGTACCAGGACCGAACTTGAACATCGGCTTGGCTTCCTCTTCGGCCTGCACGCGGGAGTTGGGCACCACAGCCGTCTGCCCGCCGGAGAACGCCTCCGGCTGGCTCACCTGCGGATCCTCGGTAATGGTTACCGTCAGGCTGCCGTGGGTGACGGCGGCGGGCTGCACGCGCACGTTCTGACCGATGACGATGGTGCCGGTACGCGAATTGATGATGACCTTGGCCACCGCCTGGCCGACGTCGACCTCGAGATTCTCCAGGATCGACAGGTAATCCACCCGCTGGCTCGGGTCCAGCGGCGCGCTGACGCTGATCGAGCCGCCGTCCAGCGCCTGCGCCACGCCCGGGCCGAGCAGGTCATTGATCTGGTCGACGACGTTCTTCGCCGTGGTGAAGTCCGGCCGATTGAGGTTGAGCGTCAGCGTGTTGCCCTGGTTGAACGCACTCGGTACCTGCCGTTCGACGGTCGCTCCTCCCGGAATCCGCCCGGCCGACGGTACGTTGACGGTAACCCGCGAGCCGTCGGCGCCGCTGGCATCGAAACCACCGACCACCAGGTTGCCCTGGGCGATGGCGTAGACGTTACCGTCGATCCCCTTGAGCGGCGCCATCAGCAGGCTGCCGCCGCGCAGGCTCTTGGCGTTACCGATCGAGGACACGGTGATGTCGATGGTCTGCCCGGGCTTGGCGAATGGCGGCAACTCGGCGTGAATGGACACCGCCGCGACGTTTTTCAGCTGCACGTTGCCGCCAGCCGGCACCTTGATGCCGAACTGCGCCAGCATGTTGTTGAACGTCTGCACGGTGAACGGCGTCTGCGTGGTCTGGTCGCCGCTGCCATTCAGGCCGACCACCAGGCCGTAGCCGACCAGCTGGTTGGCGCGCACGCCATTGATGGTGGCGACGTCCTTGAGGCGCTCGGCCTGGGCGGTCATGGCCAGGCCGAGCAGGCCGAGCAGCACGAAGAATTTGCGCATCATGAAACAGCCTCCGGTCAGAACGGCCACAGCGGGCTGATGAAGAAGCGATCCAGCCAGCCTGGCTGGCTCGCGTCGGCGAAGGCACCCGTCCCCGAATAGGTGATGCGCGCGTCGGCAATCCGCGTCGAAGGCACGGTGTTGTCCGTGGTGATGTCGTCGGCACGCACCAGGCCGGCGATGCGCACCAGCTCGTCGCCGGTGTTGAGCGTCATCCACTTCTCCCCGCGCACCGCGAGAATACCGTTGGGCAGCACCTCGGAGACAGTCACCGTGATCGAGCCGGACAGGCTGTTGCTCTGCCCCGCCTGGCCGGAGCCGGAGGTGTCACGCTCAGCCTCGTATTCGGCGCCCAGCGTCATCTTGTTGCCGGTCAGCGGATTGCCCATCGAAACGCCACCGCCGAACAGCGAGCCCAGGCCGATGTTGGCACTGCTGTCTTTGGAAATCTGCGACGAGGCGTTCTTGCTCGCCTGAGTCCGCTCGTTGAGGGTGATGGTGATGATGTCGCCCACCCGGAAGGCCTTGCGGTCGTCGTAGAGGTTGGTCTCGAAACCGGCCTGATAGATCGCACCGTTGTTCTGCGCCGCCGGCAGCGGCGTACGCGGCAGCACCGGCGAGTAGTACGGATCGTTCGGCTTGGGTGCCGGCGCCACGCAGCCGGCCAGGGCCAGCGCGGACGATATCGAGACAACAACGGTCAACAAGCGGCTCATACACACCTCAGCCCGGACAGGGCCATTGAAACGACTTCGGACACAGCGAGCTATCCATGCCCTGCAACAACGGCTAACGCGACTTACAGCTGCTGGGTAACGAACGACAGCATCTGGTCCGCAGTGGAGATGACCTTGGAGTTCATCTCGTAGGCGCGCTGGGTGGTGATCATGTTGACCAGCTCCTCCACCACGCTGACGTTGGAGTTTTCCAGGGTGTTCTGCAGCACCGTACCCAGACCGTTGAGGCCCGGCGTACTGATCTGCGGCGCGCCGCTGGCGGCGGTCTCCAGGAACAGGTTGCTGCCCATCGCCTGCAGGCCGGCCGGGTTGATGAAGTCGGCCGTCTGGATATTGCCGATGATCTGCGGCTGCGCGTTGCCCAGTGTGGTCACCGAGACGGTGCCATCTTCGCCGACGGTGAAGGTCTGGGTTTCCGGCGGCACTACGATGGCAGGCTCCAGCGAATAGCCGTTGGAGGTGACGATCTGGCCATCGGAGCTCAGGTGGAAGCTGCCGTCGCGGGTATAGGACACCGTGCCGTCGGGCAGCAGCACCTGGAAGAAGCCGCGCCCGTTGATCGCCATGTCCAGCGGCTGCTCGGTGGTCTGCAGGCTGCCGGTGGTAAAGATCTTCTGCGTGCCAGTGATGCGCACCCCGGTACCCAGCTGCAGGCCGGACGGCAGTTCGCTGTCCTGGCTGGACTGACCGCCGGGCTGCCGACGGATCTGATAGAGCAGGTCCTGGAATTCGGCACGGTCACGCTTGAAGCCGGTGGTCGAGACGTTGGCCAGGTTGTTCGAGATGGTCGTCAGGTTCATGTCCTGGGCGGACAAACCGGTCTTGCTGACCCAAAGTGCTGGAAGCATGTGCTTTCTCCTCGTGCGTCGAGCGGACGCGACGCGCTGGTGTTAGCTGATTTGCAGGACGCGAGCCATCGCAGCCGCATCATCCTCGGCGGTGCGCATCATCTTCACGTGCAGTTCGAACTGGCGCGACAGCGCCAGCATGGATGTCATTTCGGCCACCGCATTCACGTTGCTCGCCTCGAGGAAACCCGAGGTCACGCGCACGCCTGCGTCAGCCTCCACGGGCTGGCCGTCCTTCATGCGGATCAGGCCATCCGTCCCCTTCTCCAGCTGCTGCGGATCGGGATTGACCAGTTTCAGGCGATCGACGGTGACGACTACGTTCGGGTCTTCGCCCAGCGCGCGGATACTGATGGTGCCGTCCTGACCGATGTCGACCTTTTCCTCGGGCGGAATGGCGATCGGCCCGCCGTTGCCCATCACCGGCATGCCATCGGCGGTACGCAGCACGCCGAGCACATCGATGCTCAGGCTGCCGGTGCGCACGTAGGCTTCACCACCATCGGGCGCCTGCACCGCAATCCAGCCCTCGCCTTCGATGGCGACGTCCAGGTCGCGCCCGGTTTCCTGCAGCGCGCCGGCGGTAAAGTCCGTCCCCGGGCGCTCGGTCATCGCGTAGACGCGCGCCGGGAAACTGTCGCCGAACACCTGCATCGAACGCGCCTGCTCGAAATCCCGCCGAAATCCGGTGGTGGAGATGTTCGCCAGGTTGTTCGCATGGGCCTGCTGTGCCCGCGCGTTCTGGCTGGCGCCGGTCATGGCCACGTAGAGCATCTTGTCCATCAGCAAACTCCAAGACGCGAGATTGACACTCGCCGTTCTGTTGGCATTGAGATAGCAAGGCGCGTGCCACCACACCCAAGACCACCCAAGCCACTGAATCGAAAGCGTTTTCCAGAAACGACGAAGGCCCTTGCGGGCCTTCGATCGAGGAAACGGCGGAATCCTGCCGGTGGCGGCAAGGCGCTTGCCGCTCAGCCTCAGCGCAGATTGATGATGGTCTGGGTGATTGCGCTTTCCGTCTCGATGGTCTTGGCGTTCGCCTGATAGTTACGCTGGGCGACGATCAGGTTGACCAGCTGATCGGACAGCTCGACGTTGGAGTCTTCCAGCGCACCGGCCTGCAGCGCACCGAGGGTGCCGGACATCGGCGTTCCCACCACCGGCTCACCGGATTCGAACGACTGCACCCACTGCGTCTTGCCCACCGGGGTCAGGCCCTGCACGTTGGCGAAGTTGGCCAGCACAATCTGGCCCTGCACCTTGGACTGGCCGTTGGTGTAGCGCGCAAAGATCACGCCGGTGTCGTCGATCTCCAGCCCGGCCAGCTCGCCGGTGGTGTAACCGTCCTGCGCGACATTGTTCACCGCAAAGGTGCTGGCGTACTGCGAGGACTTGGAGAAATCGAGGACGATGCCGCCTGGATTGGCCAGGGCGCCGTTGGCAGACCAGGTAGCTGGACTACCACCGTCGGAAATCGCCGGGATCCAACCGCCAGCGGGAGGGTTGCCAGTGGCGGAATTCAGCGTCACCTTCAGGTCCGGCGAAACGCTGAACAGCCCGGAGCCACCGTTATCGATGCCGGTCAGCGCACCGGAGGAATTGAACGACAGCCCCATGACGTAAGGCTGCGGCGGCTGCTGCGCCGGGTTAGCAGGATTGCGCCCATCGATCAGCACCTTCATGTCCCAGGTGTTGGCACTCGTCTTGACGAAATACTGCGTCATGACATGCGCATTACCCTGCGAATCGTAGATGTTCAGCGAAGTCGAGCTGTTGTAGGTCGTGGGGTCGGTTGGATCGAACGTCGCATTCGCAGCGGTCAACGCCGCAGTCACGTTCGCCGGCAGCGCTTTCGCGGCATCTCCCGCGGCCTGGGCATTAGCTATATTCGTCGCATCAACCAGTGCTGCAGCGCGAGCGGCATCGGCTGCCGTCGTATCGCCCGACACAGCAAACTCGGCATCGTAAGCAGCCTGTCCGGCCGCGGTCAGCGAGTTGTTATAGGCCGCGTCATAGAACGGCTGCACTTCGGCATCGTACGCAGCCTGCCAGGTTGTCGGCGATTTCTGCGTCGAGTTCAGGTTGAACGCCGTGGTGATCTGGCTGGTCGCCTTCGGAGCCTGGTTGGTGGTCTGCACCTGCAGGTCGCCGACCACGCCGCTCTGCAGATTGCCGTTCGCATCGACCGGATAGCCCTGCAGCTTGTAGCCGAAGTTATCGACCAGGAAACCAGTGCGATCGGTGCCGAAGTAGCCCGCGCGGGTATAGCTCATGGCGCCGTTGTTACTGACCTGGAAGAAGCCGTTGCCGTTGATGGCCAGGTCCAGCGCGTTCTGTGTGTAGTTGATGTTGCCCTGGTTGAACTGCTGGGAAATGTTCGACATCAGCACCCCGCTGCCTTGTGGGTTCTTGCCAGTGCCCATGACGGACGCGGCATACACATCGGAAAACTCCGCGCGCGACTGCTTGAAGCCGACCGTACCGGCGTTGGCGATGTTGTTGCCGGTAACGTTGAGATCCTTGCTCGCGGCACGCAGGCCGCTGAGACCGATATTGAAGGACATTGAATCGCTCCTTTCGCCGGGTGCCGGCGGTTATTGTCCGATGACCTGGACCTGGGAAAGCCCGATGCTGCCGATACCGGCCAGGTTGAGCATCAGCTCCCCGCCGTTCTGCCCGAGCGTGACGCTGTCCACGTTGGCCGGAAGCAGGGTGTACAGCCCCTTGGTTTCGCCGTCGTAGGTAGCCTGCGCCTCGAACTTGTAGGTGCCGGGCGGCAAGGTTTTGCCGCTGGCATCCTTGCCGTCCCACATGAAGGAGACGTTGCCGGCCTGCTGCTGCCCGAGGTTGACGCGACTGACCGAAGCGCCGGTGCTGTCGTAGATGTTGACGAACACGTTGCTGCTCGACGTTGGCAGCACCAGACTGGCTTTGAAGGTTTCGCTGGTGTCGACCACCGCCTTGTCGGTCGGCACGATGACCTTGCGCCCTACCAGCGACGATGCCTGCAACGCTTGCGACGACTGGTAGCCGGAGAGGATGGTCTCCATGCTGGAATTCAGTTTTTCGACGCCCTCGACGGTGCTGAACTGCGCCAGCTGGCCGATGAACTCGCCGTTCTCCTGCGGTTCCAGCGGATTCTGGTTGTTCATCTGCGCGACCAGCAGTTCGAGGAACTCGTTCTTGCCGAGCTCTTCGCCCTTGACCTCACGGTCCTTGCCGAACTGGTACTGATCCAGTATCGAGCCGGTACCGCCAACGCCGCTTGTTGTGCTCATCAAAAGGCTCCCTTACTGACCCAGTGTCAGCACTTTCTGCAACATGGTCTTGGCCGTGTTCATCAGCTCGGCATTGGTCTGGAACGCGCGGCTGGCGGAAATCATGTCGGCCATCTCCTCTACCACGTTGACGTTCGGGTAGTAGACGTAGCCCTTGTCGTCGGCCGCCGGGTGATTGGGCTCATAACGGGCCTGCAGCTCGCTCTGGTCCTCGACCACACCAAGCACCTGCACACCGACGCCGGCCTGGTCCTGATCGGCGAACAATGACTCGTTCGGCGCGCCGCTGGCCTGCTGCAGCATGGTGGCGAACACTGGGTGACGAGCCCGGTAGGTCTCATCGACGCTGGACGACACCGTCTCGGCGTTGGCGATATTGCTGGAGATGGTGTTGAGGCGCGTGCTTTGCGCACTCATGCCGCTACCAGCGATGTTGAAGACATTACTCAGGGACATGGCTGGACTCCTTATTCGCCACGCAGGGCGCTCATCAGCCCGCGGAACTTACTGTTGAGCAGTGTGAAGCTCGCCTGAAAATCGACGGCGTTCTGCGCGTAGTTGGATTGCTCGATCTGCAGATCGACGGTGTTCTGATCGAGCGAGGCATGCGCCGGCGTGCGAAAGCGCAACGAGGGATCGGCGATCTCCAGCCCTTCGGCGGCGATGTGCCGGGCGTCGGTGGTACGCGTGGCGAAGCTGCCCTCACCGCGTGCGGCCTGCGCCGCCAAAACGGCGCCGAAGTCCAGATCACGCGCCTTGTAGTTGGGCGTATCGGCGTTGGCGATGTTGTTGGCCAGCACCTCGGCACGCTGCGCACGAAAACCAAGCGCCTTCTCGTGAATGCCGAGTGCCTTGTCGAAACTGATGCTCATGGATCTGGACCTCTGCCGGATACAAGTCTGCTGACGCAAACTTGAGCAAAGCCCATGCCATCTATTCAAACCGTTGATTTACAAGGATTTATTCCGAACGACGCCAGTTTAGGTGTCAAAAGCGGCAAGGCTTTACCGCTGGGTTGCCGCGTACCGTCATGGTGCATGACGGTTTTCTGCCGCTGACGAAGGCTATCGCGCCTGATAAATGATGCCCGGGCTGCACTGAACCATCTGATACAGCTCAGGCAAGCCGTTGAGCGCCTCGGAAGCGCCGAGGAACAGGTAACCGCCGGGCTTGAGCGTCGCATGAATACGGCGAAGGATGTCTTTCTTCACGTCGGCGGAGAAGTAGATCAGTACGTTACGGCAGAACACGATGTCGAACTTGCCCAGCGCGGCATAGCTGTCGAGCAAGTTCTGTGTCCGGAACTCGACGCGTGCGCGAATAGGTGGTTTGACCACCCAACGCCCCGGCGCGGCAACATCGAAGTAGCGCTGCAGCCGCTCGCTGGACAAGCCGCGGGCGATGGCCAGGCCGTCATACTCGGCCGCCTTGCTGGCCGCGAGCATGGTCCCGGACAATTCGGTGGCGACGATCTGCACACCCAGTCGCGGCTGGCTCGGGTTGGCCCGCTCGAACTCATCGATACTCATCGACAGCGAATAAGGCTCCTGCCCCGATGAGCAGGCAGCCGACCAGATACGCAGCCGCTGGCCCGCGCCACTCTTGAGCAGCTCGGGCAGCACCCGGTTCTTGAGCACCTCAAAGGGATAGGTGTCGCGAAACCACAGGGTTTCGTTGGTCGTCATGGCATCGACGACCTGCTCGCGCAGGCCCGAGCGCGGCATGCTCTGAATCTTCCTGACCAACTCACCAAGCGAGGTGATGTGCTGTTGCTCCATCAGCTTGTTCAGTCGACTGGAGACCAGATACTGCTTGTTGCTGCCCAGCAGGATGCCGCACGTCTTTTCAAGAAATACCCGGAACTGCTCGAAATCCTGATCGCCTGACACTAATTGCTCCCGCCCTGGTAATGAGAGGTCATGGCCTCAGTTTCGGTCCGCACGTTTTATCCGCTCCGCCACGCGGGTGGCCAGATCGTCGGGCTGGAATTTGGCAAGAAAATCGTCCGCGCCAACCCGCTTGACCATGTTCTGGTTGAACACCCCCGATAGGGAGGTATGCAAAAGGATATGCATGTCCTGCATACGCGGGTCGTGACGCACCTCAGTAGTCAGGGTATAGCCATCCATTTCCGGCATTTCAATATCGGAAATCATCATCATGAATTCATCGGCCGGACGTCGCCCCTCATCGGCCATCGCCTTCAGATAATTCAGCGCCTGGCGCCCGTCATTGAGCGCCACCACCTCCACGCCCAGATTCTGCAGACAGCGGATGATCTGCTTACGCGCGACGGAGGAGTCGTCGACGATCAGCACGCGACACGACCCGGCACGGGCCTGCACATCGGCATCGATGACAGCGGCCGAAACCGTTTCTGAAACCGGCGCGGCTTCGGCCAGAACCTTTTCCACGTCGATGATTTCGACCATCTGCCCGTCGAAATGCGTCACTGCCGTGAGGTAATGATCGCGTCCGGCCCCCTTGGGCGGCGGGAGGATTTCCTCCCAGTTCATGTTCACGATGCGCTCGACTGATCGCACCAAGAAACCAAGAGTCCGGTTGTTGTACTCGGTGATGATGGTAAAGCAGCTCTGCAGATCGTCGAGCGCGGGCTTGCCGATCGCCAACGCCAGATCGAGGATCGGCAACGTATTGCCACGGATATTGGCGACACCGCGGACGACAGCGGTCGAGCGCGGCATGACGGTCAGACGCGGGCACTGTAGAACTTCTTTCACCTTGAACACGTTGATGCCGTACAACTGCGCGCCATCGAGGCGGAACAACAGCAGCTCCAGACGGTTCTGCCCCACCAACTGGGTTCTCTGGTTAACCGAATCCAATACTCCGGCCATGCCGTCATCCTCTTGCGTTAGCAGCAGCGCTGCCTAAAGCCAAACGGGCTTGATGGGCACGCCCCTTGCTTCGGATCGAGCCATGAATGCTCAACCGACATTATTTCGACACGCCGCCAAAACGACGCGCAGCCGCCTCGCCATCTTTGCGTGTCTGGCCCTGCTCAGTGCCTCTGCTCTAGCGGAGCAGATGCCGACTCTGTCACATCCTGACCAGCTTATCGACGAGACTCGAAAGTTTCTTGAGCAGGCGACGACGGACTATCTGCGACGTAGCGACATCGCGGGCCGTCACGAAATCGAAGTGAATCGCCTGGACCCTCGCCTGCGCCTGGCCAGTTGCGACAAGCCACTCACCTTTAAGCTCGAGAGCCCTGCGCAACCGATCGGTCGCGTCACGGTTCGCGTCAGTTGCGAAGGCAGCTCGCCGTGGTCACTGTTCGTTCCTGGCCAGGTTCGCCTGTTTCGGGATGTCATCATCGCCGCACGCCCACTCAGGCGCGACAGCACCCTCAGCGCCACCGACGTATACCTGGCCGAACGGGATGTGTCGTTGCTCAACCAGGGCTATCTGACGTCGCTCGACCAGGTGTTGGGCAACAAGCTGACGCGCCCGGTTCAACTCGATCAGGCGCTCGCGCCTACCCTTCTGCAGCTCGCCGAGGTGGTACGCAAGGGCGATCAGGTAGTCATCACCGCGCGCAGCGGAGGCATCAACGTCCGCATGCCCGGTGAAGCGCTGTCCGACGGTGCACCCGGCACGCAGATCCGTGTAAAGAACCTGCGCTCGGGACGAGTCGTCAAAGCTCGGGTCGCTGGCCCCGGGCAGGTTGAGGTGGCCATGTAGCGGAGCTTCCCGCTGCATGTGCGAGACACGGCCATGACGATGGTGGATAAAAAAGCTAAAGTTCTTCCGGACGTTGCCGAAAACCGGGCAAGCGTCCTGATTCCTTCGAGGTTTGCATCATGGTCATCGACTTCAACCGGCCCAACAGCGCTCTCGGGTCGACCGCTACGCGTAGCGGCACCGTTCAAGGCAACGAACGCCCCACGGCGCAGCCGGCTAGCGGCGACACCGCACCAGTCAGCGGCAACACTACGGCTCCGGCTGGCGAATCCGTACAACTGAGCCCCGAAGCCCAGCGCCTGCAGCAGGCCATGGACAAGCTCAATGAACAGCCGACCGTAGATCAGGAGCGCGTGGCCAAACTGCGGCAAGCCATCGCCGACGGCAGCTATCAGGTCGACAGCCAGCGCGTCGCCTCCAAGCTGCTGGCGTTTGAAACCCAACGCTAAGGCGACTCAGCGCCCTTTTCCGAGCCAGACATGCAAGACGAAGCCCTGCTCCAGCAACTCAATGGCGATATCGACATCGCCCAGCAATTACTTGAGCTCGCCGAGCAGGAATTTCAGGCGCTAAGTGAACGTGATCTGGCGAAGCTGGAAGGCATACTCTCGCAGACGCAACCACTGCTTGCACTACTCGGACAGCATGGCGGCCTGCGCAGCCAGTGGCTGAGCGAACAAGGGCTGAGCTCGGATCGTGCCGGCCTGCAACAACTCGCCGCGAAGACCCCACTAGGCCCCCGCATTCTTGAGCAGGCCGATTCACTCGAGGCTGCCTTGAATGCCTGCCGCGCAGCCAACGAGCGTAACGGCCGACTGATTCGCGCCAATCGCGCAGCCGTCGGCAGCATGCTGGAGATTCTGCAAGGCAGTAACGCGACGCCGGACCTGTACGACAACCGGGGCGGCACGGCCAAGACCACTCAACAAAGGCCTCTCAGCCAGGCCTGATCCCCCCACACGGACGCGCGGGCATGACCGTTCGCGACGTAGCTGCGCTGAGAGACTTGGAACGTGGCAAATCCTTTCATTGAAGAAGCTGGCCCACAACCACCCAAGCTGCTGACCTCGCCCCTGGAAATTCATGCGAGCCTAAAACCGCTGCTCGATAACCGCAGCCCGGTGATGATTCGCTTCGACGAGCGCAACCAGCGCTACCAGAGCTTTCTGATCGAACTGGACCGCGAGAAAGGCTGGCTTGCGCTAGATGAACTGATCCCCAATGACGGCGAGCGCCTACTACTTCAGGGTGAAGCTTTTCACCTGGAAGCGTTCGACGAAGGCGTGAGAATAGCCTGGAGCAATTCCCAGCCGGTCCATCCGAGCGAGATGGATGGCGCACGCTGCTATTGGGTTCCGATCCCCACAGAGCTGACCTATCACCAGCGCCGCAACGCCTATCGCGCGCCGCTGCAAGGCGCGCCTATTGTCACCACGCTGGGCGGCAACAGGCTTCGCAACAGCCTAGAAGGCAAGCTTCTCGACATCTCCGCCACCGGCTGCAAGGTGAGTTTCAAAGGCGATGTACAAAGCCGGCTGCAGACCGGCCAGGTATACGAACAGCTCTCCGTACGCCTCCCGAGCGGCACGGTGCAGTCTGCTGCGGAACTTCGCCACGTCGCATACGACGAAAAACTCGACCTGACCTTCTGCGGATTGAGCTTCTACCGCATCAACGGTCTTACCCAGCGAAATGTCGAGCGCTTTGTCTATCAACTGCAGCGCGAAGCACGCCGTAATCAGTCGGAAGATGGGCTCGACTGAGCCGATATCCCGCCCAGCAGGACGCCAGCAGCGCTCCGGCACGAGAGTCTCGATCAAGGCAGGAAAGTAGCGAAGCAGCGCTACTTGAAGGCTGGCGTCCCAGGCGAGGTTCGAACTCACAACCTTCCCCTTAGGAGGGGGATGCTCTATCCAATTGAGCTACTGGGACGTGCGCGCGGCATGTTAGCGAGCCGAGCCGTTTTTGTCATGCCAGGTCGCCCATCAGCCTGCATGCAAAATGCAATTCCGATTTTTAGAATCATGCATTCTGCAATACGATACCTTCCACAACGTACGCTATCTTATTGATTCTAAAGTGATTTTTTTAACAAATCATTGGCATGACGCGTGCTTCCTTTTGGAATAACCCATCAGCGAAGGATACGCATCATGTGGAAAATGATTTGCCTGCTCGGCACGACGCTCGCACTCAATGCAGCCATGACACACCCGCCGGCGGAACACAGCACCGATTTCAGAACAGCGAATGCAGCGCAGCCAGGCATGCCGGGCCTCGAAGCACCTGCCGCACGCGCTCTCAACATGAGCGGAGCCGGCCCAACGAGCCTCAGTCAACCACAGCGATGGATCTTCTGATCCGATTTAGCGACCGACTAAAACTAGAGGGAGCTGCAATGTCCAACTTCGCCATCTTCTGTCTACTTATTGGGGCGATCTTCGGCGCATTTCTGATCATCGAGCCACAAGTTGCCAAAGGCTGGTACATCGCCGCGCAGGCAGGACTGGTTATTTGCGGCCTGGCGTTTATAGGTGCCATGTTGATTGGGCGACGCATCAAGTTTGATCCCGTGCTGCGTTGACTGCGCCCGGCTCGCGATTGTCCGGGGTGCGGCCGATCACAATCAGCGCACACTAATAGCAAAATGCCTTTACCCGCTTCGCATAACCGCCGTACAATTGGCGCCACCAACCCGTCCCAAAAGTTTTTCTACGCAAACGGAACAGCGCGGGACGGCGGTTGTCAGACCAATGACCTTTCACGGCAATAAGCCACCACGCCAACCTGACTAACCGGTTTATTATGCGCCCTATGAAGCAGGCAGTTTATTCCAGCCGAACGGCTGACAAATTCGTGGTTCGACTGCCCGACGGCATGCGTGAGCGCATCGCCGACGTCGCGCGCAACCACCACCGCAGCATGAACTCCGAGATCATTGCGCGCCTGGAGCAGAGCCTCCTGCAGGAAGGCGCATTAGATGACGATCTGAGCATGCGCCTGGACAGCCCCGAACTGTCGATTCACGAGCGTGAGCTGCTACAGCGCTTCCGCCAGCTCACGCATCGCCAACAGAATGCCCTGATTGCTCTGATCGCTCAGGACGCGGAGCTGGCTAAAGAAGAAGCCTGAGCACCAGCAGCCACAAGCCGGTCTTGTCAGTTTCGATGAGTGCCAAAAAATCCGATACCCCACAGGGCATCGGATTTTTTATTGCTACACGCCAGGGCTAGAGAAGGAAAACTGTCGCCAAACCTAGAAAGATGAAAAAACCACCGCTGTCGGTCATGGCCGTGATCATCACACTGGCCCCCATTGCCGGATCGCGCCCCAGACGGGCAAGTGTCATCGGAATAAGTACCCCCATCAACGCAGCCAGCAGGAGATTCAAGGTCATTGCGGCCGTCATCACCACGCCCAGCGACCAGCTGCCGTATAACCAGTAGGCCACAAGCCCAATTACCCCCCCCCAAACCACACCGTTGGCCAACCCCACTCCAAGCTCCTTGCGCAACAAGCGGGCCGTATTGCCGGTACCAACCTGATCGAGCGCCATAGCGCGCACGATCATGGTGATCGTCTGGTTACCCGAGTTGCCACCGATCCCAGCAACAATCGGCATCAGCGCTGCAAGCGCCACCAATTTCTCGATCGAACCGTCGAACAGACCAATCACACGTGAAGCAATAAACGCGGTAACCAGATTCACGGCGAGCCAGGCCCAACGGTTGCGAACCGATTTCCATACCGACGCGAATATGTCCTCCTCTTCGCGCAGACCAGCCATGCTGAGCACTTCGCTTTCGCTCTCTTCGCGAATCAGGTCGACCATCTCATCTATTGTGAGACGCCCGATCAGCTTTCCGCCCTTGTCGACAACAGGCGTGGAAACCAGGTCATAGCGTTCAAAGGCTTGCGCCGCCTCGTAGGCGTCTTCGTCAGGATGAAAGGTGACGGGATCGCTGGCCATGACCTCGGCCACCTGCTTTTCCGGGTCATTAACCAGCAGCCGCTTGATCGGCAATACGCCTTTGAGCACGCCGTCGTAATCGACCACGAACAGCTTGTCGGTATGACCAGGCAACTCTTTGAGGCGACGCAGGTAGCGCAGCACGACCTCTAGACTGACATCCTCGCGGATGGTCACCATCTCGAAGTCCATCAGCGCACCGACCTGATCTTCCTCATAGGACAGAGCCGAGCGAACCCGCTCTCGCTGCTGCGCATCGAGCGTTTCCATCAGCTCGTGCACGACATCCCGCGGAAGTTCGGGCGCAAGGTCGGCCAACTCATCGGCATCCATTTCCTTGGCGGCGGCAAGCAGCTCGTGATCATCCATGTCGGCGATCAGCGTCTCGCGCACCGCGTCGGAAACTTCGAGAAGAATGTCGCCGTCGCGTTCGGCTTTTACCAGCTGCCAAACGGTAAGACGGTCATCGAGAGGAAGCGCTTCGAGAATATGCGCAACGTCTGCCGGATGCAGCGCATCGAGCTTGCGCTGCAATTCCGCCAGGTTTTGCCGATGCACCAGGCTCTCCACTAGCTCCTGATGCTCGCCCTCCTGACGATGAGTGAGATCTTCGACCAGGCGGTGCCGATGCAATAGTTCGATCACCTGCGCCAGGCGATCCTGCAGCGTTTCTTGCGTTTTTTTTGCTTCTACTTCTGTCATGGCGCACTCCACCCCCAGCGCGAGGGGCACGCCAAGAGGATCAATCAGTCATGTGATTGGCAAGCAGGATTCTTGAGCGACTACTGGGTAAGTCCATGGGATGGTTCGATTCCACAAGCCCGAAGGCGAACGCCGCAATGATACCACCGCTCTATCGGCAAGGCTGTTCAAATGACCGCGAATACAACTGCTTGCGCCAGCTGTGCAGTCGCCCGAACACCACCAACACGAGGCGAGCTCATCTGTCGACGCCTTCACGCCACAGCAAGGCACAGCTGCACAAGAAGAATTTTACGCCTAGGCTTATGCCCCTTCTTCGTCATGGAGGACGAACATGCATTACCCCCTTTCCGCCACCTTATTCGCCTTCGCCATACTGATCAGCCAAGCACCAGCTGCAGCAACGGTATTTCGCTGTACGGACGAGGCAGGGCGAATCACCTACGCTCAGCAAGGCTGTCCAGGCGGCACCGACATACAGAAGCAGCAGGCCTACAACCCCACGCCCGGTAGCGGCAAGGCGGTCAAAATGGCTACGACCAATCCGCGCAGTACGCGCAAGGCAACGCCGCCGCCTACCGACCAGCTCACCATCGTCGCCGAACGGCACGACGGCTGCGGCAACCGCATCAGCGGCGGAGAGCGCCGCGAGGCGATCATCAAACAGCGGATACTTAGCGGGATGACTCGTTCCGACGTGGAAAGCGCCCTTGGACGCCCCAGTAGCGTTCTCAGCACCAATGGCCGCACTCGCTATCGCTACGAGAAAAGCGAAGGCCGAGCGCGCACCGTAACCTTCGATGAGAAAGGCTGCGTTACCGGCAAACGATGATTCGTTCAGAAACGAAAAAGGGCCTGCATTACTGCAGACCCTTCTTGGTATGGCGCACTCAGGAGGATTCGAACCTCCGACCGCTCGGTTCGTAGCCGAGTACTCTATCCAGCTGAGCTATGAGTGCGCTGAGCGTGCGCATTATAGGGAGTTGAGCATGTCGGTCAAGCATTTTACCTTGACGCTTTCCACTGAAAGCAGGCATCCGCAAACCAAAAACCCTAGAACGCAAAATGGCGGAGAAGGGGGGATTCGAACCCCCGACACCCTTTTGAGGTGTACTCCCTTAGCAGGGGAGCGCCTTCGGCCACTCGGCCACCTCTCCGCAACACGGGGCGCATCATAACCATCTTTACCCCGTTTGCAAAGCCAGAAATTACATAAAAATTAGTGGCTTGGTTCTTGATCCTTCTCTTTCTGGATGCGCTGATAAATCTCTTCGCGATGCACCGCAACCTCCTTGGGTGCATTCACACCGATGCGTACCTGGTTCCCCTTCACACCCAAAACAGTGACAGTCACATCGTCACCCACCATCAGGGTCTCTCCGACCCGGCGAGTCAGAATCAGCATTCCTTTCTCCTTAAAACGGATTCAGTCAGTAAGCAGTCTGCAAAATAAAAGGCGGATAATGCGCCGCGACACGCTTAGCGTACAGCTTGCACCAGCTATTGACCTTCTGGCGAGGCGGTAAAGTTCCTCGCGCCACAGCCAATACGACAGAAGGCGCGTACTAGACGCGCCTTCTGTGCTTCACTCGGCCGTTTTCCCAGCCGGGGCATCCAGTTCGAATGCAGTATGCAGCGCGCGCACGGCGAGCTCGAGATACTTTTCCTCGATGACCACCGAAACCTTGATTTCGGAAGTCGAGATCATCTGGATATTGATGTTCTCCTTCGCTAGCGCCTCAAACATGCGACTCGCAACGCCAGCATGCGAGCGCATGCCTACCCCGACAATCGACACCTTGGCTATATCGGTGTCACCGATAACCTCCCGAGCGCCCATCTCGTTCGCAATGGTCTGCAGAATCTGCAATGCGCTGTTGTAGTCGTTGCGATGCACGGTGAAGGTGAAGTCCGTGGTGTTATCGTGCGCCACGTTCTGCACGATCATGTCGACCTCAACATTGGCAGCGCTGATCGGACCGAGAATCTTGAAGGCCACGCCGGGCGTGTCCGGCACCCCACGGATGGTCAGCTTGGCTTCGTCGCGATTGAAGGCGATGCCTGAGATGATCGGCTGTTCCATGGATTCCTCTTCATCAAGGGTGATGAGGGTCCCGGGACCCTCCTGAAAGCTATGCAGCACGCGCAGAGGCACGCTGTACTTACCGGCAAACTCGACGGCGCGGATCTGCAGCACTTTCGAGCCCAGACTGGCCATTTCGAGCATTTCCTCGAAGGTGATCTTGTCCAGGCGCCGGGCCTTGGCGACGACCCGTGGATCGGTGGTATAGACGCCGTCAACGTCCGTGTAAATCTGGCACTCATCGGCCTTGAGCGCGGCGGCCAGTGCCACGCCCGTCGTATCCGAACCGCCGCGACCGAGCGTGGTGATATTGCCTTTTCCGTCCACACCCTGGAAACCGGCCACCACCACCACACGCCCCGCCTTAAGCTCGCGCTGGATGCGCTGCGAATCGATCTGCAGGATGCGCGCCTTGGTGTGCGCGCTGTCGGTCAGAATGCGCACCTGATTGCCCGTGAACGAAACCGCCGGCACACCGCGCTTGATCAAAGCCATAGCCAGCAAGGCAATCGTCACTTGCTCGCCGGTAGATACCATCACATCCAGCTCGCGCGCTACCGGCCGATCGCTGATCTGTTTGGCCAGATCGATAAGCCGATTGGTTTCGCCGCTCATGGCCGATACCACGACGACGATATCGTCTCCGCCGTCGCGAAACTTCTTGATCTTCTCGGCCACCTGCTCGATGCGCTCAACGGAACCGACCGAAGTGCCGCCAAATTTCTGTACGATCAAAGCCATTTCATTACCGCCTAAGCCCTTCGAGGGCAGTCGTTAAACCGTCCAGCTCGCCTCAGAGCCCCTGCTCGACGAAAGAGCGCGCAAGACCGAGGGCATCATCCAGCCGCCCAGGCTCGCTACCGCCGCCCTGAGCCATATCCGGACGCCCGCCGCCCTTGCCGCCCACTGCTGCCGCGGCCTGCTTCATCAGGTCGCCCGCTTTGAATCGAGCCGTAAGATCCTGGGTCACGCCCGCCACCAGCACCACTTTGTCATCCTGCACGCCGCCGAGCAGGATCACCGCACTGCCGAGCTTGTTCTTGAGCTGATCGACCAGTGCGAGCAGAGCCTTGCCATCCAGCCCATCCAGGCGCGCCGCCAGCACTCGCACCCCCTGCAGTTCGATTGCTGAACCGGCAAGGTCATCGCCAGCAGCACTGGCCGCTTTGGCCTTGAGCTGCTCCAGCTCCTTTTCCAGCTGACGGTTGCGCTCGAGCACACCGGCCAGCTTGTCGAGCAGGTTTTCCCGGCTGCCCTTGACCAGGCTCGCCGCTTCCTTCAACTGCTCCTCAGCATCGTTCAGATATGCCAGCGCCTGAGATCCAGTCACTGCCTCGATACGCCGTACCCCGGCAGCTACGCCGCCTTCGCTGACGATCTTGAAAAGGCCGATGTCGCCTGTACGCGACACATGGGTGCCGCCGCACAGCTCCACCGAGAATCCGCCACCCATGCTCAGCACTCGCACGGTGTCGCCATACTTCTCGCCGAACAGCGCCATCGCACCCTTCGCCTTGGCGGTGTCGATGTCGGTTTCCTCGACATCCACCGCGGTGTTGCGACGGATCTCGGCGTTGACCTTGTCTTCCAGGGCCTTGAGTTGTGCGGGCTTGATTGCCTCGAAATGGCTGAAATCGAAACGCAGCCGCTGGCTATCGACCAGCGAGCCCTTCTGGCTCACATGCTCACCGAGCGTCTCGCGCAGTGCGGCATGCAGCAGGTGAGTGGCCGAATGATTGAGCGCGGTGGCCTGACGCACCGAGGCGTCAACAGTCGCATCGACGCTGGAGCCGACGCGCAAGTTGCCGCTGTCGAGTATGCCGTGGTGCAGAAACGCCCCACCCGCCTTGCTGGTGTCGCGCACATCGAAGCGCAGACCTTCGGCCGCGAGATAGCCGCAGTCACCGACCTGACCGCCCGATTCGGCATAGAACGGCGTCTGGTCCAGAACCACCACGCCCTCCTCGCCGGCGCTCAGGCTATCCACCGCCATGCCTTCCTTGAACAACGCCAACACCGTGCCCTGACCGACCGTACCCTGGTAGCCCGTGAAGCGTGTCTCGCCCTCGACCTTGACCAGGCTGTTGTAGTCCATGCCGAAGGCACTGGCCGAACGGGCGCGCTCGCGCTGAGCCTGCATTTCGCGCTCGAAACCTTCCTCATCGAGGGTAAGCTCCCGCTCACGAGCGATATCCGCGGTCAGGTCCACCGGGAAGCCGTAGGTATCGTACAACTTGAACACCACATCGCCAGGAATGATGCTGCCCGACAGTTCAGCCAGGTCCTGCTCGAGAATCTTCAGGCCCTGCTCGAGAGTCTTGGCGAACTGTTCTTCCTCGTTCTTCAGCACGCGTTCGATATGCGCCTGCTGCTGTTTCAGTTCAGGGAAAGCCTCGCCCATTTCGGCAACCAGCGCCGCAACGATGCGATAGAAGAAGCTACCTCTGGCACCCAGCTTGTTACCGTGACGGCAGGCGCGGCGAATGATGCGCCGCAGCACATAGCCGCGCCCTTCGTTGGACGGGGTCACCCCGTCAGCGATCAGAAAGCCGCAGGAGCGGATGTGGTCAGCGACCACTTTGAGCGAGGCCTGGCCTTCGTTGGCGCAACCGATGGCCTCGGCTGCCGCATTGAGCAGACTCTGGAACAGGTCGATTTCGTAGTTGGAGTTCACGTGCTGCAGCACGGCACTGATGCGCTCCAGTCCCATGCCGGTATCCACGCTCGGCGCCGGCAGCGGGTGCAGGACGCCGTCCGCGGTGCGGTTGAACTGCATGAACACGTTGTTCCAGATTTCGATGTAGCGGTCACCGTCCTCTTCCGGGGAGCCGGGCGGGCCGCCCCAGATGTGCTCGCCATGGTCGAAGAATATCTCGGTGCAGGGGCCGCACGGGCCGGTATCGCCCATCGCCCAGAAGTTGTCGGAGGCGTAGGGCGCACCCTTGTTGTCGCCGATGCGCACCATGCGCTCGGCGGGAATGCCGACGTCCTTGGTCCAGATGTCGTAGGCCTCGTCGTCGGTGGCGTAGACGGTCACCCAGAGCTTTTCCTTGGGCAGGTTCAGCCACTTCTCGGAGGTGAGGAACTCCCAGGCATAGGTAATGGCGTCGCGCTTGAAATAATCGCCGAAGCTGAAGTTGCCGAGCATCTCGAAGAAGGTGTGGTGACGCGCGGTGTAGCCGACGTTTTCCAGGTCGTTGTGCTTGCCGCCGGCACGCACGCACTTCTGGCTGGTAGTGGCGCGGGTATAGGCGCGCTTCTCCAGGCCGAGGAAGCAGTCCTTGAACTGGTTCATGCCGGCGTTGGTGAACAGCAGCGTCGGGTCGTTCGCCGGAATCAACGAACTAGAGGCCACACGGGTGTGCCCCTTCTCTTCGAAGAAGCTCAGGAAGGCTTCACGGATTTCTGCGCTTTTCATAGATTTCTTCCAGAGGACTGCCGCCGAACGCCGCAAAACGGCACGGTGCGTCAGCACCGCGGTGCCGTTATGCAACCATCCAAACGGATATCGGCAAAGGGCCGCATTATATCGGCACGGCGCACCGGGTATAGGGGATAAATGCGATTGAATCAACCCATTTGACCGCAGGCGCAACGCACGTTTTGCGCTGCGCCGACCTCATCGCAACAGCGGCGTGGCAAGCACCTTGGAGGCACCGCCGAGCAGCGCCGCGGTGATGTCGATGAAGTCATCGGTACTGACCTTGTCCAGACGCATCAGCCCGCGGCTGACATCGTCCAGCGAATGCCGCCCCTTGCTGCGCTGACGAATTTCCCGATCCAGCTCCTGCAGCAGCAACACCGCCCGCGCGGTAACCGGCCCGGTGGCTTGCTCAGTACGCAGACTGGTGATTCCGCGACTCCAATCCGTCAGGTGCTCGCGCACCGCCTGATAGCGCCCCTCGCTCATGCCGCCGGCACGACGCATCAGTTCGATGGCGTAGTACTCGGCCAGACCTTCGCTGATCCAGTCGCTGCGATCGGTGTCGCTGATGCGGCTGAAGACATGTACCAGCTCGTGAACCAGCGAGCTGGTGCCATTCTCACTGACCAGAGGGCGATCGGCGTGCAGATAAAGCGAATTCGGCGCGGAGAGCCCGCCACGCCACATCGGATCGCCGGCGCCGACGATCAGTAGCTTGTCCGGATCGCGCGGAAATACGTTCTGCAGCTCCGGCCAGACAAAGGTCAGCAGCGTGAGGATATCCATGCGCCGCACGCCCTCGCCCACCGGCGCGGCAACCGTCACATCGGTTTCGCCTAGCCGCGCGCGACGGCTGCCCAGCTTGCCGGCAAGCATCCAGCCGGTGGGGCGATCAAAGATCCGCTCGGAGTTGTCGATACGGAAGCGGTTCTTGCCGATACGCGGCCAACCGGTTTCGACGCTCTTCCACCCCTCAGGCAGCTCGAAGCTAAGGCGCGAAACCAGTTTCGTCCCCTCCAACTCATCGAGCCGCGCTGCCGGCACCAGATCATCGCCACGAAACAGCGCCCAGTCCGCAGTCATCCGCGCATCGAAACGACCGTTGTCGCGAGGATGGCTGATGCGCACGCGGTAGGTCAGCCGAGCCTTGCCCTTCGCCGGCCGCCAGATACCCCGCTCAGGCGACTGCTGCAGCCATTCGCCATCCGCCTGGAAGTCGCTGTAGTAACCCTCGTCGCCGAGGTTCAAATCCAGGCTGCGTATTACCTCGCCTTTTTCCAGCGTCAGTTGCACTTCGGCCTGGTCCTGCTCGGGGAAAAAGCGCACGAGGTAATCGAGATCGACCCGCTGTCCGGCCCACGCCGGTGTCGTGCCGAGCAGCAGAACGGCAAGCAGGGAAAGCACATGAACGCGCATCAGGGCTATGACTCCGGGACTAGGGGTGGCGGGTAGACATCGGACAAACGCCGGATTCATCCGGCGCGAAAGATCAGGTGATCCTCCCAGTCCTCTTCGGCAACGCTGCCTTCAGCGAGCATCCGGCCGGCTTGCGATATACGTTCGACGTGCACCGCGTTGCGATCGCCACAGACGAGGTGGTGCCAGAGCGGCAGATCCTTTCCCTCGGCGACCAGACGGTAGGCGCAGGTCGGCGGCAGCCATTTGAATTGCGCGGCATCCCGGGCATTGAGCTGGATGCAGTCCGGCACGCTGGCACGGCGATTGGGGTAATCGCTGCAGCGACAGCTATCCAGATCCAGCAGCTTGCAGGCGATGCGCGTGTAATAGACGCTGCCGTCTTCTTCGTCTTCGAGCTTCTGCAGGCAACACAGACCGCAGCCGTCGCACAGTGACTCCCACTCCTCAGCGTCGAGTTCGGCGAGAGTTTTGCGCTTCCAGAAGGGTTCGACTTTGGCGGCCATTACGACTGAGGCTCCAGAAAAACTGTGAGTCTAGCCATTGGCCCGTGGCGGGCCAAGCGCGACCGGATGGTGTGCGACTCGGGCCGCAGGGTGCGGCCCGAACGCGCGCGGGGTCGTTACTGGTCGAGCATCTGACGATGGCTGCGCATCTGCTCCAGCATCTGCTCCATGTGCTGAATACGCAGATCAAGCATCTCCTTGGTCGGCGCCCCCATCATGCCCCCGCCCATCATGCCTTTGCCGCCCTTCATGCCCATGCCGGGACCGCCAACCATCGGGCAGCCACCCATCATGCCCATGCCGGATTGCATGCTCTGCCAGTGTTCAGCCTGCAATTTCTGCCGCTCTTGCGGGGTCTTCGCCGCTTGCCAGGCCTGCCGATACTCCTGCATCTGCTGCCAGTGCTGCTGCCAGGCCGCGGAATTGTCGGCCGCGGCCGGTGCGCCTTGCGCATGGGCCGTCAGCGCCAGGCCGGCGAACAGGGAACCGAGTAACCACGATTGGATGTTCATGAACCGTCTCCTTTGTTCAGGGGACTTTCAGCATAGGCCTGAAAACCGCACGCAACCCGACTCCGATCAAGTCCGACTGCGTAACGTTGTCACAGCGGGTCGTTCATGCGCAGCAGCTCTTCAGGCAAGTGCTCGATGTAATCGTCTTCCGCGGGCGGCATCTGCAGGTGATAACCCTGCGTCTCGAGATTGGCCAGCACCTTGCCGATATCCTCGCGCGCCAGCTGGCGCTCCGGCGTCAGTACCAGCTCGAATGCGAGCTGCGGCGCGCCGAATGCGGCTAGCAGCCCCTCGGGCACGCGCGCGAGCGCGTCGCGCTTGTCGACATACAGGTACATCCCGTTCTTGCGCAGACTTTTATAGATGGAGCAGATGCGTTTCATGATGGCGATTTTTCCAGTACGTCGAGCAATGCCTGCCCCATGCGCTCGCGGCGCCAACCGCGCAGCGACTCGGGGAGACTGTAGGGACCGTTGGGATAGCCGCTCTTGAGCAGCGCCTCGAGAATCTTCTTGCGCAGCATGATCTCCGGCGCGATATCCAATTCCTTCGCCGTACGCTGGCCGACGGCACGCAGCTTCTTCAGGACGGACGCAGCTTCCAACGGTAGCGGCTCGGGCAACGCGGCAGGCCATTCCTGCGCCGACAGCGCGGCGGCCTGACGAATCAGTTCGAGCAGCGTCTCGCCATCCTGGCGCACCGTGCGCGGATGCATGTCTTCGATACGCGCCAGTGTCACCAGGTCTTTCGGCTGCGTGCGCGCCAGCGGCCACAGGCTCGCCTCGCGAAGGATGCGGTTGCGCGGCTGATTGCGCGCCCGCGCCTGCCGCTCGCGCCAGGCCGTCAGCACACGGAGCACGGCGAGTTGCTGCGGTCGCAATCGCCAGGCCTGCTTGACCTCGCGATACGCTTCGTCCGGATCGGTTTCACGCTGCAGGTTGGCGACCAGCTCGGCACCATCCTCCACCACCCAGCGCTGCTTGTCTTCGCTGAGGCGCGGTAGCAGCGCGGCATACAGTTCGGCCAGATGTTGCACATCCTCCGCTGCGTAGCGCATCTGCATCTCGCTCAACGGGCGCTGCAGCCAGTCGGAGCGGGTTTCATCCTTCGGCAGATCGAGCCCCAGCACCGCATGCACTAGGCGTGAATAGCCCATGGAAAAGCCGAGATTGAGGTAGCCGCCCGCCAGCTGCGTATCGAACAGCGGCGCCGGTAGTTGCCCGGTCAGACGCGACAGCACCTCGAGGTCCTCACCGCAGGCGTGCAACACCTTGACCACGGCAGTGTCCTGCAACAGCGCGGCGAACGGCTGCCAGTCCTTTACGGTCAGCGGATCGATCAGATAGGCGCATCGCCCATCGCCTATCTGCACCAGACCGGCAATCGGGTAGAAGGTATCGACGCGCATGAACTCGGTATCGAGCGCCACGAAGGGCAGTTGCCGCCACTCGGCGCAGAGGCGGGCCAGATGCGCATCATCCAGGACCCATTGAGTTTCGATGGCCACACGGCCCTCCTTGATTCGGCTGACGACCGGCGCGCGGCCGAACGAGGCGCGCAGTATATATCGCGGCTGGCGCGCGCCGGGGGCATTCATCGAGCGTGCCTGGCCTGCTAGTGTGCAGCACTCATCGCCGACCGGAGCCCGCCCATGTCTCTTGCCCAACTCATCAGCGCGCAGCAACTGGCCGAACGCCTGCAGCAGCCGCAACTGCGCATTCTCGACTGCCGTTTCGCGCTGGAGGACCCGGCGTACGGCCGACGCAGCCATACGCTGAGCCATATTCCGGGGGCGCAGTTCGCCGATCTGGAGCAGGACCTGTCCGGCCCGGTGATCAAGGGCGCGACCGGCCGCCATCCGCTGCCAGATGCCGTGGAACTCGTCACTCGCCTGCGCAGCTGGGGAGTCGATAACGACAGCCAGATCGTGCTGTACGACGACGGCCCCGGCGCGTTTGCCGCTCGCGCCTGGTGGCTGCTGGCCTGGCTCGGCAAGCGCGAAGATGTGTTCGTGCTTGATGGCGGTTTCAAGGCGTGGAGCGCGGTCAACCTGCCACTCGACACATGGCCAGCCGCGGCACGAACCGGCAACTTTTCCGGTTCGCCCGACAACAGTCTGATCATCGAGGCGCAGCAGCTGCTTGCTGAACTCGACACGCTCGCCCAACCGCTGCTGGACGCTCGCGCGCTGCCGCGCTTTCGCGGCGAAGTCGAGCCGATCGACCCGGTTGCCGGGCATATCCCGGGGGCGATCTGCGCGCCGTTCACCGACAACCTCGCGGCCGACGGGCGCTTCCTCAGCCCGGCGCAGCTGCACGAACGCTTTGCAACCCTGCTGCAAGGCCATACCGGCGAGGTGATCGCCTACTGCGGCTCGGGCGTGACCGCCTGCCACAACCTGTTCGCCTTGAGCTTGGCGGGTTACCCGCTGGGACGACTGTATCCCGGCTCGTGGAGCGAATGGATCACCGACCCCGCGCGACCGTTCGCCTGACGGCGCCATCAGACCGACCAGTCAGGTTCGGAATATTCGGTTTTCGCCCTCAACTCGTGTTTTTTCACGACCGATCGTCGTGTGATTTACGAAAAATTGCACTGTTTCATTTGCGGCTCGTCAGAAAAGATTGCTAGGTTCCGGCGCGTTTTTTCTAAGGAGTACAACAATGAAAACAACATGGTTGAAGACCGCTCTAGCCCTGGCCGTGGGCGCAATGTCCAGCCAGACCATGGCCGCTGGTTTTGCCCTGAACGAACAGAGCATCAGCGGCATGGGCACCTCCTACGCCGGCCGATCATCTTCGGCCGACGACGCCACCACCCTGTTCGGCAACCCGGCCGGCATGTCCCGCCTGACCCGCGAAGAAGTCAGCTTCGGCGCAGCGGCGATCAAGGCGAACACAGATATCAAAGATGCTTCCGGCTCCTTCACGCTGGGCGGCGTAATTAACGGACCGACTGCCGGTAGCAACGACGGCGACATGGTTCCCGCCACCGCAGTGCCGATGGGCTATTACGTCAACCCTATCGATGACAAATGGGCGCTGGGCGTCGGCGTCTATGTGCCGTTCGGCCTGGCGACTGATTATGAAAGCGGTTTCCAAGGGCGCTACTTCGGCGATTACAGCGAAGTAGCCGTAATCACCGTGCAGCCCACCGTCAGCTACCGCTTCAACGACAAGCTGTCGGTCGGCTTCGGCCCGACCCTCAACCGCATCACCGGTGAACTGCAGAGCGCATCGCCCAGCATGGCGGGCGACGGGCGAGTGAAGGTCAAAGGTGACGACACAGCCGTTGGTTTCAATGCAGGCGTGCTGTATGAGTTCACGCCGCACACGCGTATGGGCGTGACTTACCACTCGAAGGTCGAATACACCCTCGAAGGCGACACCAAGATCACCGGTGCGGGCTTCGGCGCGGCAAATGGCAGCAAGTACGATGCATCGCTGGACCTCACCACTCCGGAATCGGTCGACGTATCCCTGACCCATGAACTGAACGACCGCTGGACGTTGTACGCAGGCGCCATGTGGACCCGCTGGAGCCGCTTCGAGGCGATCATCATCGAGAACGAAGGCGTGCCAGGCCCCCTGCAAGGCAGCTTGGCGCCGATCGTTGAGGAGCAGGACTGGCACGATACTTGGTCCTATGCTCTGGGCGCAGCCTTCAAGCTGAACCAGCAATGGACCTTGCGCAGCGGCCTGGCCTTCGACCAGAGTCCCACCAACAACACCCACCGCTCGCCGCGCATCCCATCCGGCGACCGCACCGCGGTTAGCCTCGGCCTGGCTTGGGACCCAACCGAGGACGTCACGGTCGATCTGGCCTACTCCTACCTGTGGGAAGAGGACACCAAGATCAACCGGAGCAGGTCTTATCAGAACGGGGCGTTGGTACAAAACTACAACGCCACCTACGAAAACAGCGCCCACGGTTTTGGTGCGTCGTTGAGCTACCGCTTCTGATGCAAAAAAGCCCCGGTCCTGCCGGGGCTTTTCGATTTCAGCGCTGCAGCGCCTGCTCCACCGCTGCCAGCAAACGCGGGTCGTCCGGCTTCACTTCGCTGGGAAAGTACGCCACCACCTGGCCGTGGCGATCTACGACGTACTTGTAGAAATTCCAGCGCGGCGCCACGCCGGCCTGCTCGGCCAGTTGGCGAAACAGCGGCGTGGCATCGCTGCCGCGTACCGGCTGCGTCTGCGTCATGGCGAAGGTCACGCCGTAGTTCACGTAGCACACCTCGGCCGTCTCGGCCTCGTCATCGGACTCCTGAAAGAAATCGTCCGACGGCACGCCCAGCACTTCCAGCCCCTGGCCTTTGTAGCGCTGGTAGAGCGCCTCGAGCCCTTTGAACTGAGGCGTGAAACCGCAGTGACTGGCGGTGTTGACGACGACCAGCGCCTTTCTCTGGAACTGCTGGCATAGATCGATGGTTTCCTTCGAGCGCAGCTTGGGCAGTTCGTGCTGCAGCAATGCCGGGCATTCACTGGCCACCGCCGGAACAATCGGTGGTGCCAATGCAAGCAAGGCGATGAGGGTCAGGGCCTTCATGGCTGATCTCCGCAAGGTTGGATGACCACGCTACTCCGCGGCAAATCGCCGGGCAATCGCTCTGCGCGCCCGAGGCCAACAGCAGCCGTGCCGCATGTGCGACCAAACTGCTCGAGCAGCAGCTAAACATCCGCAGGGGCGCTCGCCTGCGCGAAACTGTGCACTACTGCACAGCGACAGAATTGGCAGATGGTACTTTCGCGCGCCTCATTACCAGAGGGACCTGCCGTGAAAACGCTCATCCAGACTGCCGCCCTGGCACTCGCCACGACCATCGCCTCCAGCACCTTCGCCAACGACGGCGCCGCACCGGTTCACGGCGTTCCATCTCCTACGCTGACCGAGGCCGTTGCCAATTTCTCCGAATACAACCAGCGACTCGAAAAAGCACTGGCACAGGAACCGACACCGGAACGCCTGCAGGAAATCCACGAGCTGACCTACACGCTGCAAAACGCCCTGGAAAAGATCAACGAGGATATGGACGGCCTGACTGACACCCTCGAGGAGATTCACATCAGCTCGGAGGCCCGCCAGGCCGACGAGGTACGGGAGCACGCGACCGAATACCTGAAGACCGCACGCACCGTCATCAAGTAAGCAGGCAGCATGAAAAAGCCCGTCGATCTAACGGGCTTTTCTCAGGCTTAGCGTTCGGCGTCAGGGGCGACGGGCAGGATGTCGAAGCCGACGTCGTTGCCGCTGATAACGCGAAACTCCAGCGTTTGCCCTGCCACGACCTTCGCCAGCTTCTCGCGACGCAGACTCAGCTTGCCGCACAAGCTGTCATCCAGCGGGTCGGTGCCGATACCGACGATACGAGCGCCCGCCGGCACCTGAAAACGCACCTGCTCACCGACATGAATGCGCGCCGCCAGCTCTCGGTCGATCAGCAGCGCGATGTAACAACCGCCACCGCGCCAGCCGAAATCGCGTGTGACCACTATCTCGCCGGCATTTTCCAATGGTTGCTGGAAGGCCAGGACACGCTCCGCGGGCACCGGCTTGATCTCTTCCGGTTGCGGTTGCCACGACGAGCAGCCCGCCAGAATGAGCAGGCAAGAGACGGCAGACAGCAGGCGCATGGGCAATTCCTCGGCGACACAGCGAAGCGACAAGCCTAGGCCAAGCACTCATCGCCAGCACGCAAAAAGCGCGTCCGCTCTGCGCACTATCACCTGAAGTCGGGCACGCAACATCAGCCGGGGCCGCTGGAACCATCGTTGCCGAGGATATCGGGATCGTCCGGCAGCACTTCGGGCTCTCTATCATCCTTGTCCCGAGGAGACGGCTTGTCGTCGAAATCCGGATCCTCACCGGGGTTTTTCTCGCCAGCGTTCGTCATCGTCACGTCGGGCTCTTCGTTCGGCTGATCGTCGTTGGGATTCATGGCGTCCTCGGGTCTGCGTGTTTGGTTAAATATTGGAGACGGCAAACCCCGAGGTGTTCGACATGCTCCCTGCCGGCGGTCCGAAGGCTGCAATTGCGACCTCTCGCCACAGCGCACTAAAGCTCTGCAGCCGACTACCGATACCCCCTGCTGTATCGAGCGCGAGTTTCCGTTCCCATCGCTCGGTCAGGAGAACATCTTGCAGTCACCTCGCGCTCAAATCGCCTCGCAACTCGGTCTGGCCCTTGCGCTGATCCTCGCAATCGTCATCACCGGCAGCACGCTCTTTGCGCTTCGCTCGCTGGATACCGCCAACCTGCATACCCGTGAGCAACATCTGGCCAGCGAAGCGCGGCTGCTCGCCGATCAGCTGAGCACCTTTCACGACACGCTGCGAGAAAGCACCGAGCGTCTCAGCGGGCTCTTCGAAAAGCGCTTCGCCAGCGGCCTGCAACTCAGCGAATCGGAGCAGATCGAAGTCGGCGGCGTGCCGACGCCCGCGCTGATGCTCGACGGTACCGCGCTGAACAACGATTTCACGCTGGTCGACGATTTCCGGGAAATGACGGCCGGGGTGGCTACCGTGTTCGCCCGCAAGGGCGATGACTTCGTGCGTGTCAGCACGTCGGTCACCAAGCAGGATGGCAGCCGCGCGATCGGCACCCTGCTCGACCGTCAGCATCCGGCCTATCCGCTGCTGCTCGCCGGCAAACAGTACATCGGCCGCGCATTCCTGTTCGACCGCCATTACATGACCCAGTACACGCCAGTGGTCGATGCCAAGGGGCGGGTGATCGCCGTGCTGTTCGTCGGCTTCGACTACACCGACGCGCAACACACGCAGTTCGAGGACCTGGCGCGCTTTCGCATCGGTGAAACCGGCTCGCTCGCGCTGCTCGACGAAAAGCAGCAGTGGCTGGTGCCGCCCGCTGGCCTGAACCAGCCGGAGCAAGCCGCATCCAAGGCCGCCGAACTGGGACGCCAGAGCGGCACTGGGCAGTACTGGCAGGATGGCGACGCGGATATCTACAGCGTCGGCGCCACATTCGACGGCGGCCCCTGGACCGTGCTGGCCAGCATGCCAGCCAGGGAAATTCGCGAAGTCACCTGGAGCGTGGGCACCCGCCTGGCAATCGGCAGTCTGCTGGCCATGCTGCTGGCCGTTGCGGCCACCATCTGGCTGCTGCGCCACAAGCTCAAGCCGCTCGCCGCGCTGGTGCAGCAGGCGCAGGCGTTGGGCGCCGGCGATCTCAGCGTGCGCCTGGCCGTGCGCAGCGATGACGAGATCGGTCAGCTGGCCGACAGTTTCAACCGCATGGGCGAAGCCCTGTCGAGCATGGTCGCGCGCATTCGCGGTGCGTCCGGCGAAGTCAGCCAGCGCGCGCAGCTGCTCGCGGGCCTTTCCAGCGGCGCGAACGAAGGCATGGAGCAGCAGTCCGGCGAGATCACCAGCATGGCCGGCGCGGTGGAAGAATTCAGCGCCACGTCGCTGAACATCGCCGACAACATGCGCGACACCCAGCAGGTGGCTCGCGCCAACGCCGAGCAGACGCGCGTTGGGCGCGCGGCCATGGACGAAGCCTCCGACGCGCTGGCGCAGATCGCCTCGGCACTGAGCAGCACAGCCGAGGTGGTACAAAGTCTCGACCAGCGCTCGCAGGAAATCGGCGGCATCGTCGGCGTGATCACCGCCATCGCCGAGCAGACCAACCTGCTCGCGCTCAATGCCGCCATCGAAGCCGCGCGCGCCGGTGAGCAGGGCCGCGGCTTCGCCGTGGTCGCCGACGAAGTACGCAACCTGGCCTCGCGCACCCGCGAAGCCACCGACCGCATCACCGGCATGATCAGCCAGATCCAGGCCGAAACCGGCAACGCCATGAGCACGATGGAGCGCGGTCAGCGGCTGATGGATGATGGCCTGCAACGCAATGCCAAGGTGGCCGACGTGCTGGCCGTGATCGACGAGCAGAGCCGCAGCACCGACGAACAATTCAACGCCATCAGCACCGCCACCCAGGAGCAGAGCAGCACCGCCACCCTGCTCAGCAGCAACCTGCAAAGCATTGCCCTGACCAATCAGGAGCAGCGCGAAGTGGTCGCCAACCTGGCCGAAACCGCCGGCGAGCTCGACAGGCTGGCCGCCGAATTGCGCACCCAGGTCGACCGTTTCCGCTCCTGAGGCTGACCAGGCAACCCACCCGTGACGCCGGGCTGCACCGGCGCCGCGGGGCTTCGCCGCAACGTGCGACCACGCTTCCGATTGCACTGCCCTGGCGGCTCCACCACACTGGCCGCTCACACCCAACCGCAGTCGGAGATTCCATGCAGACACTCACCCCCCAATCCCGCGCGGCCATTCTCGAAAACCCGGACGCCCTGGAATGCACCCTGTACCGCCCCGACGAATACGACGAGGAAGCGGAAGAACAGGACCTCGGCGACGCGCGCATCATCATCAGCGGCCCCTTCGAAGCACCCGCCGAATGGGACGCCAAGGACCGTGACGACTACTTCGACGGCACCGCGCCAGAAGCCTTCGTCGTCGCGCGCATCGCCTGCGAAGCCGCGCCCGACTCCGGCGCCTACTTCACCGTCGTGCCCGGCGACTATGCGGCCGTCATCGAACAGCCGGGCAAAGTCTCGATGTTCTATGTCTGGGATTGCCTGAGCGACGCCGAAGGCCAGTACGTTCTGATCCGCGAGGAAGAAGAACAGCTCTGATCTCGCCGCGTCATTGCGGTGGCTGTACGTAGAGACATCCACCCTACGGCTTCACAACGGACCGTAGGGTGGGCTTCAGCCCCCTCATGCATCGCAACGCTGCCGGCGGACCGAAGGCGATCTACAGACGCCCCCATCTGCTATCGGTACCGACCGCGCATCCCTGCTTCACTGTCCATTGCACACCTGCCCACCATCAACGACGAGGAATCCCATGCGTTTGTTGATCAGCGCCTGGCAATCGCCGGTTTCGCGCATGAAGCTGGTCGCCGGCCTGCTGCTGCTGTTGGCCGCCCTGCTCTACGTCATCGCGACCCGCTTCGAGACCGCGCACCCCGCCTGGGGCTACCTCGCCTCGTTCGCCGAGGCGGCGATGGTCGGCGCAATCGCCGACTGGTTCGCCGTCACCGCGCTGTTTCGCCGCCCGCTCGGCCTACCGATCCCGCACACGGCGATCATTCCGCGCAGCAAGACGCGCATCGGGCAGAGCCTGTCGGGCTTCATTACCACGCATTTCCTCGCCACACCGCTGGTGCTGGCCAAGCTGCAGGAACTGGACCTCGCCGCGCGCCTGGCGGGTTGGCTGCGCCACCCGGCGAATGCCGAAGCGGTCGGTCGCCAGCTCACCGGCATCGCGCATTTCGGTCTCGCCGCGCTGCATGACGAGCGCGTGCGCGCGTTCGTCGAAGCCAAGGTCATCGGCCGCGTCCGCAAGTTCGACCTCGCCCCGCCGCTGGCCCAGGCGCTGCGCGTGCTGACCGGCCAGGGCCGGCATCAGGCGATGCTCGACGAGATGCTGCTGCGTCTGGATTCGATCATGCAGGACGAGGACACCCGCACGCTGGTGGCCGACGCCATCAGCCGGGAGATCCGCACGCTGCGCTATCTGGGCCTGAGCCGGCCGGTCAGCGGTTGGTCAGCCAACAAGTTCGTCGACGGCCTGTCCGCGCTGATCGCCGAGATCGCCGCCGACCCGGAACATCTGATCCGCCAACGCTTCGACGAGCACGTCGGCGAATACATCGAGCGCCTCGAACAGGATCCGGATTACGCGCTGGAAGTCGAACGCATCCTCGCGCAGCTGCTGGACCACCCGGCCACCAGCGCCTATTTCCGCGACCTCTGGACGGAGCTGACGCAATGGCTGGAAAGCGACCTGGCCAGCGCCGACTCACGCATCGGCCGGCGCATCGTCGCGCTGTGCCGCGGCCTGGGCGACGGTCTGGCGGCCGACCAGGCCATGCGCAACTGGATCAACGAACAACTGCTGGCCGCCGCACCCGGCCTGCTGGAACGCTATCGCGGGCAGATCGGCGCCTATATCGCCGAGCGCGTGGAGAACTGGGAAAGCCGCGAGCTGGTCGAGCAGCTGGAGCAGAGCGTCGGCAAGGACCTGCAGTACATCCGCATCAACGGCACGCTGGTCGGCGGGCTGGTCGGACTGCTGCTACATGCGCTGACACAGCTCGTCGCCAGTTGATGCTCAGGCGCTGCGCAGCCGCGCGCTGATCTGGCTGGCGCTGGTTGCACCGGCGAGAGGCTCGTCGCAGCGCAGCGTCGCCGGCGTTCCGCTCAGGTACCACAGGCGGTTGGCCAGCTCGTCCGCATCGCGCGGATCGTGGGTCACGCAGATCATCGCCATGTCGGGATGCTGATCCAGCAGACGCGTGATCAGCTGGCGCAGCTCGCCGGCGCGCTCAGCGTCCAGCGAGGCGAAGGGTTCGTCGAGCAGTAGCAGGTCGGGTTTGATCGCCAGGCTGCGCGCCAGCGCCGCGCGGCGCGCCATGCCCAGCGACAGCTGCTCCGGCAGGCAATCGCCAGCGCCGGCAAGCCCCACCTCGGCCAGCAGCCGCTCGCTGTCCGCCGCACTGGCGCCGACCATTGCAAGGTTCTGCCGCACCGTGCGCCAGGGCAGC